>Ga0209365_1000152_pt1 | contig 12171 bp, 7 predicted proteins | sample WorMetimpBELIZE2_FD_187389 | JGI IMG/M metagenome (GOLD analysis project Ga0209365, IMG submission 187389) | Marine gutless worms symbiont microbial communities from Max Planck institute for Marine Microbiology, Germany - Olavius imperfectus... | ecosystem: Host-associated > Annelida > Digestive...
ATCATTTATTGCTAACATCTTATTTGATCAACAACATAATGTGCTGAAATGCTCTTGTATTTTATAATTTTAGATTGGTCACCTTGGTGAACTACCAAAAGAAATTCCACCTGAGAAAAATGAAGACTTTCTAAGAAAAGCACATCATGTGCTACTTGAGGTAAGTTAAGCAACTGGTACATCTGTTCATTTACAAACATTAGTTCAAGCAGATGTCCAAACAGTCCTAATAATCCAAACTTAGTTATTATCAGTGATTGGCAAATCCAAATTACAGTTGGGATTTAAATCGTAATTTGAACCGTTTTGGTGATTCATTTTGAGAAGATTTGATTTTGAAAATTGTGATTAGGTTGCAATCGCTGTCTTACCGTACGTATAATCATCGTTTGATCCTTCAAATTAGGTAAACTGGTGAAATAATTACAATGACAGTGCAGTCGTCAGCCTGGAGTGACTTCAGCTGAAATGGCCATTAGATTCCCTTGACACTGAGCAAAGACAGTTGATAACTGACGTCACAAGCTTTGACAGAGTACTGACATGTGTTTTTGTTTCTCCTGCAGCATAGATGACGGTGATGCTGATGGTCGTGTTAGTAGCAAACTGTTAATTACTCTTGCCCAACTGTCTCTCCAGTCTGCTTGTATAAATTACGATCGTTTGAAATGGTGGAAATGGCATCGAGATATGAGTCAGATGATAACATTGGAAATCTCAGTGTTATTAGGTGCTGTATAGTTTCATATCATTATCGTCATCAAGCGTGCAGAGACTGTTGACAACGTGTGGGCTGGAAGAGCACGAGTGAGTGCATGAACTGTCGAAGTGTTGCTGCTTAGTATGCAGTTAAATACTGATTGACTGAAAACTGTGTTTGTCCATGTTCATTAACTGACTGATTAACAGTGTACAGTGTTTCTAATATATGTACCAATCTGTAAACTTTTAATTAAAACAAGTAGCTCAGCTATGGCAGAGACTGTGCGATGCATGCTTCACTTTGATTTGCAAAATTGGTAGAATTGCATTATTGAGGTGGCCATTTGGGACTATAGGGTAATGTAAGTGCTATATCTTTATCAAGTTGGATATCTTTCAGTGAAAGCTGAACTTTGTCGCTGGCTTGTGGCAGTACAGTCGGAATAACGTCGAAGTCGGCGCTTTTACTTTGGCCGGAAATGTTTGGTTAAATGTTACGTTTGCCACTAACATTTCTGCACCATTAGATAGGTCACAGACTTTTTCTACAACAGTTTAAGGGATTAACGAGAAACGGCAAAGCCAAAAGTGGGTAAATCAGAGTGTATGAAATTTAAAATAAAACGAAATAATGAAATATGCAATGTATTTACGTAGTTACGACAAAGTTTCTTAGATTGAAATATTGCAATAGTTTTAGTGGATGCTGTTGAAATTAGTAGCATTTTATATTGTTTTACAAAGTAGTGTAGTAACGTTTAACGTAAAAAATCTATAATGGATACATACAGAATTTAGTTTGAGATGTGGGTAAAATACATTCAGTTGTGAACAAAACAATCAGCTGTCTTGTTTTTAGTAGGTCTTAAACGTTATTCACCTCATGGCTGCAATAAAGAATGCAGGCTAAAGTACGGTTGGGCCCAAATTGTATTTAAAATACGAGTTACAGTTAAATGTGTATTTGAAATACAAAATACATTTCGACACGGAATCAAATACAAATTACATGCAGTGTATTTTAAATATGTATTTCAAATACTTGTATTTCAATTACTTCACAACACTGGATACAGGCACCACTCCACAGCCTTCGTGAAGGCCGTGACCACTCCAATATAATGTAACAAGCAGCGTCTGCTTGTTGCAGCAGCAGGTGATCTACTTATGTTGCTAATAAGCATGACCACCCTACAAGGATCATGATGCGGACGATGCAGTGCGGCGAGTGTGCATCAACTTAACTGCCATGGCAGTGGCGATTGACGGCTGGATGACACTTTGACAGATGTCTTATGGTCATACAACCATATCCAGCTATATAGCAACATATGTCGTATGAACCACAGCGGTTGATGAGACAGTGGTTGGGCAAACGCCTTTTTACTAAAGAGCCTTCAACTGTGACCTGCAGTCAAAAGTGGTTCTGTAGATTATTAGTAATAATCTACAGAACCACTTCTGTTGTAGTAATAATTTATTACTACAACAGAATGTTTATATAATGACAAGAAACGCTAAATTATAAAGCTTGAACGACGTATGAACGTGGCCTGCTATGGTGACGTTTGTGCCAATGTGTATACTACACATGGACGGACGACCTTAGGTTGGCGATACCTTCGTCGGCATTTCTAGTTACCAACGCAACGTACTCTGTGAGCCACATAACAAGTTAATGATCTGTTAGCAAGCAACTGAATGCCATCGATCCATAGTCAAAAGATTACGTTACCTTATGTCATAAATGACACAATAAATTGTTGTGTTAATAACAAGAACTTTAGGTCGTATATCCACACTTATATCATTGTTTGCAGGCTCAAATACTGTGAACTGATCTTTGTCAGTCTGGTGTTTTTCAGCTTGCTAATAAATTATGTGCTGTTCTTTTGCAGATCGAGGTGAAAGAAGGCTTTCTGGTTTGTCCTGAAACAGGACGAAAGTTTCCGATCACAAATGGAATACCAAACATGTTACTTAATGAAGACGAAGTGTGACAGTTGTTTGCTATTGCTGCATTTGATAACAATTCAAGTGGTTTTTTTTGTAAATTGTTTGACTTATTGGTTGTCACTTACAATGTTTATACAAAAATATGCTGTCGATTTTTGGTGATAACAATGCCAAATCCTTAACGATTTTCGACATTCTTGTGATCCCGCAAATGTTTGTACGGGCCCTGATATTTGCAATGCAGAGGCTTACCTTCGCGTTATAGGTTTGACCTTCCTAGCTCCATTATGAACTTCAAAGATATAAACGCTTTCCCCAAATTGGGGGTTCAGAACCCTTATTTGGGTCACCCTTGTCGAGGGTCCTGGGTGGTACGCTTGGATTCTACTGTATGATTTCCTATTAGTCATTGTACCCGAGGTCGTACCTTGCACCGTTTCCGAGATATAGCCTTTGACATGTACAACGTCGCTATATTTGCGTTTAACCACCGACGGAGTGGTTCCCCTGGGACGATCTCCGTAAAATTTTGTATGAACACATATTTACAACAAATATACAATAATGTGCATGGTGGCATAGTAATTGAGTTTCAGTCACTGGAGCGTGAAACCTCCCTAACTTTTGCACTGGTTGCATTAATACACAATACAATAATGCACTTTTCACATTACCCCTTATTTAATATGACTTGTGATTGATGATACTAATAATGATAACAACAACAAACTCATCACGAAATGAGAATACCAAAACATGACGTGACGTATATCGTCTTATCTGTTTACTTACTTACGCTTATCCATAAATAACCAATGAACCGGAAACAGTACAGATATCCCCTTGAACTTGACTTTGCATAATATATACTGAACACTAATGTGCAGACAGTTTGGAAAAATGAGTTGGGGCACCGTCCTCCCCAGCCATCCCCTGAGGGAAAAAAATCTGCACGGCGTCTGCGCGTTAGATTTGACCTTCCCAGATCCATTAACTTCAAGAGTATAAACGGTTCCCCAAATTGGGGGCCCAGAACCCCTATTAGGAGTCACCTTAGAGAGTCGAAAGTGGTACCGTTGGAGGTATGATTTCCTATTCGTCATTAATCGTACCCGAGGCCGTATCTTGCACGGTTTCCGAGATATAGCCTTCGACATGTCAAACGTCGCTACATTTGGCTATCGATTGGTACCCCTCTTGTGTTTAACCCCCGATGGTGGGGTTTCCGTGGGACAATCTCCGTAAAATTTTGCATGTAGGTCAGCGGATGGCTATGGTGCGAAACGGTGTAGAAACATTACGGAAAATGTCACCTACCTGAGTAGGGTGCACAAACGTTACAGACATGCCGGGACTAGCCCACATACGTGGGCTGTCTATCCGTAATAGATAGCCTATACGCACTACGATTGAAAAGTTGAAGGATTTTTAAAATTGTTGTGCACACATTCATTTAGTTAAATTCCGTTAAATTATTTGACTTACGTGTTCAGTCGTTACCAGATCTATTGTGCACACTTGAAATTGCATCGATTTACTAAACGTTTGTCGAAAAAATGTCAACACATGCATTAATGGCTGTTATCCATGAATGGCAGTCCACCCTAGACCGTGGAAGGGCCATCCGAGCCCTACTGGTTGATTTCAAAAAAGCATTTGACTTAGTAAATCACAGCCTGTTGTTGTGAAAATTACTTAACAAGAACGTGCCACATTGTCTCATCAAATGGTTTTTCTCCTACCTGGATCAAAGGTCACAACGAGTTTGAATAGGAACCGACTACTCAGGATGACTGTACCTTAATGGTGCAATGCCCAAAGGCTCTTGGTTGGATCCGTTGTCCTTCTTAGTCCTCATAGACGATTTGGATTTAGACTGCCTAATCCACAAGTATGTTGACGATACTACCTTGACAGAGCCCCTTTGTGTTCAGCACCAACCCTCTAATATGGAGCTTTTTTTATCCACTAGCTCCAGGTCTAGGCCAACAATAACGACATGGTTGTAAGCTTAAACAAAACAAAAGAAATAGTTATGGGACCGAGATAAACAATAAAACATCACACCTACCACTTCACCTCTCCGCAGGTCACATCGAATGTGTCAACTCAGTAAAATTGCTGAGCATCAACTTGGATGCAGATTTTTCGTGGAAGTCACACGTGGAGGCCATCACGTCGAAGGCAACTCAGAGACTATATTATCTAAAACAACTCAGGAATGCGGGTGTTCCCCAAGTCCACTTGCTGTATTCTATACGGGGGTAATCAGACCTGTACTGGAATATGCGGCTCCGCTTTGAAATCACTTGCTCACAAACTGAAATTGACCAAATTGAAGCGATACAAAGGTGAGCTCTTAGGATCATCTACAATTATGCTAATGACATGCCCTACATTAGCGCTGTATATTGTGCTGCCATTCCAAGCCTCGCTGACCAATGAGAACAGCTCTCACTCAAGTTTTTTTACATCAATACTGGCACCCTCATCTTGCCTTTCTAGCCTCCTACCTAATCCACAGGACCCCTCAGTTACAACTCGATAAAGATCTGCAAACAAATTCCCACGCCTCCCCAACCATACAAGAAAATATCATGTCCCAATACCAATCTGCATAAGTACCTAAATATCTACCATACTACCCTTATATTGTTTTTACTTCAGTTCTCTATTATTGTATATATATTTTTTGCTCAGTCATTATGTTTCATTATTACTCCATGTGCATTGTTTACCTACCTGTTTCATTGTGCTGTTTGGTCTTATGACCACAAGACTGAATAAATACTACTACTACTGCTACTGCTACATGTGCACACTGCACAACCGGCCTCCATGTTGACGCTCAGGTTAGATCACGTGATCTAATTAACAGTGGACCAATGTTTTTGTATAGGTGACCTGTAACCTGTAACATGCGGCTTAGATCAGCTTAAGCTATACGCCCATATTCTGAGATTACATAGAAAAAACTGCAAGCATTCTATCTTAGGTTGTATAAGCCAATGCCCGTTTTAATTTTCCAAGGTAGTGTAGCAACCTGTCTAAGGTGAGGTGGGTATTGTAGTATGGGTTTTGTAGCAACTTTCATACGCTTTCCAGCAGTGCAAAAATTTTGAAAATCGGTTACAAAGTTACAAAGAGTGTAAAGGTTGGAACTTTTTTGAGACACAGTGTAGTTCATTCTGTGGGAATGCTTCAACTAATCAAACGTAGCCAAGTTCCTGTTCAGTCTATTATGCTTTGGCAAGAACTAATAAATTTAACAAATAGAACAAAAACAAAAACTACAGATGGTTTGATAAATGCAGTGTTACCTGAGTATCAGTGTTTTTTACAGCGCGGCCGCATTGCTTGCAATGCAGAGCACTGTAATACCTACGGCAATTCCGTCCATCCGTCTGTCTGTCCGTCACACGCTGGTACCCTATCCAGACGAATGAAGATAGAATCCGGGGGTCTTCACTGTCAGGTAGCAAAAAGCATCCTAATTTTCTGACACCAACTATGGTTGCACTCAAAGTGACCTACCCTCTCTGAAAAGCGCCGACTTCGACCAATATTTGCTTATAACGTCTCAACCGTAAGAGCTAGCGAAAAAAGTTCAGTTATCGCGAATAGGAAGTCGACCACGCGCTTTCCTACGAGCTATAGATGAAGTCCGTACGTTACCCCTAACTCCCCCAAAGGGTGGCTCAAAAAATAAATTTGTCATTTTTGTGAATAAAAATCAATTTAAATCGAATAGACTCGCCTACAAAGCTTCTCTCTGTGAAAACTCCCAGCGGCAAAGTTGTAGCAGAACCATTCCCCTATCTAACGGTGTATATATGTTGGAGGTAAATGTAACCCTTCAACCTAATATTTAGCACCAAAGTGACCCACCCCATTTAACAAAGACGCTTTGGACATATTAGTGCATCAGCCGTAAGATCTAGCAAAAAAGTTCAATTATCGCGAACAGAAAGTCGACCACGCGCTTTTCAACGAGCTATAGATGAAGTCCGTGTGTTACCCCTAACTCCTCAAAGGGTGGCTCAAAAATTGAATTTGTCGTTTAAAAACAGATTCCCTTATATTTCCGTAATAGATGAAGCCAGCGACTTCAAATTTGGCATGCAGCTGCGGTTTGCCAAGGCCCATCATGAAATCCCACTAGAAAAAAAGTGTGTGTGGCCCTGGGCTAGGTGAGCTCCCCGAAATTTGGGGCTTTCCGTTTAATATTTCTGCAACGGCTGAAGCTAGCGACTTCAAATTTGGTACAGAGCTTGGGTTTGCCAAGGCCCATCATAAAATCACACTCAGATAAAAAAAACTGGGGGTGGCCTTGGGCTAGGGGAGCTCCCAAAATTTTGGGGTTCCCTATAATATTTCTGCAACGGCTGGGGCTAGGGACTTCAAATTTGGTACACGACTTGGGTTTGCCAAGACCCACCATAAAACCACACCCAGAGGAAAAGTGGGCGTGGCCTTGGGCTAGGGAAGCTCACAAATATTTGTGGTTTCCCTTTAATATTTCTGCAATGGCCGCGCTGTCCTCTTAGCTTTAACGGAGCTTCTTGTTTAATCTAGGCAACAGAAGTGAAGTTGCAACAAGTCAACTTTAACGCAGAGTTTATTAGTCGAATGATTCCACGTCTTGAATGGCGAGCTGTCCTTGAGGCTGCAGAGTCGGTGAGTATTGTGTATATTATATTGAATAAAATATGTGATATCGCACTATTACAGTATCATCAGTTGACTATTCTGCCTTCTTGCTGTTACTGCGTTAGCCAGGCCAAAGTGTGTACTGTTGCACTGTACAATGTGAGTCAAAAAAAGACCAACGATATTTTTCGTTCATAACTTTGCCAAATGTTGGTCGATTTTTAGAATTCTTTCACCATTGGATTCAGCAAGGAATTTGCAATAAAGTCGTCTTCTTTCCTGCCACACTTTAACTGTGTAGCCACATTACCTTCTGAAATATAAAAATAAAAAATGGTGAAATTGTTGTATATTCAACACAATAACATCAACTTACTTGTAATTTTCACCAAACAAGCACATTAGAATGTACATATGTAGAATTTGCCATCAAATTGAATACTAAGAAAGTGTTCTTTTACGTGAACACAGTGACGTTTACACCGCTCTTCTGTAGCATTATTAGTGGTGCATTGCTCAAAGCCATGCCAGCCATACCATAATGTCGTTTTGTTCACATTGTGAATTTATTCTGAGGCAGACACGCTGCTGAATTTCTGTGCAAATTTCTGTTGTTCACTGGTTCAGATCTGGGTGTTGGAGCCACAGGCCTGATCAAATAAACATTGGTGTCTCCCATTTTTACCATGAGAAGCAGCTATGCTAGTGTGGACTTGGGGATCGTAATTCTGTCCGTCCTCCATCCCTCTGTCTGTACGTCTGTCCGTCACGCGTGCTTTGTGAAGAAACGAAAGAACATGCAGATGAAATTTGGACACCACATGAAAAGGTAATCAGTCTAGTTTTATCACACCAAAAGAGGTTGGTGGGTGATGACCCTTTCCACCTGAAATTTGCACTTAAAGTGACCTACCCCCCTTTGAAAAACAGCCGACTTTGACTAATATCTGCTTATAACGTCTCAACCGTAAGAGCTAGCGAAAAATGTTCAATTGTAGCGAATAGGAAGTCGGTAAACGTAACCCTTCAAACTAATATTTAGCCCCAAAGTGACCGACCACTTCAACAAAGGTGGATTTTGAGGTATTAATGCCTTAGATGTGACAGCTAGCGAAAAATGTGTAATTATAACCTATAGAAAGTCGACTGTCAGCTTTCCAATGAGCTAAAGATGAATTGCATACGTTACCCTTAACCCCCCAAAAAAGGGTGACTCAGAAATGCTAATTTGCTGTTTACGAGTAAAATTGACATTCTCTCGATGAAACTCTGCTACAAGTTTTCGTTTTGTTAAAAATTTCAGATAAAGTGCATATATTGCTGCTGATACCCCATAGGGTGGCCCAAAAATCCAATTTTGTGCATGATTTCACGAATAACGCTGGACGTTAATCGAAAAAGTATCAAGCTTCGCGCGGTCTCTCTGCCATAGCTTTGCTACTTGTAGAAGTATGAAATGGGAGACACTGACATGGAGGCTGTGCGCGCTCATTGAGCTGACACTGTTTTTGCTAGAAGATAAAGAACTTACAACAGATCTCACACATGACAGACAGATGCTGTTGAGGCAGAAGCATGTTATGGTAATACGTGTCAGATAATATGAATTACATCAAGTTAAAAAATAAATGAGTTTTGGTGTACGTTTTTGTAACAGCTGTAGTGGTAAAATGATAAAAGTGGTATTTCTGGTTTCACAGTGTAGTGTGGCTTCGTAATTAAGGTGTGGTGGGAAACATGACAAGGGTTTTCTTGCAAATTTCTTGGTGAATCCAGCAATGAAAGAATTATGAAATCAGCCAAAATTTGCCAGATTTATAAATGAAAACAGTTGGTCTTATTTTGACTCGCAGTGTATGTAATGTGGTTTGAGTGTATGCTGCATATATACTACATCATCAGCTACTGTTCATATCTCTCTGTGTTGTATCTACACCGTGTCCGAGAAAAAAAGAGGCCAGTAGCTTTTCTACTATAAGTCTTGCATTTCTTGATCGATTTGCATAGTTTTTGCATCAATTGAAACAGGAATGAATACTCCATGACGACGTGTAATTTACTTACTCTCTAGCTCGATGACGTCATAACTGTGACATGTTGCATGTCACGACCGTTTAACTTTAGTTTACATGTTAAAATTAACCATATTGAGTTTGAAGATAAATTTTTGATAAAACCAACGAGAATGTAAAAGATTTTTTGTTGGAAGACTGCTAAAGAAATGTTCTAACAAATACGGAAAGAAACGAACATTGAACGACTTTCTCCAAAAGTCTGGAACAATCAGTTCAACAGATTGCATAAGCGGTCGGCTGTTTTTGTGTCATTTTTAGTTTTACCACGTAGAGTGTAGACATAGTCAGGTTGAAGTGAAACAGTTTGTACAAGTTTGGTAGAGTATTCATTCCTGTTTCCTGTGGTAGAAAAATTATCAAGATCTGTCAAAAATTATCATAGTTATAGTCGAAAATAGTGGAACATTTTTCTTAGCCTACGTTATAATAAGGAAAACTTTTGTGACGTTTGATGTCTTACAGTTATGACGTCATCAAGATTTTAAGTAAGTAAATTACATGTGATTGTGGAGTATTCATTCCTGTTTCCAATTGTATAAAAATTATAAAAATTGACCAAAAAATGCGAGAGTTGTAGTTGAAAATAATGTGGCCTCTTTTTTTACTGGACACGGTGTAGTTTTAGGTGATATGTAAATACTGTTCATTTATGTATAGATGTACGTATGTGCATATGCCATGTATGTTTTCTTGCCTTTTATTGTGCCATTTCAATAATATAAAGTTCTACATTATAATTTTGCACATTTTACTTAGTACTGTGGCTGCGACCCACATTGTTCTCCACTCAAGTATGGCTCTCTCTGGCAATCACACTTTCCAAGTCCCTATATTTCCTATCAAGAATTACTGTTGTTTTTGAACAGTTATCACACATAATTAGCAATCTCAAAGTCACACTGTACACTGTGATGAGAGATAGGCAGTCGAAGTAGGTCAATGTTGCCTTAATGTGTAACAAAAACGTTATATTTATATAAATATTTATAAATGGAAAATATATACCAATCTCTGTCTAGTGTCTACAGTGTGACATAGAAACTATCCATAAAACTCACTGTAGCCAAGCATGCTGTGACGGCTGCTTTCATATGTGTGGATGGCATGTTAACGACATCGTCCATAATCATATACAGTGTATATGTTTTTGTGCCTTTTCCTTCGTTATCTTAGACAGCTGAAATAGCAAAAATTGTTAAAAGGCGATAATACAGTATGGAGTCAGTTCAATTCATATCTCAACAATACGTTCTTGTAGATCTGCAAGAATGTATTGTTGAATTCAACTGACTCGTTGCATCATCCATACTGTAATTAATGTAAAAAATCTTATCAGTTTACAAACTTTGTCTAAGGACGACCGTCGTTATCTCACACAGCAAAAACGGCAAAAATCACAAAAAATTGACAATACTTAGCATCCCGTCACCACGCGTCAACGTGACATTGTGTCTTATCACCTTTTTACGATTTCTGCCATTTTAGCTGTGTGAAATAACAAAGGTCGTCCTTAGACAAAGTTTGTAAGCAGCTGTGCTAGCGCGGTCTTGGTGATCGTAATTCTGTCTGTCTGTCCATCACACGCATGCTTTATGACGACACGAAAGAACGTACTGCCAATATTTTAACACCCCATGAAATGGTAATCACTGAAGTTTTCTGATACCAACAGAGGTTGGTGGGTGATGTCCCCTTCCAGCTGAAATTTGCGCTTAAAGTGACCCACCCCCCTTTCAAAAATGCCAACTTAGACCATAAGAACCATAAGAGCGAGAGATAATGTTCAATTATAGCGAATAGGAAGTTGACTGAGCGCTTTCCAACGAGCTATAGACGAAATGCATGCGTTAACCCCTAACTCCCCAAAAGGGTGGCCCAGAAAGCGAATTTGTTGTTTTTGTGAATAAAATTCAAGGTCAATCGAACAAAGTCTGCTACAAAGTTTTTTTGTGTGAAAACGTCCAGCAGCAAAGTTGTAGTAGAGCTGTTCCATTATCTAATGGTGTATAGATGTTGGTGGTAAACGTAACCCTTCAACCTAATATTTAGCCCTAAAGTGACCCACCCCCTTCAACAAAGGCTGATTTTGATGTATTAGTGCCTCAGCCATAAGACCTAGCGAAAAATGTTCCGTTATAACCTATAGGAATTCAACTGCGAGCTTTCCAACGAGCTAAAGATGAATTGCACACATATTACCCCTAAGCCCCCACCACCGAAAGGGTGGCTCAGAAACGCTAATTCGCTGTTTTACTAGCAAGACTGACATTCTCTCGATGAAACTCTGCTACAAAGTTTAGTTGCATGAACACTTTTAGATAAAGTGCTTATGTTGCCCCTGATGCCCCCATAGGGTGGCCCAAAAATCAATTTTGTGCATGATTTTGCAAATAACACTGGACATTAATCGAAAACATATCAAGCTTCATGTGGTCTCTACCATAGCTGAACTACTTGTCTCACAAAGCACGCATGTGACAGATGGACAGACAGACATACAGACAAATAGAATTAGGATCCAAATGCTGTGTTAGCATAGCTGTGTCGCACGGTTAAAATCGAATTTCATTGTCAAAGTTACCACGGTAAAAGTTGAGACATTTGGCTACTATTCAGTGAAAACTGCATGATCCTAGCCTCAGCCATTTTGTCACAAAAACCTCGCATTACAACATTTTATGGCAAGGTGGACTTTGCGGTGAAACTGGAACGTTCGGCTGAAAATTGACCCAGCAACACAAGAGTTAACAGTCAGAAAAGAAAGTGGCACATTTTTATGACCAAGATG
>Ga0209365_1000154_pt1 | contig 12102 bp, 10 predicted proteins | sample WorMetimpBELIZE2_FD_187389 | JGI IMG/M metagenome (GOLD analysis project Ga0209365, IMG submission 187389) | Marine gutless worms symbiont microbial communities from Max Planck institute for Marine Microbiology, Germany - Olavius imperfectus... | ecosystem: Host-associated > Annelida > Digestive...
CATTATAACGTCGGCTATGAAAAATGTTCCACTTTATTTTCGACTATAACTATGGTAATTTTTGATCGATTTTGATAATTTTTGTACCGTTGGAAACAGGAATGAATGCTCTACCAAACGTATCACTTCAACTTAACTACGTCTCCACTCTACCTGGTAAAACTAAAAATAACAGAAAAACAGCCGACCGCTTACTGCAGCATTCAGTTGAACCGATTGTTCCAAAATTTTACAGAAAGTTGTTCAATGTTCGTTTCTTTCCGTATTTGTCAGAACATTCCTTTAGCAGTCTTCCAACAAAAAATCTTTTACATTCTCGTTGGTTTTATCAAAAATTTATCTTCAAACTCAATATGGTTAACTTTAACATGTAAACTTAAGTTAAACTGTCGTGACATGCGACGTGTCATAGTTATAACATCATCGAGCTAGTAAGTAAGTAAATTACACATCGTCACGGAGTATTCATTCCTGTTTCCATTGATGCAAAAACTATGAAAATCGATCAAGAGTATGTCCACAGCAGAACAATCACCTGCACAGAATGGATTGGCCGCATTGAAGTTGAGTGCAAAGCAGTGTGATACTTCCATCGTAGGTGGAATCTTAGCACCATAACCGAGAGCTGGAAACATCTGATCACTAAACATGTTAACACAACCAGTCAAAATATTACAACTGACCACAGTAACGCTCAAACATTGTTAGAACTTAGAATCACCGTCTGCAGAGGTATTATCATTATTACTAGAAATGCAAAAAATTAATGTGACACAGCCAATCAGATGCAGGACTGCATTACATGGTCAGGTGGAAAAAAATACTAATTTATCCATAGCAAGAACAGCTAATGACAATAATTCGTACTGAAATTACAGACTTGTAGTAATTTAGTTATTAGTCATCTCCGCAGTGTTTTTGTCCACTGACTGTACTGCTCTGTCTATTTCTTTCTACCATTGTGTTTAGTGATATACAATAAGCAAGATTTTGACCAAAAGTAGAGGTCTGGTAGAAGGGCTGTGTATAATACAAGTAAACTAAAAACACATAATTTTCGAAAACAGTTTCACTGCATAAATGTATATATCCGTCCGGTAAGTTCCGGCAGTTAGGCCTACCGATAAGCTAGCTAGGCGGGAAATACCGGAAGGCCTATTATTTTGTTTACAAACACAATAAACACTGACTTAATCAAAGTGATCCCACGATTTTCCCGTTAAAGTTGGAAATGCGTATTATATAAGAGTGCATATTGTATTCAAATTTTTAAGGTAATCAGAACTGATGTGGCAAATGCACATCAACAATCAGCTATAAGATAATGCAATCTAATGTAATTTAGAAAACTTATATAGTGCTGTAGACAACACCAGCTGCTTTGAGAGCACTTTACAATTAGAAACTGTCCTGATGCGCAAATTAAATTTTAAATATACGAGTTTTCAAAGTTTCTTGAATTATTCCAGTGGTGACAGTCAGTGCAGTGAGTCAGACAGAATGTTCCATGCTAAAGGCACGGCGACAGTAAAGGCGAGGTCGCCGATCTTAGAGCGTACATACAAAGACTATAAAGTCAGGGATACAACATACAATCTTAGAGCCACCAGCTTGTCCAGCCAAGTGCACAATTTAACATACAATGTTGAGACAAATGGATGAAACATCTGAAGCAACTGCTTTTTAATCTGCTTGATAATGCACATATATGAGGTCTATTTTACATGCTGATTGATACGGATGTAGAAAGGGTACAACAGAATAATTTCATAGTGTGGTGTGGACAAATATGCCAAATCAGGCTGTCAAAAAAACCGCTTCCCTGAATGCTGATAATGTGCATTGACACAATGTCTCAAAAGCAGTAAATTACACGTATTGTTGTTAAGTTGCATAAAATCAAAAACATTTACACTAAACCTGAACTGACCGCAGAAATCCACGACAGGCAAGACAACAGTTACCTATCATAATCCTGTACAACGGAGCCGACGGCATGAATTGCCTTCATGTATGAGTTTGGACGGTGAGGATCCATGTAATGAAGTGACGATGGCTGAATTGGGTTACCATTTGATGCAGTAAAATCAATCCCAACCTGCCACATACAAGAACTCACTATCATATGGCGCAATTTCTTTAACGAATTGTTTTCCTGGTATCAAATTTTTCACAGCATGAAATCTGCTATTTCTAAACCGACAGACTGATGCCAACCTAATATACTAGTTCATCACTATCAAGAAATTATCACAAATGCACACGCAAAGATACTTAAAACATTGATTGTCAAAGAATGCTTAAATTAATCTAATAATTAATTCTCAAACTATGTGACGAAATTACCAAACCGTAAAATTGATCTGCAGTCCTCCAAAGATGAAATCGAGGAAAGAATAGTTTTTCGTAACCTGTCAAAATAAACAACCAAATTTCAATAAAGCAAATTACAGTCATAAACATGACATCAATTGTTTCAGAACTGTTATCGATACCAAGCCATGCCGAACAACTACACTGGCTTCCAGTCCGTCAGCAGGGTGTCTTCAAAACTGCAGGACTTGTTCACCAGTCTTTAGCTGGTGTATTGCCTCTGTATCTCGCCGATCACTGTCTCCTCTTTTCGGACTGCGATATCAAAACTCTCATCAGCCCATGAACTCACTACAAATTCCACGACACGAGTTTCTCAGCGGTTGGCTCATGACTATGGAATGATCTTCTACATAAACTTTGGTCGCCACAGCTGTCACTTGACTGTTTCAGACGTCATCTGATGACGACACTGTTTGACTGCAGGGCTAGTGACTGCTATTTCTAGTTTTATTTAAGTACTTTTCATGTATGTATGTAAGTATCTGAAGACCACATGGGCAAAGTGGTGTTCTGGAAAAGCGTATGGACTAAACACAACAAAAGGTAATGTAAGCCTAATGTAGACTCACTCTGCAAGACTCCAGATGAACTACTCCGGAGTTCTGGTATGACTTCTTCTTCGCTGCTTTCTTCTTGTTGATGCACGCCCACTGCATCTGAATATATCAGAAAAGCAAAGACATCACAAGATAATAATAAAAATTATAATAGTAGTAATAACAGCAATAATAAGCTGCCGAAGGAGTGGCCCCAGGCACCAGCTTCATCATCAGATGAACGACATTGTCTGGAGAGCGATCAAAGGAGCTCAGATACCAGCAACCAAAGAGCCTGTCAGTCTCATGCAGCAAGATGGAAAACGTCCTGATGGCACCAGCTTGCTACTTCGCGCATGCGGCAAGCCCATGGCGTGGGACGTCACAGTTCCCGACATGCTAAGTCACACATAGACCAGACAGACAGTAAAGCATGCTCGGCTGCTAACAAGGCAGCAGTGAACAAGATTGTAAAGTATGGCGTATGATTTTTGACCGAGATATTTAAAACTAAAGCTGTGAACGTGTTTTGAGACACAGTGTATTTGTCAAGAGCTTCCTGAGCTTTTACTGTGTCTGACAAACAAAGTTTGTTGGTGATTCTCCATGCCGTCCTATTCTTGACTCTTGCAAGGGATGTCCGTGCAGTCTTTTGACTTTATTATATTATGCTTTATGTTATTTTACTTCTTACTTTTCATTTGATGATAATGACAAGAACACTGATTACCATAACAAATATATCACAATTAAAATAAATAAATTTATCAAATATGATTTCTCGCAAACAGTGCTTCCTGTTAAATAATATGCCTCCAAAACGCATTGACATGAAAACTGACATTGCAGACGGTTTATCGAACAATCCATAATTAAAACATGAGATAAAACCATGTTAAAAGTTAACTCACTGGACTCTTAGCAGCCTTTGTAAGTTCTTCAACAGTTGTAGAAAAACTTCCAATCAGATCGTGGTCGCCGTCGTCATCATAGTCGTAGCAATCTATCTTTAAGCATACAAGCACAAACCCATAATAACATTCGATAGCATGACAAGTTACATACGAGCATGACTAGGCAGCAGTTACTAATGCCAATGCAACACACAGTTGTGTATGCTGTTATCGGCAGATGACTAGACTAATGTAACTAACCGTTAGTTGGCGTCAGTGATCAGCTGACTGACCAGTAGCCATCTTTTTTGCCAATATTACAAGACCCATTTTGATTTTACAAATGCTGTGCCATTTACACTTTAGGTGTCGACACATTACCATATTTTATGTTATGTTACAAACATGTCTTGACCTTTCCAATTTTTGAAGGCTACTGAAGACTTTCATGAAATCGAAAGTTTACATCATAAGACATGTTAATTGTTCATTAATTGTGACCTAAGCTCTATCTCGAACCATTTCCAAGATACAGCACTGTAAACTCAACAACCACTCCACCCTACTCTGAGCTACCTGATCGAGAGGTCCCTCTAAATTTCATCATAAAACTTATCAGGCTAAACGTTTAGACATTTAGCTACTATTCAGTGAAAACCGTGTTATCTGTTATCCTAGGTTCAGTCATTTTGTAACAATATACTCGCGTTACAGACGACAGACAGAGAGACGACATCCTATGATAAAAACGGAACTCTGCAATGCAATTGCAATGTCACGCTAAAAAACTCAAATGAATCACAGCTTCACCTGTAATGTTAATTTACTGCAGTAACAGATACCTGTATTGACGCAGAGTAATTCCCACCACACAGTCGACTTGCTTTGAGATCAAATGGACGCCATTTAGGATTGAGATCATTCTTGACTACCTGAAAGATCAAAATCAGCAGAATCAAAACATAATTTATAATGACTTTTAATGAACACTTAGGCTGTAGTTCACAAAGTGTGCAAGCTGAATGTCAACAGTAACCAGTGAACCACGTTAGTCTAACTATGTCAACACTGTGTCACAGGTCAACTGTGCCAACTACTCCACTGAGCCATGTCGAGGCTCCAAAGGATTTCGTTCGTCAAAAATGCCATTTTTCGTTCGTCAAAAATGCAGATTTCATCAAAAAATTCGTCAAAAGTCGTGGATTTTTGCCATTTTTGTCAACCCAATATAAGGTTTTTATTGCAACATTTTCGCCTAATTTCGTTGTTATATAGTTCTGAGTTTGTTGTCAAGAGTATGCAGAGTGCAGAGTCATTGTGACTAATATTTCTGTCAGAAATAAACGAAGCATGACAAGAAAACTAATTTGTCACAAGTGACATCATCAATACAGTCAAGGTTACAAAGCCAGTTGTCGACGTTTAAAATGTTGTTAATTATTCACTGATTGATATAAATGGCAGCAGCTATCAAACGTATCCTGGAGAGCGAAAGATTGCGTGGATTCACAACAAAATAATGAAAAACAAACAACTGCTTTGCACTTTCAAACGGATGATTTTACTACATTTCATCAAAAATCAATATTTTGGCACAAGGGTGCTTTTTCGTCACTTCTGTCAAAAAAACGAAATCCTTTAGTGCCTAGCCAATAGCCATGTATTGACTTTTATTGCAGACATCATGTTCACTACCTCAGTTCGATGTACTACTTGCAGCCTACCATCAGGCATCTGCCGACTGAACTGCAAATACGGATCAGACTTTCCCAGAAAATCCTGTAATAACCATGACATCAAATGCTAAAGAAGTAATAACAATCGCATTAAGCTCGGTGTCAATCTGGCCACGTCATTACAATACTGAATGAACATACACTCAACATTATATCAATTACTCTCTAAACAACCAAAATAACATACTTTGTTATCGACATTTCGACTTCACGTCGGAAGTCTTCATCAGGACTGACTTCCGGTAGCGGTCGTCAGTATGTAAGAATATGTCCCACACGTGGCTCAATTGGTAGTTCCCCTCGTCTCGATTCATGTTGTTGGACTTCCTGATCCATATCGCCTCCCTTATGTATCTGCCAGATTTGTCTGATTCTCGATCAATGACCTTTGTTATTTTATGTTATTTTGGTTGTTTAGAGAGTAATTAATACAGTTTTCGTGTCAACCTGATGAAACTTTTCACAGAAATACATTGAACATGTTTTCAAAATGCATGTAATTACATGCATTTTGAAAACGGCATTAATTGTAAAATCAGTTATTAGCAAAAATCCTGCTCAGACAGGCCAATACTTCCTGTATACTACTTGGCATTACATTTTGATGTATCTAATGTGACTGTAAACATTGTTATATGAAAACTGGAAGACAATGTTAAATGAACAAAACTTTATCAGATCAGAATTAGAATATGCACTACAAGATATTATAAAGCTGATGTTCTACAGACATCCTACATACAAAGTCAACAAGGATCTTTAACACACTCATATAGTTCCCCATTAACGATCACATCTCAGCATGGCTCGGTGGTCTAGTGGTTAGGACATCCGAGTCACGACTTATACGGTCGCGGGTTCAATTCCCAGCTGTGACGCTGCCTGATTATTTCTCAGACAGGTGACCGTCTTTGATGGGTAAACTATCTTAGGATATAACCACCACCCAGATCTACTCAGCCTTGCATCCCTCCACGGTGGCTTACTCCAGTACCAGCTTCAGCGGAGATAAAGGCGGGAAAGTCACTGCAGCTGGATGGCAGATAACACTGTTGCTATGTGATCCCATATAGCATGTGATTTCTCATAGCAGTAAGGTGATTTCTACTAACTGCTATATCCCCTTTAGTTTACTTACAGATTGTCATGCATGGTATGAACTGCCAAGATATCAAGTAGCTATAAAACAACTCCCATTCAAATACAAAATATCACTCTCTAATGTGAACTTCCTCATTACAGTCACTAAAGCCAGTCGGAATTGTTTTGCTCGCAAGTTTCTCATAATTACTGAATGCAGACCAGTTGAAATAAAGCAGAACATAAAAATTTAATCCTTCAATGTTTTATTTTATTCAGATAAAACTCCCCAGTTATACATTCAGTTAAGTGCCACAAATCGGCAAAATCCAATAATCCTTGGTAGTAAAACAGTATATTCAACTGACACCACAATTGCGACAATGAAATTAAATGCCTGCATTAGCACTGAAAATAAAAAAAAAACAATTACCTTATTGTCCAGACCTTTGGCAGAAAATAACATATGCAGTATGTCATTAGCAGTACCGACCTCCATAGCTCGAAGCTAAACAACAAACACAGAACTTCAACATTGAGTGAAAAATGTTCAGTTAGACGAAAGAACAGCAAAATCAGTATCTTCACTTAGGTGGGAAAAGCATGTGCACATGGCTGGTTATGCTGGCTTCAGCAGCTGGAAGTATGTATGTTGATGCATGTGTCGGTTTGAAAAGATTAACAATTCCATTAGCAGATGACAAAGTACGATACACCTTGTTTTTCATTATTTTTTGTTAACGTAAATGGTGGCAAATGATGCTGAATGTTCTGTACTATACATAATTTTCTATTAACGATATAAAATACAAAATTAGTACACTTACACATTTCGGCCAATAGAAAACTTATTCATACATCATCAGTGAAGTGAAGTCTAACGTTAACGACAGACAATTAAATTTAAAAACTACAAAGATCATAACAATTTACTATCTACAGAGCGTGCCAGTATACTAAAATTTTAAAAAAATGTTATTAACATATGCCGAGTAATTGGTAATATTCACTCATTAATATTCACGATCACATTAATGTGTACATAATGAGATCAACCAAAGCAGATGTCATGACATACAGTAATAGTTCCATTTCCAGCCTTTTTAGTTCCCTTTAGCATCAGCTGCCTGGTAAACGGACTCCCAGACACGACCTACAATTACCGTTCATTATCAGCTTAGAGCGATCATTAGTATTTAAAATATATTCACGACAGAGAGATTTTACCCTGATAATGCATCTGTACAGTAAGGAATAACAGCATTGTAAGTAGTGAACAATGCAGTGACACCAAAATAAACGTACAACATGTCTGCTTCGGTTGGTCAATATAGAAATGATATCTTCAATTCGTTAGATTTTCTTGCAGAAGAGGTTTATCTAACCAAGAATGCGGGTATTATTATCTGAACTCCCAACAACCAAAGAAACCACAAGAATTAAACCTAACAAACTAAATTAACCCCGGTTCAATCGCCTCCTGCAACATCCCATCGGGAAATAGAATGGATCTGTTCTAACATAAAATCTGCACCATCCCAAGCCAATACAAGGCTGATTCACCATCACTGTTGGTTGATGTCAAAAATTTAAATTATATAATTATCAGATAAGACTGTATTTTACATTTTACATGGTAACGACGAACAACTTTAAATGAATTTAGCTATAAATCAAAACCTTATTTCATCATTACTTATTGATCACTATTCATACAGTTCACTGCATCATAAAGCATGAGATAACTGAAGCAAGCATTCCTTCATCTGCTGCCAGATTAGTAATTCATTAAAAAACTCAGAAGAAACAGAGACACAGAAGTTTTCTTAGCGCAAATAATAAACATCAGACAGCTGACGTTAGTCAGAAGTCTTTAAAACAATGGCAGTAAGGGTGCAAACAAAACTATGCGTACTTCTCCGAGCGTACACTCGATCTGGCCGAGGAAATCGTCATCAGAAACTTGAGGAGTCTTGTTGTCTATGTCATACACTGCAAAGCGCAGATTCTGAACCTCTTCAAAGTAGTAGTCCAGCTCAAATGAACGAGAGAACTGAGGACTCAAGCAATTCTTCACATTCTCCGTCCGTCCAAACTGCACAAACAACACTTTGCTACTGTACAGCAGCATCAATTGTAACATCATGCTCAGACAGGCCAATGGTTCCTGTATCCTACTTGGCATTACATCATCAATACTTCCGCGGAAATGCCCAGTCTAATTCCATTCATCTTCACTATTAAACACTACTCGTTAACTTTGCATTTTATATGTTAGAACTGTCTCAAATCAGCCCAGGTTGTTATTCTACAGTATAACTAGTTATACTCCCAAATTGCAACAATTAAACAGAAATGTAAGGGTGACAGGGATTTCTGATCAGAAGAACTTTAGCTCCCAGAAGCAAAACAGTCATTTCCAACAGTGAAAGTTTCAGTGCTCTGTGAGAACACAATGTCAATGTACCTCAACCCAACGACCAGTGATCATCACATACAACAGACAGCATGGATCAGACTTGGACACAATATCTCTGTCCATAAGTTTGTCACAGCTGATGTGCACTTCAACCTTTGATACTGGCTCACTGGCAAGCCGTTTCGACAATGCAGTAGCCATTTTGAAGCCGCAACTGCAAAGTAAACACGATCAAATACTTCTTTAAGCACGTGTTTAGCTTTAACGAATAACTTACGAGATATGTTCTAGTTCTATAGTGTACTTGATGTATTCAATCTGCAATACACACATTCATATTCTACATGTAATTATTGTTGCTCTTGGTGTATGTAACTATTAAACTATCTGATTCGTCTGGTGAATTATCGTGTAATTGATCCTGTAATTTTGTGGCTGGCTAGAGCACCGTCTGGTCAATATGATAAAACATTGTAATATTGTGGCAAAGTAAGGGGAGAAAGAATAAGCATCCTGTACTCACTGGTGTCAAACTTTGGCAGATTTCATTACTTACTAATATTAGGATCAATCGACTGTAATCGACAATTGTCGTTAGTTAACTGATATATACTATATACTTGCACGTCCATGAGCACAGACTGTAAGCTATCGCCAACTGTGTATGTAAGATAAGTTGTGATTAACTGGCTTATTTTGGAACGGTGAGAAAACCTAACAAAACTAGCTAGTTTGAAGATCACGGGACGGTGCTCGAAAAAAAGCATAAAACAACTGAATAGGGTTAGTATTAGGGTTAGGGTTAGTCTTAGGGTTAGTATTAGGCTTAATGCCATCTAGCCATTTAGTTTTGTAAAGTACCGTTCCAATAACGAACTCTTGCCAAAAAAGGAATAGGGTCTAATGTTGGGAACACTGTATTGCAGGGTACGTCAATTCCAACACTGTGCTGTAACCATCTTGACCCGGTCAAATCGATTTTGGTATGTTAATTATTACCTTTTATGCCTGTAATGTCTTTCTCTTTTATCTTAACGCTAAAACGGTTTGTGGCTGATTAGAAGCGCTGTTTAAAAAACGAAACAAAAATCAAAAAGAAATAAAAACACAACACACCCACTACAGCCACGCCTACTGAGTCATCTCTATGGTAACGACAATGGACGTATCTGTGGTAAAACCAAAGCTATTAAATATTGTCTTGAATATTTAATAGCTTTGGTAAAACTTTTCCGCAAAGAGTAAGTAAATGGTGAATTTTTAAGACACTAGTGGCTTAAGTAAGCACATACTTTCGCCATACACAGCCCGATCTTCAAATTCGTAATTTATGTAACTTTATATATCTTTTTATAGGCTGTTAGTAGAGCATGCGCTACACTGGCAAAAACGTACGAGAACGCATGGAATATTTGCTTCTCTTTCAGTCAGTTAGCCTATGAGTGTTTACTTTTACTAACTGTCAAACTACACATCTTTGTAACTTTCTCTCTCTTCAGTCTCGTCAAATTACTCGATCCTCGTCTGTTGTCAAAATCTCCATACTACCTACCTGTCAAAATTCTCTGTATGATCAAGGCACTAACTATGATATTTTCTCTATGCAGCAACCTATCTGTGTGATCAACATTAGGCTATAAATCATGCCACGAAATTAGTAATTATAGTACATAACTACCGATAACCTACCCCAGCTTGTATGTGGGACCCTGCTTGTAAGCGGGGCCCGGCTAATATCAGTACAAATTAATCAGAACCCCCAACCTGTATGCGGAGCTTGGCATCTATCCAGGCCAGGCTTCTATCCAAAGTTTTATGGTAACTAATATATTTTTGTAAGAATAATAATCTGTATCACGACAGATAGGCAATGCCATGTAACACAAGTACATAAAAGTGGGTCAGACAACAATTTCACAGTTTCCCAAGCGTGACAGGAATGTTAAAAATAATGGGTGCAATTTTGGTCAATTTTCAGTATGTTAAAAAAATTTTTTAAAAATCATCTGTTGCAATAGGAAATAACAACTGTGACAGATAACACATAGTAACCTAATCACAAATGTAATTGAATGATGAAACCAGCAAATGAAGCAGTGACAGAAAGTACACTGTGAAATATTGCGAATCACAAAACACAACTATGATTGCAGGATTCCACATATCCTAAGTGATTTCCCGCCTGTGCATCCACTTTATGACAAAAGTGCACCAAGTTTTGACTACATCACTACCAACAGCTACGTTAGCACAATACAATGCACTCGATACACAGGGTGCAGCAAAAAATACAATCCACTGTGAAAAGTCATGTTTCTCAAAAACAGCGTAGGTTTAGTGTAAAAATATATTAAAATTTCATTCCTGTTTGGTCTGAATCAAAACTTCTAGCTGTTTAAACCGAATACTGAACACACATTAGTTCTGTGACTGTCATATGAAAAATACTGATAGCTGTAATTTCACTGATTTCATTCTGAAGTACAAGTAGCAATCAAATTCTCCAGATCTTAACTCAGTTATGATGCTTCAACATGCACCCATATCATAGATAAAAAACAGCAAATTGTGGCTTATAATTTTCTACAAATTTGAGTTTTGTTACGAAGGTTGTTTTTATGCCACAAGAAATATATGCACATAAGAAATGACCGCTAAGACGTATGAAAAATGTCAAAAATTGAAAACGGTAAAACACTGTGGTAAAATATGGTGGAATACACTTTCTTCATTCTGTTGTCTGCTATTCAATAATCTCTCCCAAAGTGGTACCGTGTTTCGCAGTTTTCACTGGCATGCTGCTAAGAATGATTAGAGTAAGTCAATAGACACAGGGCAGTAACTGAGATCAGTAGATCTTTACATGCAATAGACGACGTGTCGCAATTTTCAGTCACTTCTTTATATGTTGATTTTTATTTTCTCTTCAAAGTTCATGTTAATTTTTCTTCCAATCAGTTTTCTATAAGGACTAGGGCGATAGTTAAATCATCGACCATTTTGCTGTCATAATTTTGTTTTCTTGTTAAACTGTTTTGTATAGGCCCGGTGCTGTAATGATT
>Ga0209365_1000155_pt1 | contig 12098 bp, 7 predicted proteins | sample WorMetimpBELIZE2_FD_187389 | JGI IMG/M metagenome (GOLD analysis project Ga0209365, IMG submission 187389) | Marine gutless worms symbiont microbial communities from Max Planck institute for Marine Microbiology, Germany - Olavius imperfectus... | ecosystem: Host-associated > Annelida > Digestive...
GTTAAACATCATATCTGCTATTATTTTCCACAGGTTTCATATTAAAATTCAGTCACGTTGATGTACATCAGTTCAAGGTAATCGTGGGTCTGATTGTTACTGGACAGCCCATTGCTCGTTTCCTATTCAACCGTCATTACGTCTAAAATTCTATCACCATTTTCATAAAATTTCGTGTCAAATTTCTCTGCCGTAGATTTTTGATCAATCGAGGTCATCTAACCAACACTATATGTATGTGTCATTTCCTGTCTCACATCCATGACATCAACATTGTATCTGTCACCATTTTCACTATAATTGCTGTTAAAGTTCCGTGAACTTGACCTAGAATGATCGAGGTTAAAAGATTGTGGTGCCAGTACGCAGCACATAGGTGGCCCATTATTGTGGGGAGATTTGGGGGATTTTGGGGAGCGGAACAACATCAGTGTTCACAATAATTCGGTATCATCACAAAACAACACTAGACAATGCAGTATACCAATTGCAACAGTATTTACCTAATTTGGCTGCAGTTTGGTGTGGAAATCAGTCCAACAGCCAACCGGGCAGAGTCTCTTCTTACATTGTGGGCAACCAAAAACCGTTTGTTTTCGCTTTCGTGTTCGGTGCTGGCCTGCAGAACAGTACTCGCACTGTCCTCGAGTGACTCCAATCTTGCGTAAGTCTGCAACTTTGTGCCCTGATGGTGTTAGAGACACAATAGGAGTCTTTACTGCTGGTCCACGTTGCTTACTGGCACTGAAGTGGTTGACGAGATTGTCAGCCAGCTGACATCGGAACTGTAGTTGTTGTTGTGGCCTGTATCTCAGAGGTGGATGCCCACACAGCCGAACTCCGATGGTGTCACAGAGGGCCAACGTAGACGGTACCGTTGGACCTCCGTCGCAAAATTAGTTGAAATAATGTTGGCGTCGTGTTGGCAAATGGGCGGCCGCTCATCGGCCCAACTGACGGCGTCGTGTTGGCGAGGCACGTCGTTGGCATTATGTTGGCCCAACGTTATTTTAGGCCTATGCAGAAATTTCCACCGTAGGGACCACGCTGCATACCCTTTCCTTCTCTGCACCTTCTCCCTTTGCTTTCCCCTGCCTCATCCATCGTCCCTCTACCTCCCTCCATTATTTCCACGCTCCCTACCTCCCTTCTTTCCAGCCTCTCTCTGTTCCTTTCTATCCACCTCTCTCCCCTTTCCCTTTTACTCTTTATTCCTCTCCCCCATTCTTTCTTTTACTCCGGGCCCACTCTTTCAAGGGGATGTGGGAATCGAGCACTGTGAGCTCCCCTAGCAGGTCCAGACAGAGCCTGGCTGCCTAACGTCTTCGGTGCATTCTCAGGTGAATAATGTCCTCTGGTGAATGGTGATAGCAGTGTTGAAGAGGTTTACAGCCGACAAACATCAGTTACAAGTCACAAGGTATGCCAAAATTTGGGGTGTCGAACACCCCAACCTGAATTTTTGGGGTGTCCGGACACCCATAACACCCACAGTGGCCTTAATTTCTCCAACTAACTCCCAAGAGATCTTAGTTACACTTAGGACTGGAGTTAGAAGACCTGGAGAAATTAGGGCCAGTGGCTCGTTAGAATTCCGCGAGATCAGTCCGAAAATGAGAACCAGAATTCGATGAAGACAAAGACTTGATATATTTAATGACCACATAGACCTGCTGTCCAATCTTAAAGGTTAAAATCACACAAAGCAGATGCAACACAAAAATGACCGGTACGCAAGTGCTGAACAATTAAATGATATACGAGAAATAACATAGCCGCAGGTCAACGCTGACAAAACAAACTGGAATTCACACACTAAAGGAAAACAATAATTCAGCTAGTGCTGACACAGGCCACATAATGATGAAATGCTGCAGTATTTCCCAAGATAATGTGTTCATGAGGTGTGACAGTCACTGTACGATGGAATGGATGAATAGACATTGCCCATGAAATGACACTGGCAGCTCCTGCCATGTGATGTAAACACAGCACCTCGGTGTAACAGACAAACATACATTTTCATAGTGCAGAGCCACTACACTGTCATTGAGTGGCTAAAACTCACTCAATGAAAAAATGCAGATGATAGTTAATGAATTGTGAATCACAAAACTGTGTATGCAGTAAACTTATCCTAATACTGCAGTTACTTCTAACCACCAAGCCAAGTTAACAACACAGCAAAATCTTAGCATCGCGCCATGAAAAAGTTGATGCTGCAGTCCAGTAACAGTGTCAATAGTGCAGATGTGTAAACAGGGACAGACTAAGTTGTCTCTGATCTCTGTTGTTCCATCAACTTTTTCATGGCGCGACGCTGACGGCCTCCATGACGGTCAGCAGCAAATCGGAACCAGTCCTTGATGGCCTTATCCACTTCTGTATCAACAGCTCGGCAGGTTGCTGGATTTCTGCGGACTGCATCTAGAAACAATACCAACCCACAGCTATATCAGTCTACACACACGAGATTCTGCAGCAAGTCCAGATTCATGAAATGCATCTAGAATTCTGAGAACAGAAAGTAGTTGTATACAGCAGAACTACAGACTAGACAACAATGCTATCACAATCACAAAACTAGATTTGGGTCAAAAGTAAGTTATCACACTCAAAGTTATTTGAAGAACATTTCAGACTGTCTGAATGCACAATACAATACAAGTTTGTAGAAAACAGTCAGTGCATGTCATGCAAGAAAATGTATATACATTCATTATACAACAAATTTTGCCGATGGAAGAAAAGTAAAAAAATCACAGTGAGTGACATGTGAGTGACACAACCCATGCAACTTCACCCATTTATTTACGTCTGCACTGAAAATGTAAAAGCAGAAACTAGCAACAGACATTACAGCCACAAGGCAGTAGGTTCTTTAATGGACTAAACTACTTACCACAAACTATCTGCTTCAAAAGACTTCTTGAAAATCCATATTTTGCACCCTTTCCTTTCCAGTTGCACTGAAGTGCCAACGTTGGTCCAATCAATCTTTTCAGAATGTTGCGTGTAGTCTCTGCGACAGTTGTTCCACCAGATAATGACAAGAATCTTGTCTGTGTACAAAGCATTGCAAAACAGATGTAGATAGGTTATGTAAATTAAACTCCAGGAGCAGAGTCACACTGCATACGCACACCAACGTGTAATATACGGGTTTAAATTTTACCATCAACCGTAAATAATGTGGGCAAAATATTTAGTAAAACTTGCTACTTTCTACCTTGGTCACAAACGAATGATACTCTTTCGTCAATCAAGACTGTAAACAGAGTGGCTTCGTAGTGAACAGACAGGAAGCTTTTCATGCTTAACGCAGCACTTTTCTGACGAGAATGATACAAGCTTACCCCAATTGCTAACAAGATAAGAGGGCTGCATATGATATTACAACAAATGACTAAAACGAACTCCTGTAACTAGATGGCTGCCTAAATGATCCAGACAAGAAGCAACTCACCAACTTAGCTTTCCGATCACGATCTTGGCAATCAGCCTCCATCTTCAGCAACTGTTCACGTGCCGACAACGGAAGACCAAACTCATATTCAGCATTCTCTTCCACTCTCATCTCACGAGCATTCAGCAGCTGCTGCAGCAGCAGCGTTTGAGTTGTATTCTGTGTCTTTATTTCTTCAAGCAACATTAGAAGTTTACGATCCATACCTAGTACAAGCACAACCGATTTGTGAAATCGAATGTTATCTTCAAAATGTGCAAAAACATTACCGTACGTTATACATGATATATCACTTCATGACAATGGGTGACTAACTTTCCCTTAAACTTAAATCTTAAACTATAGTTATAAACCAAACTTCAGTTTAAAAATTCCAAGATGCTCAGCTACTGCAGAGAGATTGTGCTGAGGGGTGCGATACAGTTTTGGCCAATAGTGGAAGACTGGAACTGGGAGACAATGTTTTACAAACATTATAGGTCTATCTTCATTACCACTGTGACATAATCCGCCTGAAAATCTATCGAATTCCATAAAAAACCAAAATAAGGGATATTATGGCGTTCAGTGATTAATAGTAACTGACATTTCGTACCGTTTCACAGTTATCGCAGCTTATTGTTCAAATTTTGGACACTTTGCCAGCAAGCCCCTTTGGCGGCTAGGGACAACGTAGGATGTTCATCTTGGGCTCATTGGAAAGCGCTTAGTGGACTTCCTATTAATGTTAATTGACTTTTTTCGCTTGATGTTACGGCTGAGTCGCTACGAGCGAAAATAGATCAAAGATTGGCAATTTCAGTCCAACGAGGTCAGTTTGATCCAAAATTTCAGGTAGAAGGGGTCGCCCCCAACAACCACTCTTCTTCTCAGCAAACTAGGCTAAATTATCTTTCGTATGGTATAAAATCTGGACAAATCTTTCTTTCCTTTTGTCACAATCTGCACGTTTGACAGACATACAGATGGACAGAGAGACAGAATTCTCATCTCTAGACTGCGTCTGCATTTCATACAGCGCAGTAGAAACCTAAATAAACCGAACTTAAAGTGTCACTGAAATTCCCAAACTCTTCCTCCAAAACTGCATTTAAAACTAACTTAAGACTGAACTTCTCTTACTAGCAAGGCAAAAGGGAAATGGAAAAAAATACTTGTACCAAGAGCTATCCTACGAACTCTCCAAGCACCTATGTATATTTGCCTTTTCAAACTACAAACTGTTCACATCTCTTAACTGCACAAATATAATACCAGAGCAACAACTACAACAACAGAAATAGATAAATTATCTGTACCAGACACACATCTCGACATGCGGTAGGATGTTTTATCCACAGATGCTAGTTTGCTCTGAGTAAGGCTTGTCATCGCACTAGATGGAGTAGCAGTAGCTGCTGATTCCAGTGTGCCCTGGTTGATGTTTGCCATGACACCAGGTGAAGCAGCTGTAGCTGATGATGCTTGTCCTTCCTGGACGTCATTTGGGTTGACACTAGAGGAAATTGTCGTAGCTGCTAAGGCAGTGGGAAATGGTTCGTAATGCACCAAAGACTCTGAGACCAATTCTGCTGATGGATCGACGATGACTGACTCGACATCTGCAGGCTCGTCAATAATCTGAGGTCCTGGATCAGTACTCTGCGGGTCCAAGATATGAGGGACTGGATGCTCATCATTCATCACAGTAACTTCTCGATGGTTAGAGCTTTTGTTCTTCACTGCTACTGCTGCTGATGATGATAAACGATTTATAGGCTGTGGCCGAGGAGGAAGCACAAACAGGTCATTCAGCTGCTTCTCTCGAAGTGGAGCTTTAGCTTTGCTCGGCTTTTTCGCACGTGGAGGCTGGCTACTTTGATCACTGTCATTATCGCTGTCATCATTGTAACGTGTTGGAACTCTATACATAACAGTCCAGTGTTAATTTGTTAATTTAAGTTAATTCGTTACAATTACTAGTTACTACCATACAGATCTGCCATGACTATTACAGCGGTCTGCATCTGCATTGCAAGCAATGTGTCTGCACCGTAAATACTCTAAAGTAACATGTTGCAACTACAATTACTTTTCAAAAGTAAACAATTATTTTTCTGTTACATACTTTTACTTAGCTACCAGGTGTGATGTAAATTCAACGATTTTTACGGCAACTAAATGTTGATGACTATTCTGTAGAATTAAGGCAATTTAACAATTCCGAAAGCGGATGAAGTAATTCAGAAATCAATTTAAATCAGCTAAATTCAACTGTCATATAATAAGCTGTTTAATAAGCACAGTTGAAGCCAACAGCAATTCAACCATTTTATTACGAAAAATCAATGATGTTAACTGCAATAGCATCGCACTCCACATATGAAACAGGCATGATATTCATGCAGTTATCAATATATGGCAGATAAAAAAAAGTTTGTTTTCAAAAGCAGTTCACAATAATTATACAAACACAAAAGCATCACATGCAACACTAACATTTGCACATATTATGAAAGCACACCCAACACAGCAGCTAGACATACAGTATACCTAGACTTAGTTTGATGACCCTTTACTGCGTCAGTGGCAAGTAACTAATTTAGGGTAAGGCAAGAATTCAAGTGTGGGCAGAGTAAACTGATTTGTGTGCATCCTAACAAAGTCGACGGATCTAGTGCCTGTGTCTAAGCAACCCCCTGGTTCTACGTAGCCTGAGTACACTTAAAAATATAATGTGCTCACTAACCTCACTTTCCTGGCTTTCTTTCCTTCATTTTCTGATGTAGTTACATCAGATGTATAGACATACTGAGCACATATTTGTCTAGCCTTCAGCACAGAACCTAGTTTTCCACAGCATGCAATATTTCATACATCACATGGTTAGTTATAGGTAAAATACAATAGAAGTATTCTGAAAGCTAAACTAAATGTAATAGAGTACCAAATACTTAACCTACAAAGTACTCAAAATATAATATTTGAAATATAAAATGCATTTCGAGGAAAACTAAACACAAATTACTAGCAGTCATATTACGTTGCACTCTGAAATAGCTGATTTGTAAAGGTTTCTGCTGGAGGGCTGTTGGGATCATGTTCCTCTGTTCCTCTGATGAATACATAGTGACTATCTAAATCGCCCGAAACTGTCGACTGAGCGAATGTAGTGAGGCAGGTAGAGTTACAGATGGTACTCCTGAGCAGCTCGGCTGAAAGCATGTGAAGATATCACTGTTCATGTGACAAACTTGTAGATGACTTGTAGACTGTAGATGACTTGTACATGACATACAAAATGCTAATGGAAGCATGATCTAGCAGTGTGCTCTATGAAAGCATGCTGGTGCAGCCAGTTAGTTAGTTTTAAAACAAATTCAAAAGACAGTAAAACTCATTTTAACCAACACAACCCACCAACCAACTAAATGTAAAAAAATGAGAAACCCACCATACAATGCGACATCAGTTATCACAATTAATTGTCAGAGCTTATAAGTTCAATGAGCAGAAACGCATCCAGACAAAATGCAAACCCTGTCTGCCCAAGCAACTAGTGTGTGGCAACCTCTGGTGATTATGAATAAAACAATGCTATAGTGAATGACACGCAAGGTGATTTAGTTATTCCAACCCCGTGACCTTCACTTTGACTTTGACGCTTGAAAGGTTAATTTATTTGTTTTTGGCACATCAGTATTCTGCCCATCAAGTTAAGCCGATCTTGCTAACACACACACACACAAACAGAAAGGATCGATTACAGTACTCTGTGCCACAGTAGCAGACAGGGGAAAATTGTGGATGTGTCTAAATAACAGCAGCGTAATACTCACCACAACGTCGTATAATGTGAGCATCAAAAATCTCCCAGTCATCTGTGCAATGCTCAGAAGTTGTAATAGCATGAGTCAGTCTTGCAGTTGATTTATATGGTGGCCACGAGCAAACTGTGCCTGAACTGTTCGATTTCAGCCATGATAACGGTACGGCCTCCACTTCATTAGTGTCAACAAACTTGACAGCAGCAAATGTCTTCATCTTATGCTGAAGGGTAAACAGAACTTAGTGTATACTATACACAAGTAGCAGCATCACCAAAAAACAATCAGAAAAAAACACAATGACAACAAGCACCACCTCTGTAGTCTATGTAAAAGTATAAATGTACACGACAGCAACCATTGTTGGTTAACTCCAGAGCAACTCGTCAGGTGAAAACAGCTAGTGTCTTACATCAGCAGTGCACACACACACACATGGACACGCAGACAGACAGACACATACGTACAGACATGCCAATTATGGTTTGCTTTTCGAGGTGCCCTGAAACTACATAAACGCATGACGTTCAGTAGCAAATATGTTTGTGTTCATCAGACAATCTGATTTACTTAGCTGTTTACAGTCAACAAACGTGTTCGTTTTTCTGTTTGACGAATACGATAAGTCAATAAGTCCTATTGCATTGTTTCAGCTCCTGCGTTAGTTAACAATATGCCCATGACCATATGAAAGCTGCATAACGGTGTTCATATAGATACATGGCATAATTTTGTTGCCAAACAGTTGTTATGAGGCATAAGCAATGTTTTTGTCCGTGTTGTAAACCGTGTAATAAATATAAAATTTATTACATATGTATTCTTGGTAATGGAGGCTTCTTGGAAACAGTGATTTTCATTGAAACCAAGTTAAACGGCAAACAAATCAAACAAAAAACAGTGTGAACAGAAACATGTTTGCTAATGAAAAGCATGCATTAACTTACTGCTCAATGTGAGCCAAAGGCAAAATGGCAAATTCATTATCATGCCTTGTAGGCACACAAACACATTTTTTCTCGACTGCAGTATGTGGAACAGTGGCTGTTTCAGGGCAAATAAGGCTAACAATGTACACATTTATTTCACATGATGGAAGTGGATATTCATAAAGTGATCGTTTCCTCAAAAATTTCTGGCAAACAATATATGTATCTGACCGCGATACAAGAATGTTTTGCACAACTGCTACATCGCCATTTGTCAGTAAAATTACACCATCTTTCATAGTAGTACTTAGTTTAAAACCAAGCAGATTCAGTTTTTTGTGCTGGGTTACGTCAGGCAGAGATTTTACATCATCAGGCACTGGGCCACTTTCATGTTTTGCATAAACAAAATTTAGAGCGGGCAGTGGGGTTAATGACCGCCAAGCACATTGTTCGCTGATACGACGAACTATTTGCTGTAAAGGCATCTCTGCTTTTCGAACCAACTTTTTCAACAAACGCAGATGATTTTCAAAAGGAAAGCAACTGATGGCGTCTAATGAGCCAAAACGGGCCACATCATCAGCAATATGGATCACAGAATGCATGTTGTATACCAGTACGTCTTTACCATAAATCTCTGCAGCTAAATTCACAAATTGTATCAAAGATGACCTCACGAACGGCAAATAGTGCACACAGGTGACCGAATTCAAACAGCAGTATATACTAGCAGATAGGAGCATGAAATGGTTGTAAAGAGGTTCAGACAACAGTCCCTTTAAAATCACAGGCCCTGTATATAATAAAAAAGATCGAAATTCGGTTGCTTTCCAGCGATCTACTTCAAACAAAGTCCGTGGCCTCCTAGCAAACTCGGAGGGCAGCGCATTCCTTAGATCAATCAGACGTTGTGAAATTTGGTTTAACAGTCCAACGGAAAGTCTAGTATTTAATGGTCCCCGCATCCAAAGCATCAACAGCTTTCTGGTAACACCTAAACATATAAGGTGCATATAATCGAGGCAGAACTGCGAAACAAAACCAATGCCCAACTCATGCAAAGGACTCTTTCCAACATGGTGCTGCTCATCAGCAAGCTCATCAAACCTAACATCTGTTCGGCGTACTGCATCAGTGGCCGGAAATACCATCTTGTTGCACCAATGTTCCCCTCTCTGCTCACAGCGCTCGCAGCCATGATAACCCGAGTGCAGTTTTGTCTGCTTCAGCATAGCACGGGCCGGTGCATCACAAACAAAGCTATGCACTGAAAGGTGATATCTTTTACCACCTAGCAGAAACCCCAAAGACTGCATCTGTTTAAATTCATGAATGAAATCATGTAAGAATTCTTGCACAGTGTGTGGCTTGTGACAGCCTGTATAAATTCCAATGGTGAATGGTTTCTCAACAGACGTTCCTTTTAATATGCCTAAAATTGGCCACAGCTGTAAGTTTGAGCTCTTGTGCAGTGGAATGCCATCAACATTGACCTGAATACTTAAACTATCACCAGAAAAGCACGGGTCATCAGAATGTGTTTCAAAGATTTGTTGTAAATTACTTAATATGCCTATGTGACTGTACATGCTACCATCTTTAAAATGAACTACTTCAACATTATCAACTGTTTGTAGCACGGTTTTTGCAGTCAGAGGTAAATCAGGATGGTACGTGTTCAACAGATGCAACAGAGCAGTCAATGCATTCTGCGAAACATTGAAGTCTGTAGCCCAAACAGCCAGTAACTTTGCTAGATTTTCATCAGAATAATCATCTGAACTACAACTGCTGCTGTCACTTTGATTTCCCACATCATACTGCTCGCTGACATCACAATCAAAAAAATCATCATCACTATGCAAGTCCTCTGGTGTCGCACACATGTCACACCAAGCAATGTCACTCTCACATGCGGCCGAACGACATGTGCCATGCTGGTCAGTGTTACTGTCATACATATCGGCTGCAGAATCTAACTGTTCCATTAGCTCATTAACATGACATTCAACACTATCTGCAATATCACGGCGTCTACGCCAGTATGAACGACCTTTAATACAGGACATGTTTATGCAATGCAAACGATGAATTAGCCTAGTGAAAAATGTACATTGCAGACCAACGTCGAAAATCTAACAGACTTCCACTTCCACAAAATGGCGCTCCGCCAGGTGTCGCCCGAAAGCACACGAATGTAGTAAGTAATGGAATCGTCACAAATAGTTTACCGGCGTAGGCAAGTGGCAAGACGCTGTGCAAGAGGCTGTGCCATGGCGACAGATGCCCAAATCTCAATAAAGTTGCTTTCATTAAACATCAAAGTGTAAATTACTGTCGTCAAATTTGTCTTTATTATATGTGTGTTTATCTCCTTCCTGGAAAATCATAGGTTTACACTATCAAGTCGTTCTATTCAAGCGAAATTACAGTGAAATAAAAAAATACTGTAATCTATTGTTCGTTACAGTCTTGGTAGTGGCGGTACGTACGTGAGTTTAATCTCAAAATGATTTTGCAGGAGTGATTGAAAATCCAGTCTAAACATGGATGGGCCTTGGTTGGGCTTACTCCTTTTTGTCGACGTTAGCCCATCATCTGAACTTCATGGTTGGGCCAACGAATAATGCTGTGTGGGACGCAATTAAAGCGCTGCACCAAGACTGATAAACGCTGAAACAAAAAAGCAGTCTCACGCTCGTCACCTGTCTGTTGGGCTATTTTATTTCCGAGCGTCGTGAGGAAGTCAACAGCTGACTCGTTGGCAGGGCCAAGAGACTCCACTGCAATCGGCTCTTATTATTATTATTATCATTATGACAATAACCGAACGTTGCAAAGAAGTTGCATCGTTCGGCTAAAAATCAAAGATCGTAATTATGAAAGCGCAAATAATATTGTCCTTGAATAACTCAGTGGGCTCCTAAATTCCTAGCGCCTTCGGTAGCAGACGGTTATTGCCGGCTGCTCTGATGTGGTTTAACACAAATAAAACAAGAGTATTGGCGCGTTTCGTCTGGTCTGTTATTGATGTGTACCTATATTTTAAACGTTTTGACAGGTCTGTTGTCGAACGTTGACAACTTTTTCATCGTGACGGATAAGTATTTCAAAAACTTATATCAAGTCGACGGATCTACTGGCAGTACGGGCCAACTTCTGCCGTTCGGAACAGCAACTGAACCGCATGCACTTGCCTACGACTCGACCAACAACGTACTATATTGGACTGATAACGGCGTTCACACTATCAACATGTACTCTCGATCTACGAACAGCACTACGGTCATCTATGAAGACTCGCTGGGTAGGCGTGTGTGTTTTACGCGAATATGCCGCATTCTTCGCATATTAATGTACAAAACAGAGTTCATATACAAGTGTTATAGACGCACACATCGAAAACAGCAAAAATTGGAACTGTGAATTTAGTTGTAGAGCACATCGTCACAACGCCAAAGTGCTCTTCAACTAAATTCACAGCACCAATTTTTGCTGCTTCCCAAATTTGGCGTTCCCCTGTAGTATTTCTGCAACGACTGAAGGTGGCGACTAAAAAATTGGCAGGCTGGTGGGGTTTGCCAAGGCCATCGTAATATCCCACCCAGAAGAAAAAGAGGGCGTGGCCCTAAGCTAGGGGAGCTCCCAAAAATCGGGGTTTTCCTATTAATATTTATGCAATGGCTGAAAGTATCGACTTCAAATTTCGTACACAGAGCGGGTGGCTAATTAGTCCCATCATAAAATCACACAAATGACTAAAGTAGGCCAGCATGGTACGTGCTCTACAAATTTAGGCATCCCCCTTTAATAGTTTTGCAATTGCTGAAGTTGCAATAGATGTTCCTAATAAACGGTATTATATAGAAAAACTGCAAATATTAATGTAAAAAT
>Ga0209365_1000156_pt1 | contig 12077 bp, 6 predicted proteins | sample WorMetimpBELIZE2_FD_187389 | JGI IMG/M metagenome (GOLD analysis project Ga0209365, IMG submission 187389) | Marine gutless worms symbiont microbial communities from Max Planck institute for Marine Microbiology, Germany - Olavius imperfectus... | ecosystem: Host-associated > Annelida > Digestive...
TATTTGTATATCATTATTTTATTTGCTTTTGACATAAAAAAAATTTCACAGCATGAAGCGTCATTGTAAATTTATTTATGCCCATGCGTGTAATATATAACGGCTTTTGTTCCTGGTAAACCTGGTTAGCCCTTCTCCATTGTGTAAGTGCTAATCCACTTTGTGGCATTTTGAGCTAGTGAGGGTTAAACCAGGTGTTCATGACTGTACTTAAGTGTAACTAAAATGAAACATGACATCTGTGTTGAACACAGTGAATGGTGCTTTACGTCTTCTTGCTTGTCTATTTGAGAGACGTTATAGAACGAAAAATTCAATGAAAATGACAAAAGTGTTAACTGAAGACTCTCAATTGGCTGTTGAACAAAATTAATGACGACCCATACAGCATACGGTCAGCTCAGAGATACTGTAAAAGTTTGAATGTAATACGCACACTTGTATAATACGTACCCAAACTTTGATGGGAAAATCATGCGAAAATGTTAGTTTAGCTGTATAATACGCACCTGTTCTATGCCACCAGATACAGACTTGTTCGCTGACGTAAGTTACCTTACTTAACGAGTTTAACTTATTCCATTGTACACTCTTTTCATACAAACTAACAAATTGCATTTCACTTCGATTAAATCAGTGTTCATTGTGATTGTAAACAAAACAATAGGCCTTCTGCCACTTTCCGCCTAGCTTATTGGTGGATTTAAATGCAGGAACTTATCAAAATTCATAATGCAAGTACCAGTAGGCTACTCAGTCTGTTCCGGTGTTAATGCAGATCAGTTATTGTAAGCCGCCCGCTGTTTGAAGAAGAATAAAAATATTATTAAGAATATGTAGTAAAAGTGTATATTTTGTAATGTAATGACTGTTTGATGAGACTAAATTTTACATATGGTCAGATATAAATATTTATGCAATGAAACTGTTGTGCGAAATTATGCATTTTTTAGTTCACCTGTATTATATGCACCCTGTCTACCAGAATTTAAGTTTTGGTTAAAATCGTGCATATTATATTCAGACTTTTAACGTTAACCCAAAACAGAGAAGCTTTTAGACAATAGTAGACAGACCTGCCGCTCATAAACAAATCCTGCTATACAGTTTCCAGTTCGGAGTTGTGACTATGGATTTACCATGACACAATCGCAACACGCTTGGCCATCGGTCATTCTCTGTCGCCAGTCGTACTGTCTGGAATTTGCTTCCAGACGAGCTCTGAGATCAAGGCTGTACCGAAAGCACATTCAAACAGTCGCTGAAGACATACCTTTTTGTACAGCATTAGTATGCAGAGCTCGTTAGATATGCTTATGATGATGCGCTATACAAATTTACGTTTCATCGTCATCATCAACAGAATGTGGTTTACATGTGGATATGTACTGTGTACTTGCAGTTGGGAATAAGTGTGACCGGGAAGATAGATTTGTACCAACAGAGGAGGCACAGCAGCTTGCTGATGAACTGAAGATCACGTTCGTCGAAACCAGCGCGAAGGATAACAATAACGTTGAAGAGGTGAGAGCATCAGTTATAACTGTCATTGTTAATGCCACGGATGTAGTCCTCGAGACCACAGTCTGGCAGTCAAGGCCAATTTTGTGCTTGACTTTATACACAATTACAACTGTTTCAATATCTTCTTGGCTAGTTTTCCAGGTTGACTTGTGTTAGCCAGTTACGCCTTATGCACTTCAGATCTGATTTTGAAATGCTCTCCGGTATGCATTTCTTAATGCCTGTTTGACACTGCTAGTCGGCTAAAGGTCTAAGGAGCCTGGGACCCAATTTTCGAAAAATCTTAAGATTATCTTAGGATTTTCATAAGTTTGTCATAAGTATCTCCTAAGTTCATCTAAAGTCAGAAAGTTAAAAACGCCCAGTTTTGATGACCTCGTTAGCTGTTAATTTAGCTAAGTACACAGCATTACATAATCAGTCGATCAGAACATATTCATATTGCACCATTAGTCACAAGCGAATTGGAGACACTGGATAGCAATAGTTGTGTAGTGCTCTTCGTAGGTTGATAATTTCGTGAGATGACGTAAATAAATGACGTTTTATTGTTTACGTGAATATATTTTGTCATATTTATAATGATAAGACTGTTATACGATTTTTCAAAAATTAGCATTATCGTAAATATGTCTTAAGATCAGTATATGTCGTACAAAATCTCTAAGACTGTCTTAAGATTTTTTGTAGGTTGATAATTTCGTGAGATGACGTAAATAAATGACGTTTTATTGTTTACATGAATATATTTTGTCATGTTTATAATGACAAGACTGTTATACGATTTTTCAAAAATTAGCATTATCGTAAATATGTCTTAAGATCAGCATATGTCGTACAAAATCCCTAAGACTGTCTTAAGATTTTTTAAAATCACTAACTTATTGCTGTTAACCTGTGTATGTATGCAGCTGTTTATGACACTTTCCAGTCAAATACTAGCAGTCCGCGAGGCGCAGAGTGAAGGCGGGAACTCTTCAACACAGCGGAAGCCTTCCGCGGTGCGGGTTCGACCAAATTCACGGCCTGTACATGACAAAAAGTCATGCTGCTGATTAGGAACTAACCGTCTTGTGTGAGTTTAGACTCCGCTGCAGAATACACTCTTTATACGGTGTAAATTAGTTAATGGATATTATTATCACATTATTATTTCCAGCCTGCATTGATATGTGTCTAGCTCAGAAAATATCATCAGCATATTCATTAGCATGGAAACTGGCTGCATGATTGGTATAAGTGAATTCTAGATTGTTGAAAGTTGGATGTCACTTTTTACAGGGTCGTCTATAAGAACAGCTGAGAATATGGGCTGTGTGTTGAAGTGATCGAGACACGTGATTAAAATGCTCTCTCACACTGGTGATCTGATAACCAGTGAACTCGTCACACGGAGAACTTGTCACATGCGATATAGTAACCTAGGCCTGATAGTAGTCTTTGTGACGATTTCACTGTTTGGTGATCACCATGTGGCGAGTTCAGTTTACCTTGTTACAGTCTTTGTGACGAGTTCACTGTGATGAGTTCACTTTTTTCACCAAACAGTGACGAGTTCTCCGTGTGATGAGTTCACTGTAAGCCGGTGATCTTACTTGAAATGTGCCAAAACGTTTCATTTGATGACACTCGACGTAAATAATGAGGCAAACATGTGTCTAAATTTTTTAGATTTCTCGGAACACGTGGGGTGGTCCCCACCCACATATATCCCAGCATGGCCTTTTGGCTGTGTGAGGAGATGCCCCGCAGTGCACTCCCTACACTTCTCAGATTTCCTTTCGACCGCAGCCGAATTCTGACGAACTCCGTGGTGGAATTAAATTGTCAAATTATTACACTCTGGTGACTAATGACTTTCACCAGAATCACCTCGTTTACTTTTAAGCTTCACGTTGATTGGTCGGTTTTGATGACGTCATAGACTCATCTGGTCTCTGATTGCTTGGACGTATCTGCAGATAATGATCCATCTCTCAATGTGCATCAGATGTGGTTCTCTCATTGCATGGATAACTAAATATTATATTATTAATATAATGACGGCGTCACCCTATTTATACATTATGACTGTATACAGTTAAAGGCAGGCGACACCGTGCTTAAACATGCTGTATAATATATAGCTGCAATATTTTTGAACTAAACTCTGTTACACTTGTCTAAGTCCAAGTTGGTTGAGTTATGTGAACGTATTATCGCATTTGTTCGAACCTGAGGAGCGTTTATAAACATTTAGATTAATAAAAGAACAGCTTTTGGCAGCACTACACTCCGGGTGTCATGCCAAATAGCCTTTGAAGATTTCCAACATGCGTCGCTGGTGAGCCTTATCAAATGTTTAGTGAGCAAATCAAAAGCATGACTGTAATGACTGAAACGCATACCACAGTAGACTAACTTGAACTTTATTTTGTAAATATTATAACAATTGATCTTTTCCAACTGGGACCTGTTGTGTTGTTGATCTACAGAAGATTTTTTATTTTATTATTCAGATGATATTGTTATATTTTTCCAACAATACCACTATTGTTTTTTTGTTTATTTTATGCAGTGTGTTAATCCAGAATCTTTTCGTGAGAATCTTTGTCAGAATGCACATTATCGGAGTGTTATTTTTGGCGATTTTGTGTTTTGATCTGTGTGATTTGTCTAAGCATGTGATGATGGTCAGTGCTGCTTTAGCGGTCCAAGTGCACCCTCAGTTGCAGAAATGCAGCCATTGAATCAGCCATACTGTGGTCACGATTTTGCTTTTTTAAGTTTCGATCAATTTCGATTAGATTTTTTTTAAAAAAAATCGCAATCTCGATTGTAATGTCGATTTATTCGTGACTAACGTTTATCAGTTGTTGATAACTGCACAACACTACAATACCGGAAACACTTAGTTCATTCGTAAACAAAAATCGTAGCTGTGACAATGGCGGTAAATAATAGCAATCTCTTATCATTAAGGCACATGATAATGTGTTTTTTTGCACTCAAATGCAACGTTTGAGTCACTGTTATAAGGTAATCGTGCGCTGTGCATATTGCATGGACGGTGAATACACAATTTAAACGTTGCTTGTAAAAAGCGTTAAAATCGTGGAAAAATCGTCCCACAGGGAAAATACCATGATTTTGATCTTGCACAATTGAAAAAAAATTGTGATTTTGATTTGCTAATGATAATCGTGACCACTCTAAATCAGCCACCAAAAAAAACCTTACAGAGAAAAGATCGTTTTGTGAGTTTTTTGGCAATGACGAAATCCTTAGCAGCTTAGCATGAATGCATCTGGCATGTACTTGCTCAGATACAAGTGGACTGATTGTATTTACTTACATGTGTTTAATGGTTTAGTGATTTCGTTGTTCTAAGCTGTAACAAGTCTATTCATAGGCTGATAGTTTAACTGTTGTAAATATGCATATTCAACATACTCTGGCACAACCCACTTGTATGCCAAGTGCCATCAAGCCACGCCCACCAAGTAAACCAGCCAAGCGAATAGCCTACACCACCGTGATATTACAGTTTTATACAGTATTTTGTCTCTCGCTCAGAAACCCAGATTTGGTCGGTGTTACTTTGCAAAAAATTATTTGACCGACTTTGCATGGAATGGCTCATTTAGCCATGACACTTGTATTGTAAATATTTGCCTGTATTTCATGCTTTATTGGTTAACAGTGTCGGTTATAGAATGTATAGTGCTGTAGTAGCTAATTGCCTTGATAAGGTTCGTCAGTCAAAAGTATAGTTTTACTCGTGGAACCACAAACATTTTAATCAGGTATCTGTCTTAATATTTCATTTCTTGTACGCCAACAAAAAAAACAAACCTGTTTTGTTCTGTTCTTTAGCCGTCCTAGATCCGAGGGTTGGTCACACCATGAACATATTTTCTCCATTTATCTCTGTTCTCTGTCATTCTGATTGACTCTTTCATGGGGAGTCCTGACCACGTCTTGATGTTGTCCATCCAGGCTGTGCGTGGTCTTCCTCTTTGCGTGCACCTGGCATTATTCCTTGCATTATCTCTTTCTCCAGTCAACTCCTTGTTTGCTCATGGTGTGACCATAGTATTTTTCAGATAAACTCTCATAATGACTGCTGTGTTAACACCATTTAAACAATATCACAGCATCAGTGTATTATTATTATTATTATTATTATTTTATATCCTTGAATGTATAATGCCCGAGGGTTAAAAACAGAAAGGATAGAAACAGCTGAAATGGCCGGAGGTCCAGAATGTCATCATTGAAGCCATTGTGCAAAAGCACCGAATTAAATTGCTGTATTGCAACAGACTGGCGCTGTAAAAGAAAGCAGGTCTCTCACTGTTCTCCAGAGAGGCTACCCAATCTACGTCCACGCTCTCAGGAACTCCAGAAGATGAAGAGCTGAAGGTACCCAAATTATCAATAGCGTTTATTATCATAATTAGGGAACATCACCACAGTGATAACAGTGCCTGTTCTGCCCCACATATTCGATCAGTTGTTATTGCATTGTACTGTATATTGTTTGTTGTTTATTAACAGTTTGTGATGTATTCATCATTTCCCTCCAGTAGACAATGTCAGTCATGAGAGTGCCTGAAGGAAAGACGAAAGATCATTATAACTGTACCGTGCTGTATCCTAACCCAATAATAAATTACACAAAATGTATCCCAATGTACACCACATACTACCTCCATCTTCACACTTCATTCGAAGAGATCAAGTCATTTATAATCGCTTAACAATTGGCTGCAGCTATCCAACACATTCGTATCTTCTACACAAAGATCCTCAACCACTGTGTATATCTTGTCACTCTCCATTTCACAGAATGTATTGACTTCCAACCCACCCGAGTTAATTATTACTCTACTCCAGATAAATTTCAGCTTTTTCATAAGATACATCCTTCTTCCATACTACAGTACATGAAAGTTATCTGTATAAGAAGTTGTAACTCATAATGGCGCTAAATAAATGCCTCTGTGCTGAAACTGCTATTAAATACCAACCAATGCTGTATTGTTTTCTGCAGTTGAACTCACGAAGTATGCACTCTCAGTTTGTTAATCTGTTTTTCTTGGGGTTTGTTTTTTGTGTGTTTTCTCTGCATTGTTGTGATTGTCTGTACCAGTGCAGTTGATTGCCTGGAAATGAAACAACCTCTTCTGTTTATTGTCAAAATGTGTGGAGTGAGACGTTTAACCCTACTAACTTAACTTTGTGATGTATTGCAGTTCTGCTTCCCAAACGTTCACACACATGCCAGTTAAACGTTAATTCTTGTTTATGCATACAGTAAGAAAGCACATTATCAGATAATCTGTTTTGTGCTATGGATTTAGGCTGAAGCTATTGTCTAGGCTGCTTGGCAAGGATTAAACTTATTAATGACTTTGTGTTCATTTATTACAACATTTCAATAACTTGACCGACACAGCTGTTAATTTTTTCTATTTATTCTGCTTCTGTTTAAAACTGCAGTCCATATTGAGCCTTTGCTTCAGGCCATCATCCCCCTCCCCTCCATTAGACAACATCCGAGTTATGGTGATTGTCTCTAGGTTAAGAGGGAATATTATCAAAACTGCTCTGTGCTGGATTGTGTGACACAGTGTTCACAGTCAGCAGCACACTTATATGAGCAGTTCTTACAGGTCCAACAGATTGGGTTTGTCACACTGGGATTCTTACATCATGCGCAGATTTGTATCATTGTAACATGGTGGAGTGGTTCTGGTAGGATTCAAGCCTGATCTCGACGACTAATTGGTTTAATCCTCCCCAAAATAACCTATAATGTGTTGAGTGGGACTTTAAACAACCAACCAAGCAACCAGGCCATTGCTCATCTATGTCGTCATGATAAAACACATTTGTTTGACTTAAGCCTTGAATGTTTGATACTGCCTTTCTTGCAAGTGCCCTTTGTTAGCATGGCCCAAGGTTAATTTTTGGTCCATTGTGTGCAGTGTTATTGTAATATGCTGCAAAAGTGTACTTTCATACATGCTAAATGTAATTAATGTGTGTATTTTTAAACTGTCAACATCTCATATTGTCAGCAGTGTCAGTGAATCGGTGTTACTGTATTTGATTAGCACAGTCTCTGTGTGTTCGTGCATTTTTTAATCCGTATTTCTTTGCACGTTTGTGCTAGATTGTATATATTTATAATATTTGCAACTTCATCTCGGCATCTAAATAATGCATTGTTTATGATACAGTAAAACCTTGTTATCTCGCCCTCACCCCGGCCTGGATGAATCTTGCTCTATGTATGTGGCGTCTAAACGCACTGTGGTCCGTTAAATCGTGAAGCTCGGTAGGCAGCTCATTCCAAGCTTTTGGTCCGGCACCATTCGCCAAACTTAAGTCAGGTTGTCAGCAGTTCATAGTCATTGGTAGATCGGTAGATATGTCACCTCCAGAATGGAATGTTCGCTGTGGTTGACAACATGCGCTTGGCGTCCCATAAATAGTTATCTATTTGTGATTGTATTAAGCCATGACAGGACACACAGTGTGACTATGATAATGCAGAACGTTCACTGTTTTAATAAGTATAATGTTTTACTTGTATTCTTGTAATCACATAAATGGTGTTCTGATAAAATATCTGCTGTTGTGGCAGTGACATCTGCCCTGTTGCCTCCTGCAGTCCCCAAGCCCCCTATGACGCCACGCTCGTTAAGTCGCCATCCTCGCCTCTTGCCAAAATTACAACCTGGACGACAGGTGGCGAGATAACGAGGTTTTACTGTATACTGTAAAATCATTACTGTTTGCATGCCCTTTGTTTCGCTATTTTTGTGACGCGGAAAATATGAAATAAAAAGTCACCAATGTAGTACTGGATGTCAGTACTCGTATGTAATGTGCTTAGTGGGGCAAGCTTTGAAATCACCAGAATAGAGCACAAACATTGTGTGCATGAATATAACAGAATTAAGGGCAGCAAACGTTTAATGTTTTTACACCAGCTAATGATTTGTGAAGTATGTTTAAAGAAAAGATACAATTGGTTTTATAGTAAAGTAATAAATATTAACCAGTGACAGTATGATTGCATCAGTCGGTCTGAAAGAAGTCCACCCATTTTGTACTCTGTCTCCAAAAAGTTCCCACGTTTAAACTCTCTTTAACTTTGTCAAATCTTATTTTTTTACAATTTTGCACTTCTGGAAAGCGTATGAAATTTGCTACAAAACCCATACGACATTGCCCACCTTACCTTTCGAGAAGTGCAAAAATTTTGAAAATCTATTAAGGTTTGACTAAGTTACAGAGAGTTTAAAGTTGGGAACATTTCTTGAGACACAGTGTACTTGATTATTTGACATAAAGTTATTTATTATACATTTAATGCTAAACTTCCTCCAACTTTGTGATGGAATGTTAGCATCGTCGAAAAAAGTTGATTCTGTCGAGTTTGCCACACCACTATACCGGGTGTTTTGCTTATTTTTGTAAGCTATAACTTATCATGGCGCTAAATAGCCTGTCTGTGCTGAAGCTGCCGTTAAACACAAACCAACCAACCAATTTTTGTAAGCATTACCCAGAATGTCGCTTGTCCTAAATAACTTCTGGATATACTGTACTGCACGCATGCATAAATTGTGGTGGACCTAAACTTTTTGTTCAGCGGTTATTTTTAATTGTTATTAAATATATATTATACGTCTAATTTTACTAGAGATAATGTATTTTACGCATGATACAGTTGATGTTCGATATAACGTGCATTGTGATTGAAGTTTGATCTTGATATAGCTTATATGCACTTCGTGTTATATATTTGTGCCAGTGTACTGCCATGTAAAATGCGCTGCATATCATACAAACATTTCTGTATTAGTAATCGCAACAAATACTAAATCATGTGAGTTCGTGATTAAATTGTTAATATCTTCTTTCTGATAATCAGAAAAACTCACCTATTTGCAATCGCTGCACGCTATTTGTTTCAGGTGCAGTACTCCTGTATCATACCCTCTATATTTAGAACGCAGGATCGCCCGAAGGCCACAAGTGCACAATGTCAACAATGGAAATTGTCAACTGTCTACGTATAATAGTTAACAGAAATATCTTCAGTTGTGTTCTAAGTCTCGATGAAAACATCGGTTGATTTTGCATATCTGTATACATTTCTCCGGTATTAGTGCCAGCAGACTAACACAAAGACGCAAATGCAGCTTTATGCTGATTTAATAAGTCAACCTGCAAAAAATCTTAAGTCATATATCGATACAGCCGTGCCACTTAACAATCGATGCACTTCCGCACTGAGCAAACAAAAATAATTAAAACAAATTACTGAAACAGAATCTAGAAAACGTGAACACTGGGACAAGAGATGCAATTATGCGACAAAAAATTTTACAAAAATAAACAACTGACTTCCGTATCTTAAGCTGTTCTATTTCAAACAAAAGATGCATTGATGAAACTATAAGATGCCTTTGCCAAACAGACTGGCGTCTGGAATACACAGAATGGAATAATTAATATGGATACTGGAAACAGTAACAAGTAACTGGAAAATATACTAAATGCAATGGAACTTATACATATGATGGAATGTTGGCCAAAACCGTGTTATGCAAAAACGTGTAGCAGCGGGGATTCAGGCCTGATGATGCTGGCTTCATACAGAGATTACCAACATTCTGCAGGCTTCTAACCTAATGGTAACAGCATCAACGTAACTCTGATGTGTCCACAATAATGCAGCAGATGTGAAGGACATTCCACGAAGCACAGATTAACTTTGATATACAGTACAGGGAGTCAAACTAGACTCATTCTATGAAACAGTTAAATCTAATTAAACAAGCCTACTGAACAGGAATGCTTTCATTGCCAGAATATGCCACTGCACGCACCCTGGACTGGTATAATTAACAGTACGAGAAATGATTTCCAGAGGGTGACCACAAAATGACGAAACATGCCAACCGCAAACAAAAATAACTACAGCTACTGCTTACATCGTATTACATAGGAACTACTGTTGATTTAAGTGTCCATTAGGCCAGATCGACTCAACACTGGTTTTGCAAACAGCAAATTGTGGACCATAGTTTATGCCAGTAAAACTCTGTGGACTTTGCAGTGACATAGTTCATAGGAAACCATCGCATTGTAAAGTTTCTATGTTACAAAGCATTGTGTGGAAGTCACACGAGCATTCGTTTGCTGCTTTATTTCCGCAGCAATGGCATCGCCAAACCTATATATGCTACGTATGATCACCTGTTCAGTTACAATTTATCAGTGTTCCGCAAACTGCCACCAAAAAATCAAATCAACTTATTCTCCAAATCGTAGTAGAATTTTTTTAATAATGAACACACTGGGCGAATTTCAACAACAAAACATTACCAGATGCAAAATGATTCTTTTTTTTCTAACGACCTATGGAGCGTCACCGTGTCCGGAAAAAAGGTGCTACTTTATTTTCGACTATAACTCTCGCATTCCTTAGTAGATTTTTATAATTTTTATACCATTTGAAACAGGGATGAATACTCCACAATCACATGTAATTTACTTACTTTATAGGTTGATAACGTCATAACTGCGAGAAATCGCACTTATGATAGTTTATTTCATTACAAAGCAGGCTATGAAAAATGTTCCATTATATTTTTGATTATAAGTTAACTATGGCAATTCTTGATAGATTTTGATAAGTTCTGTACCATTAGAAAGAAAAAAAATATTCTACAAAGCAGGTAGAAACTGTCACTTCAACCTAACTATGTCTCCACACTACCTGGTAAAACTAAAAATAGCACAAAAACAGCCGACTGCTTACTGCAGTATCTTCTGTTGAACAGATAGTTACAAACTTTTACAGAAAGTCATTCAGTGTTCCTTTATTTCGCTGTTAGAAATATTTAACAGTCTTTTGACAAAAATTTTTTACATTCTCGTGGGTTTTTATGGAAAATTTATCTTCAAACTCAATATAGTTAATTTTAACATGGACTAAAGTTAAATTGTCGTGATTTGCGAGGTGTCACAGTTATGACGTCATCAAGCAATTAAGTAAGTAAATTACATATGATTCCGGAGTATTCATTCCTGTTTCCATTGGTGCAAAAAGTATGAAAATCGACCAAGAAATGCGAGAGTTATAGTAGAAAACCAAGTGGCACCTCTTTTATCCGGACACGGTGTATATTTATATATGCACAGACATATCAGAAGCAGATAACATGATATTACAAAACTAATCATTAGCTAAGCAGATTCAGTACAATTAGGCCATTTTCATCGAGGATCTAGACACAGAGATGCGGTACGGCAGATGAAGGACACTGTTAATTCAAGGAAGAAACCGTGTTCCAGTCATCCGGCGCTGCTTAGTCGCGATCCGTTCTCTTGCAGATTTCCAGGACGTTGGACCACTGCAGGTCTCCGTGGTCGTTTGCCTGGATCTCTTTCGCAATGCCCTCGCCGAACGCTTTCTTCAACGCATCCTTGCTGCTTGAGTACAGCATCTTCTGTTTGATCGGCACTGTATCTGGGCTCCTGCAAAG
>Ga0209365_1000157_pt1 | contig 12059 bp, 10 predicted proteins | sample WorMetimpBELIZE2_FD_187389 | JGI IMG/M metagenome (GOLD analysis project Ga0209365, IMG submission 187389) | Marine gutless worms symbiont microbial communities from Max Planck institute for Marine Microbiology, Germany - Olavius imperfectus... | ecosystem: Host-associated > Annelida > Digestive...
CCCATATTGAGCGTTGGAATAATACCTTACGTCAGCACTTAGCCCGCTTCGTACGTAAGACATTATCTTTTTCTAAATGTATCCATTGGCATGAGGTTTGTTTGAAGCTCTTTCTGCACCGATACAACACCAAATTATTACCATCTATGGGCTAAGGATTAACTCATATATTAACCACTAAAAAATCAATATAGTTACGCCATACAGGCGCCCTGAGAATACAGCCGGTACAGAGATAGCCGCTATTGCCTGCCGGGGAGAAAAGTACCTTGGAACATAATCCCCTCAAGTTAGCCTTCATTAGTGGGGCAATCGATTCCGAGGTCGGCACAACCCATAAAATTTCAGCCCAGATGGCTGAGCGGTAGCTTCTTTCCGCCGGATGTTTCAGTATCCATTACAAATCTAATCTACGAACCGCAAACTCCTGGGGAATAACCAAATTATATTCAAGCTGGCAAGAGCTTCTGACCAGGGAAAAGGATCACCTGGATGCAATTGCCGTACTTACTCCAACACCGCGATAGCGCAGGGTTACCCGGTAATTTGTGAAAAGGTCCTGGCCACATCATCGCAGGACGCCGGAAAAATTAAAGACATCGTCAAAGAAAAGGATGGTTATCTGGCGATTATATATAACTATACCGGATACCCCATGCTCTGGGAATTACAAAGCATCATCTGGAGAAATCATTTAAGGAAACTGAATCAAATACATATCGAAATGCCGCAAGGGCTTTTTAAAACTAGATAAAAACGGAAAAAAACCAGCCCCCAGACGTGGCGATCAAAAGATGGTGAGATACCCACTCTCTTTCTCGACCTGGGCGTACACATTCACCATAATAATCAATTTTCTCAGCCATGAACATCCTCTCTAAGTCGTTGCGTTGAATAATAACCTCGGCTTCTTCGAGCATATCACCGACAACACCCTCTGTATAGCTCGCTACACGGGCGATCTCCACTGTCAGATCTGGTTTGGAAAAACGGCGTTGGGGGATAGCAATGGTTTGCGGGTAAGAGTTTATGGCTCAAAAGGCTCGGCGGAATGGTATCAAAAACAACCCGATATGCTGATAACAAAGGAAACAGAAAAATACTCGAACGTTCCTCCATTGATCTGGAGATCGCCGATGAGCCGCGCTACAACCGTTTCAAGGCCGGCCATCCGACGGGATTTATTGAGGCCTCTGCCAATCATTACTATGATTTGGCGGATTCACTCATCATGTTCAAACAGAAAGCCCATTTTACCTCACCTTGGGTATTCGGGATGGATGTTTCTAAAAAAGACATTTTAATGCTCAAGGCCATGGTGAAATCGGCTGACAACAAATGCTGGCAACAAGTCGGACGATAACTAAAGAGGCTGTCTAAAAACCAACGCATTGATTTGGCTTGGTCTGGAGTCCTTAACCGTCTCGAAGTGGAGCCATCGATTCCCCCTCTCCCCAACCCCTCTCCCGTCAGGGGCTAGGGGCTTTTGGCCGTAGCCAGCCTGGCCGGACCACGGCTCACCTGGACCACGCGGCATGGCTTGAGTTTCTAGGCAGCCTCTAAAGGGCGGTTGATCGCCTTATCTCCATTTCATATTGATTGATTTTCAACTGGGTTTGCTGCTGTTTTTCGCAAACCAACTGAGCTATTTCCTGTCTATAGGCCATCAGCCTTTCCACCGACATCGCAAAGGGTTTCAGGTAGAACCCACTACAACTGCGGTCCAATGTATCCAGGCCAAATTCCCCTTTCCACAAGGCGTTCGTATCGACTTTGTTCAGGAAAAGCTTATGCTCCAGGCATTGCCGGAAAAGGCGTGTTCCCGAAAATGGAATTAAATTGAATACATTGACCAGATCCATATCTTTAATCATTTGCATGGTTTCCCTGCTCGTTTCATAGGTCTCTTCCGGAAACCCGATAATAAAAAACCTACGGGTTATCACCCCTTTCTCCTTGAACAAATCCACTATCTCGAAGATCTTGTCACAAGATAGCTTCTTCCCGATCACTTTGTTCCGAATGAATTCGGAGGCATACTCGACCAGGAGAATGGCATGTAAATAGCCGGTGGCACACAAGGCATCGACGATATCCTTATTGATCGTTGCAATATGGAGTCCACTCATGGAAGTGAATTAAATATCAAGGTTTCTTTTCAATATCTCGTTGCATATGGCAATCAGGCGCGGTTTTTTGATGCCTATATTATCATCGATAAATTCAAAGCAATTGATGCCGAATTGGGTATGCAGCCTTTCGATTTCATCGACCACGCGCCCAGGACTATGGTAACGGAAACCGCGCCCCATCAGGCTATTAAAAGCATAAAAGTTACAATCGAACGGACAGCTGAGGCTTGTGGACAGGGGGCGGCGACATTGATTTCCTGCTGTTTGGGATTGAGCTATGAGGAATAATCATAGCGGTAATCATCAATGAAGACATCCTGCCATGCGGGCATGGGTAATTCATCCAGGTCTTTTATAAGCTCCAGGCGTTCTCCGATAATAATTTCCCCGGCCTTTATTCTTTGCGCCATCCCGGGAGCAATGGAGTGGATATCATCGGCCTCCAACATATCACAAAGTTTCACAAAGGAATTGTCGGCCTCCCCGATTGCGACATAGTCTATAAAGGGGCAACTTTCCAGAATTTCTTCAGGAAAAAGTATCGGATGCATCCCCCCGATTATAATCTTGATATCGGGAAAGGATGCTTTGATATAGGCGGCGTTTTTTCTGCTCAGCGGGAAGGATGGGCTTGAACAGGTAAAACCTACCAGGTCGGGTTGGTGTTCACGAACCGCCTGAAAAGCCGCTTCCTTCAATCCCTCTTCGTCGGTTTCGGGGAGTACGCTGAAATCCCGTATGATAGGTTCGTGACCGGCTCTTCTCAGACTGGCGGCAAGATAAATCAGGGATACCGGCGGATACCATCTGGTAGTTTGGTTGACATCGGACGGGATCAAAAGGCATTTCATTGTTATTCAAGCTCCTGTTTCCTGTCTGTCGAGAATGGCCTCTCTGGCCTTCATGGAATCTTCCCTCGAGAAATCCTCATCCCGACAGCTATCGCATGGGACCCCTTTTCCCCGAAAGTAAAGAGTTTTTCTCCATGCCCCCAGTGCCCGTGCGGCATAGATTTCAAAAATGCTTTTGGATGATACATTGTCGATTATGTACTTTTGATTTTCCAGGCTATCTGGACAAAACTGACAACATGGAAAAACATTCCCATTGTAGCTGATAGTAAATTCACGTAGCGGGCGCACGCATGGCAAGACTCTGGTCGTGAGGGAATTGAGAAAGCTGAGCGTACCCGCGCGTGAATTTCCGTATTTTGACTAATCATTGGCCATTATACGGAGTCTCATGCCGTTCCAATCGATATTGGATTCGATATGTCCGTTTTCCGGAGGGTCGCTTATCTCATAGTTGTTTCCATTCAGTCCTATTTTCATTAAAAATTTCCGAAAATCCTTCAGATGATCATCCAATTCATAGGCTTTAATTTTATGTATTGCACGTGTAAAGAGGCCTGTTTTCAATGATAAAAGCGAGGCGATTCGATCCGATTGGAGGATCAGCTCCGCTATGGCCCCCCGGGGAACAGTTGTCGGTGTCGATGCCGCGGATACCAGGTAAGAATTCAGATAGCAATACTCATTATCCGGAAAATAGAAGACGACCTTTCCCCCGCAGATAAAGGCGGAAAGTCCGTGCCTGCTGCCAGGAATGAATTCTTCGATGAGGATATGGTCGGATTTTGATACAGCAAAAGCCTGTTTCAATCCCGATCTTGCCTCGGATAAATTGTCTATTTTAGCGATTCCTTTACCGCCGGTCAGATCGACCGGCTTGACCATGACCGGAAACCGGAAGTTTCCGATCTCCGAAAAGGCGGAGTCGACATCAGTAAAGGCCCTGGCCTTCGGTGTTGGTATGTCACGAGTTGCGGAAAATTCACGATAACGATCTTTATGATGGAGCAATTTACTCGTTTCATAGGGGTCATGTCCGGGTAACCCCAGACATTCGGTAGCATACGCCGAAGAAGTAGCGGAAGAATCGTTGGAACAAGGGCAGATAGCATCGATATCCAGGTGTTTTGCCAATTCGAGTATCGCTTCCGGATCGGAAAAATCCGCCGCGTGGTATTCATCGGATTCCTTATGCCCGAGCTCTTCCTGGCGATTTCCCGTGGTTATAACGCGATACCCCAGTTTTTTTGCCGATCTTATCAAGGGTAAATCCGCATATCCTCCACCTGAAATCAGGATTCGTTTTGGCTCTTTATGGATTCCGGACTGGTAGGATATTTTGCGCAAATTCACCTTTTCAGCAAGCCAGCGGGGCATTGTATAACTTGCTGTTGTTGTTAAGAAAAGACGGCCTGTTCTATCGTCGGTCAGAGGGCTACGGACCACCGTCCTCTTCGATCCGTCTGGAATCCATAAAGAGCCTTCGTTTTTTTCGCATACAACCCTTTCATCGAGTGTTGTTTTGGATGCGGACACCCCGCCGGCCAGTATGTCGTTTCGATTGATATTGCAAGTTCATAGGGCGGCCGGTTCCAGGGTATCGATCGATGCGGTTCGCTGCGCTCACCACATCCTATGGGGATTACTTGGTCGGAGGGCGGACCATGATCCCGACCCGACACAAAGATTCGCCTCTTCGACTGAGATTCGTGTAGCCTCTCCTCGGGTGCGATCCCGTCATGAAACAAAAACCAGAGGAATCTGCCATGCGATGCCTTTGCTACCTTTCCCTGCTGCTGGCCTGTGCCCTGGGGGCGCCCTTCTCCGCGGTGGCCGAGAACAGCACCAATGCCGGCGGCTTTACCGTCCATTATAACGCCCTCTCTACCGCCAACCTTACCCCTGGGGTCGCCAAGGCCTATGGGATAAAGCGCAGCAAGCACCGGGGCATGCTGAACGTCAGCGTAATCAAGGAGAAGAAGGGGACCCTGGGGACCCCGATCCCGGCCCGCGTGGAGGCCGGGATCAAGGCCCTGATCGGCCGGAATGCACGCATTCCCATGCGTGAGATCAAGGATGAGGACGCCATCTACTATATCGGCGAGTTCTCGATCCAGAACGAGGAAATGGTCGACTTTGTCATCACAGTGACGCCCGAGGGGACCGGCGAGCCTTTCGTTGTGCACATGGAGCAGCAGTTCTTCACGGACTGACGGCGCGGGAGGGAACCCGCCGGGGTGACCGCTTCGCGGAGATGCGGGGGCATTCTTCTCCCCGTATCTCCGTGAAGGGGTAGTTAGGAACGATGCAAAAGCAACGTGAACAATACTTTATTAACCGCAAAGGCACAAAGGACGCCAAAGAGTTACCAGGGCCACTAAATAATCACTCGATAGAAAACAAATAGGACAGGATTAACAAGATTTTTCAGGATTAACAGGATGCTTTACTTGGTCGTTTCGAGCTTTCGCGCCCGGTGGCACGAACCGAAACGAATTGGAGGCCGGGGCCGCCGTTAGTTTGATGCGCATCAAGGCGAGTACGAGCAGGACGGCCGGCAGGCCGAGCATGGCCGCATAGGTGAAGAAGAAGACATAGTCGGTAGCATCCACGATATCGCCAGAAAAGCCCCCGAGGAATTTCGCCGGGAGCAGCATCAGGGAGCTGAAGAGGGCGTACTGGGTGGCGGTATAGGCCCGGTTGGCGAGGCTGGACAGATAGGCGATGAATACCGACCCGGCGAAGCCGCCGCTGAGATTGTCCACGGAGACGACCAACGCCAGCAGGGTAAGGTCCGCCGTCTGGGTCGCCAGCCAGGCGAAGATCAGGTTGGTCCCGGCCACCATGATGGCGGCCGCTAGCAACATGCGCATGATGCCGAAACGGACCACGATGATCCCGCCCAATGCCGCCCCCACCATGGTCATGATGAGGCCGAAGACCTTGGTGACACTGGCGATCTCTTCCTTGCTGTATCCCATGTCGATGTAGAAGGAATTGGCCATAACGCCCATGGTGATGTCGGACAGGCGAAAGACCCCGATGAAAGCGAGGATGAGCAGGGCCGTCCTGCCGTTCCGGGCGAAAAACTCGGTGAAGGGGCAGACGACGGCGCCGATGAACCAAGCGTTGATCGCGCGCCGCCGGTCCGACAGGTGGACCGAATTCTCGATGAAGCGCACCACCCGCTCTTCCCGACGCCAGGTCTCCCGATCGACCGTGTGGGTAGGCTCGGGGATCAGCAGCACGGTAAACACGCCGATTCCCATGCACAGGGCCATGATGGCGTAGGACCAGGACCAGGAGAGATAGGCGGCGAAATAGAGGGCCCCCGCGCCGGCCATAATCATGCCGATCCGATAGCCCATCTGGTAGGTCGCGGCCATGGCCGCCTGCAGGTCCTCCGCGACCGCCTCGATGCGCCAGGCGTCGATGGTGATATCCTGGGTCGCCGACGAGAAGGCCACCAGCAGGGCCGCCGCCACCAGTACCCCCAACGCTTGGCCGGGCTCGTTAGTCGCCATCAGCAGCAGCCCGGCGATCACCCCACCTTGCGCCAACAGCATCCAGCCGCGGCGTTGTCCCAGGAGGCGACCGAGCAGGGGTACCGGTACCCGATCCACGAGCGGCGCCCAGACGAACTTCAACGCATACAGGGTCGCGACCCAGGAGATGTGGCCGATGGTGCCGCGGTCGACGCCCGCCTCCCGCAGCCAGGCGGAGAGGGTCCCAAACACCAGCAGCAGCGGCAGACCGGCCGAGAAACCCAGCACCAGCATCGCAGCCACCCGGGGGTTACGATAGACCCCTATCGCCTCCAGCCACGAACGGCCGATGTGTGCTTTGTTTGCCATGATCCCCTGCCTGATTCCGTACCGATGTCGGTGCCCACGAACGAGTCTTGTATTGAACCGTGAAGGCGTACAGGGCGCAAAGGATAATCGACCGGGCGGTGGGATATCCCGCGCCCGAGGACGGCTACCAGGGCCACCGAATGATAATCACCGTTGCAACAGACACTTGGCCGAAGGGTCGGTCGGGCCATCGGCCAGCCTCCTTATGGAGTGCGCCGGTAAAGCGGTGCCCCGGATAGGGCTCGGATGGGCGCATTAGCCGCTGGCCTGTTCCGGAGATCGATGGAGCCGCACTCCCTACGCACCGCGGCGACGGCGCCTTGAGTTGTCGTCGATTACGCCCAAGTGGTCTCGGGCCCGTCAGGCGTGTTAGGGTGCCGGGCACATTGGGCGACTCGGGTGAGAGATCGCCGTTACAGCCGCGCAAAGGCCGGATTGTCGCACCGCCGACCCAAAAGGCACATCATGCAAGACTCTCAACGGGAATTCCTCGACTTCGCCCGTGCTGCGGGGGCCCTGAAATTCGGCGCCTTCCGGCTCAAATCCGGCCGTGAGAGCCCTTATTTTTTCAACGTCGGCCTGTTCGACAGCGGCCGCCGCCTGGCCCAGCTCGGCCGTTTTTACGCCGATGCCATCGTCGCCGCCGGGGTGTCGTTCGATCTGCTCTATGGCCCTGCCTACAAGGGGATTCCGTTGGCCGCGGCGACCAGTATCGCCCTGGCCGACCAGCATGACTGGGACCGGCCCTACGCCTTCAACCGCAAGGAGGCCAAGGACCATGGCGAGGGCGGCGCCATCGTGGGCCATCCCCTCGCCGGGAATGTGCTGATTATCGACGATGTCATCTCCGCTGGGACCTCGGCGCGGGAATCCCTAGACATCATCCGGGCCCACGGCGCCCGGCCAGCGGGAGTCGTCATCGCCCTCGACCGGCAGGAGCGCGGGCAGGGCGGACGCTCGGCCGCCGCCGAGGTCAAGTCCGTCTACGGCCTGCCGGTGTTCAGCATCGTCACCCTCGCGGACCTGATCGCCTACCTGCGCACGGACCCCACCGCCGGCGCTTCGCTCCGGGCTATCGAGGACTACAAGACCTGCTACGGCGAGTGAGCTATTCTTTATCCGCAAATGAACGCAAACTCGGAGTAGATTCCATTTGCGTTCATTTGCGGATAAAAGAGAGAGGAGAACAGATGCAACGTCGCGATTTCTTCAAACGGGCCGGGACCGCCTCCCTGGCCCTCGGCGCCGGCGTGGCCGGGATCGGGACCGCCCAGGCCAAAGCCGATTACCAGTGGAAACTGATTACCTCCTGGCCGAAGAATTTCCCGGTGTTGGGCACCGGCGCCAACCGGCTCGCCGCCCTCATCGGCGAGCTGAGCGGGGGCCGCATCCGGGTCAAGGTCTACGGGGCTGGGGAGCTGGTGTCTGCGTTCGAGGTCTTCGACGCCGTCGCCCGAGGCACCGCCGAGCTGGGCCACAGCACGCCCAGCTACTGGAAGGGCAAGCGCGAGATCGCCCAGCTCTTCTCCGGCGTCCCCTTCGGCATGACCGCCCAGGAGATGAACGGCTGGCTCTACCACGGGGATGGTCTGGCACTCTGGACCGAGCTCTACGCCCGGTTCGGCCTGATCCCCTTCCCGGCCGGGAACAGTGGGGTCCAGATGGGCGGCTGGTTCAACAGGGAACTCGATAGCGTCTCGGATCTTCAAGGACTCAAGATGCGGATGCCGGGCCTCGGCGGCGAGGTCATCAAGCGCGCCGGCGGCACCTCCGTCAACCTGCCTGGAGGCGAGCTTTTTACCGCCCTCGAGTCCGGCGTCATCGACGCCACCGAGTGGGCAAGCCCTTACATCGACTTGGCCTCCGGTCTCCACAAGGCCGCCGAATACTACTACTACCCCGGCTTCCACGAACCCGGCACTACGCTGGAGGCCATGGTCAACCGAGCCGCCTTCGAGGCCCTGCCCGCGGACCTGCAAGCCATCGTGCGTAGCGCCTGCCAGGTCGTCAACCAAGACCTGCTGGCCGAGCAGACCGCACGCAATCCGGGCGCGCTACGGACCCTGATCGAGCGGCACGGCGTGAAATTGCGGGCCTACCCGGACGACGTGATCGCCGAGCTGAAACGGCTGACCGAAGAGGTGGTCTCCGAGCTCGCGCAAAAGGACACCTTCTCGCGCAAGGTGGTGGCCTCCTACCGGAAATTCCTGCGGGAATCGAAGGCCTGGAGCCGCATCTCCGAGCTGGCCTACCTGCAGGCCCGCGATCGGACCTGATCCGGATATGCGACCAGGAATCGACGAGCTGCTGCGGGACCCCGAGCAGCGCAAATCCCTGGCGGGCAGACGTCTGGCCCTGCTCGGCCATCCCGCGTCCCTGACGCTGGACGGTCGCCACACCCTGGATGCTCTGATGGATTGCCCCGAGCTCCGGCTGACGGCCGCCTTCGGCGCCCAGCACGGGATGCGCGGGGATAAGCAGGACAATATGATCGAGTCCGCCGACTATCGGGACCCACGCCGAGGCATCCCGGTGTTCAGCCTGTACGGGGAGGTCCGGTATCCGACCGCGGCCATGCTGGATAGCTTCGATGTCCTGCTGGTGGATTTACAGGATATCGGGACCCGCATCTATACCTACGTCACTACCCTCGCCTATCTGCTGGAGGCCTGCGCCGCTGGGGGCAAAGCCCTGTGGGTGTTGGATCGCCCGAATCCCGCCGGCCGGCCGGTGGAGGGTAGCCTCCTGGAGGCGAGCTGGGAGAGCTTCGTCGGCGCGGCGCCGATGCCGATGCGCCACGGCCTGACCCTGGGCGAGCTGGCGCTATGGCTTGCCGCGACCAGGGGTCTGGCGCTCGAGCTGGAGCTGGTCACCATGGCCGACTACGCGCCCCAGGCCGGGCCCGGCTACGGCTGGCCCCTACACCAGGTCTGCTGGGTCAATCCCAGCCCCAATGCCTCCAGCCTCAACATGGCCCGCTGCTTTCCCGGCACCGTGCTGGGCGAGGGGACCACCTTGTCCGAAGGGCGCGGCACCAGCACGCCCCTGGAGCTGCTCGGCGCCCCAGGTCTGGACTGCGAGCGCGTGCTGGCGCGCATGGCCCGGCTGCGGCCGGATTGGCTAGCGGGCTGCCGGCTGCGCACCTGCTGGTTCGAGCCGACCTTCCACAAGCACGCCGGCGAGCTGTGCTCGGGGCTCCAGATACACACGGACCATGCGGCTTACCGGCACGCGGTCTTCCGGCCCTACCGGCTGGTGGCCCTGTTGCTCAAGGCGGTGCGCCTGGAGTATCCCGACTACCGGCTGTGGCGGGAATTTGCCTACGAGTACGAGACCGAGCGGTTGGCCATCGACCTGCTCACCGGCGGGACCTTTCTGCGCGAGTGGGTGGACGACCCCGCGGCCGGGCCGGATGATCTGGAGGCCCGGCTAGCTCCCGACGAAGCCGCCTGGACCCGCGACCGGCGGCCCTTCTTACGCTATTGCCCGGAGGCTGTCTGAGAGGCTGCCTAAAAACTCAAGCCATGCCGTGCGGTCCAGGTGAGCCGTGGTCCTACCAGGTTGGCTACGGCCAAAAGCCTCTCGCCCCTAGCGGGAGAGGGGTTGGGGAGAGGGAGAATCAAGGGCTTCACTTCGAGACGGTTAAGGACTCCAGACCAAGCAAAATCAACGGGTTGGTTTTTAGACAACCTCTGAATGGGTTATTACCAGGATCAATGCAACTTTGGCCAGTGACATGAGCGCGGTGCAACATCCGTTCACTACCGAACGCGGGCTTTTGTCCCTCTGCGTCTGCGTGCTTCTGATCTATTCGGCGGCCTATCTGTATTACGGGACCGATGCACCCTCTTGATTCACGACAATCTCGACTCGAATTTCGTCTGGCACAAAATCCTGCTCGAGAGCGGCACCTTCTTCGAGCGCAATGATTTCCCGATTGAACGCCTCAATGGCCTGCCCCAGAGTGTCCTGCCCTCCGAATTCGATGCCATTGTGCTCCTGTACGCCCTGTTCGGCCCTTACGGCGCCTATGTCGTCAACCGAATATCATTACCCTCGTCGGCTTCTTCGGCGTGTATTGGCTGCTGCGCCGGCATCTGGTGCTGGGCGAGCAACATCGCATCATCCAGGCCGGCAGCGCCCTCTGCTTTGCGCTGCTCCCCTTCTGGCCCCTGGGCGGGCTCAGCGTTGCCGGCATCCCACTGGTCCTGTATGCCTTTCTTAACATTCGGGAGGGGGCTTATGCCTGGCATCACTGGCTTATCCTGCTTCTGTTTCCTTTTTACTCGCTCCTCGTAATCAGCGGATTCTTCCTGCTTCTTTCCCTGGGTCTCTTATGGCTATGGGACCTGACGAGAAGGCGGGCCGCCACCGCAACCCTGCTCGCGCTCCTGCTGCTCTCGGCGGGTTATCTGTTCACCCATTACCGGCTCTTTCTGAACTTTCTGGTAGAGGAGGCCTTCATCTCGCACCGGGTCGAGTTCGCGCCCTACCGCTACATAGATTTGAAGGAGGCCCTGCAGCGAACCTGGGCGCTGTTTCATACCGGCCTGATCGCTACCCGCAGCCTGCATCGGTTTCTGATTTTCCCCTTCGTGCTCGGCGCCGGCCTCTTCGTGCTCCAGCGGGCGGAGCCACGTACCCGTACCTGCTTTCTGGTGATAGCGGCTTATATTCTAGTGACCTTGCTGTGGTATGGATTCCTGGGTAGTGGTAAATTTAATAGTGATAGGGGGAATCGCGTAATCGCTCAAACCTCACCGTCATTCCGGCAGGGAGTGCCGGAATCCAGGCGCCGGGGATGGTAAAAGCCGGGGGATCCGAACCATTATCGGGCCGCTGGGTGGGTTATTACCACTCGAACCACTACCGATTCCTGCAATGGGGGGATTGCCGAGGTGAAGGGGGCCGCCACCAGGATTTTTCCGATGCAGCTCGACCGCTTTCACGCCCTCCATCCCACCTTGTGGATACTGCTCTTCGCCATTGCCCTCGGCACGCTGCTGCAGGAGGCGAAACCCTGCGCCTGCTCGTCGTCGGCCTGCTGGGGGTACAGATCCTGTATCAGCTCTCCTACCACGAGCTGGTAGTGTTATTACTCTGTTGTTTTTTAATAAGCCACTTGATATCATTATCTGAGCTTTAAGCTATTAAGAAAACATACCGAGGAACTTACAATGGTATTACTCCCCGTAAAATGCCCTGTCTGCAATGGTATTGAT
>Ga0209365_1000158_pt1 | contig 12029 bp, 6 predicted proteins | sample WorMetimpBELIZE2_FD_187389 | JGI IMG/M metagenome (GOLD analysis project Ga0209365, IMG submission 187389) | Marine gutless worms symbiont microbial communities from Max Planck institute for Marine Microbiology, Germany - Olavius imperfectus... | ecosystem: Host-associated > Annelida > Digestive...
TTACATGCCTAATTACATGTGTTATATATAGATGTATTGTATTGCGGCTATGTATTGTATTATGTTATGTATTGTGTACTTATATGCATTATATTGTTCAAAATAATTATTCAAAATGATGTCTTTACTGGATTCCTTGACCCTGAAAATGTAGGGTAGCCATTGGAATTACATTTCTATCTGCCTTAGTTTCAAAGTTATAAGCAAAAGTATGTCAAATATGGCGGCCATATTGAAACTCAAGATGGCGGCCACCAGGGGACGTTTCAGAGTTGGGTCCTAATCGAAAAATGATCCTACAGGAGTCCCCTATATCCTATAAGTGTGCCAAGTTTCATAATTTCTCCACAAAATGAAATATTTTTCGACTTAGCCGCTGGACTATTACGTACGAAGTTACGTTCAAGTTCAAATCCCAGTTGAAATAAGTTAACTCTGTTGCTTAATGGTACTGCTTCTGGTCTGGTGGATATGTGGATAACAGTAAGTAAATGAACAGATGAGATGATACAGGTTACGTCACGTTTGGGTATTCTCATCTGGTGATGAGTGTTGCCGTAAGCTACGTTTATCGATCTCCACTAAACTTTGCATGCAGATAGATTAGAGGACGTTTTTAGTACGGAAATGATTTTTGTGTGTGATAAATCCGTCATTTATGAACCGAATCTTACCAAAATTAAAACATAGATGTAGACCATAAAGTAGCATTAACAATGTAAGTTACATAATTTTTGATCAAGGGATTCGTCGACATAGGGGGAAAATCCAATTTTTTCTTGCATTTTCTGGGTTACGCAACTTAGGCTATTACGCAGTTTTTCATGTTTTCTGGGCCGGAATTTCCCAAATGACCCCACATTTTGTAACTTTAGCAGTGAGTAAGATATTACGGGCCATTTCCTCCCAGTCAAATTTGACGATAATCGGTGCAACCCAACAAAAGTAATTTTGATTTCGGCCTTAAACTACATCTCATGACGTATAAAAGGGCCTATATTATATTGTTACCTATATAATAGGAAATATCGACAGAAACGATATTCACAACTCCGATACGATACGATACCGATGTTATCGATTTATTGGATTTATTGACCGATCTGTACTGTTTCTGACTGTACTGGATCACTGAGTTGTCCGACCTGCGAGATCTAGCTATTTTTCAGCTATGCTCTGGCTATTTTTGTTATGCAGCTGTTGACAACAGTCACGACAGTGGTGTCGAGATATGTGATTGGTTGAGTGAACTCCATCGCACCTGAGCGGTGTTTTCGGTTTGTTTTGTTATTGTAAGGTTGATTAAATTGTAATATATGATGAATAAGAATTTACTAGAAGCTATGCGATGAGCGTATAATTTACAAGACTACAAACGTCATGACGTCCGAGTCCAAGTCATATGTTTGTTCAGTTGATCATGGTGTCAATGCTTCGTCAGGAACGGACCAAGGTTGGGAGAGTCTATATCGGATACCCTCCAACGCGGTGTTACTAAAAACTGCTTACTGCTCCAGCTGCTCCGGCGCGCAGACTGTAGTAACTCGTGGGCTAGTTTGAAGATCATGGGACGGTACTAGAAAAAAGCATAAAACAACTGAATAGGCTTAGTATCAGGGTTAGTTTAACGTTAGAGTTAGGGTTAGTTTTAGGGTTACTATTAGGGATGGTGTAATTTGCGGAACGACGGAACGCGCTGTGATTGGACAGTATTTAAATCTTGCACCGTGAGTGGCCTACAAAAATAGTAACATTATTTGGTCCGTAATTTATTCGTATTAGATATTCCGCAGATATAGAAAACTTAAATTTCCGGAACATTCAACACGGTTGGTCACGAGTGAATTATGGTTTAATTTGGATGTAAAGAGTAGTATTTGTGACAAAAATGGTACTATTGCAAAACACAAAGTTGACTTTACATGTGTCTAGACAAATAACAAACAGTATTGTTACTATGATGTAGCACATTAGCTGTAATATTGGCGCAATGTATTACAGTAAGCCTACATGTTGTTATTTTGTGGATTTGGTAGAAAATTCATTATGTTTACCGTTTGCACAGATTAAGATGTTATAATGCTACAAACGGTGTCATCACACGTTGTTTAATTTAACACACTTCATATTCATAGTCATTACAAGCAGACGACAGACAGACAACAAACATATCATGACAATCGCCAGACATTGCAATGAAATTGCAGTGTTCTGTTAATTAGTCTAAACACAGTTCCAGCAGATAGATCATGTCGCGGCCTACTGTTATCGAGTGGTATCAGTCACACAGACTGACACTGATTTTTATATTTCTTACAAAACTGTATACAAAAAAAAATAATGTTCAGTATTGCAAGTACTACTGGTGGTAAACACGACTGACAGTGAATACAACTCTACAGCTACCACAGCTGTGATAAACTGAACTGCATGACATCCACCGCACCACTGACTGTTGCAAGTATCAGTGACCTGTCACAAACAATTGCTCTGCATGCGCTACGGCCTATACCAGCACGTGTCAGACAAGCGCCACCAATCAACCACGACAAATCATGACAATTCGCTCTTCTATTTCTAAACATATAGTTCATGAGGTATTCCATGGAAGTTAATTTGGCGTATGGCAAATATTGCTTATATACGGTTTACCTATAATACTGCATAATACTGCAGAATTAAGTTGAATAAATTCACGTATGATGTCAAATTCTTGTGACAGCCAGGTATAAATAGAATTCAAATGACGTGTTTATTATGATAATTCGCTTTTCTGTTTGTAAACTCCATTTAGGGATTATTCCGTATATTAATTTGTCTTGTATATTTCATGGAATGGAACCGCTGTAGGTCCGTTTCGTGATTTATCCAATACGACATATTTTACAGAACGGTTTTCTTCCGTCATATCGTTCCGTTCCGTAAATTACACCGTCCCTTACTATTAGGCTTAGTGCCACTGCCAGAGAAGAAGGAGTAGCCGGAGCAGTTTTTAGTCACACCCTCTCCAACGTAATCCTGTTGATTGTCCGTAGGCAGCTACACTGGCACTAACCCTAACACTAACCTACGATGTGGGGCGACACTATACTGGTGCCCATGTTGCTGCATTCTTATTCGGTATTACTGGTTTTACATGTTCGCTGGGTATTCGGAAGACTATAGTTTTCCAGGTATCCAGCGAACCTCACCAAGGTTTTGGCATTATTGGTTGGTTGTTATAATTACAGTAACAGGAAAGGTACATATCAGAACACTGGAAGTGCAGCTTATTCAGTGAAGACTTGTACACCTGTGCAGGGGTGGTCACTTATACATCGGTGTTCAGATAGCGTTCTCTGTCCACAGTAACTTGATTCTGTTAAACATAACACGTGAGTTGTGTGAATTACAGTTTTGGAGAGTTGCTTGGGTTCATAGCCGACGCTATGTATTGCGTTTCATAGATTGATTTAATTTCTCAGGCAGACAAAAGTCTTTGCTTTCGTCCTGTATCCTGTATCCCCTAAAATCTGTGACAGGCAAGTAACACTAACTATTGAAACGTTTATTCTGAATGTAGTTCGCCAAACTGAGTTTAGTAATTTCTGTAATTGCTAAAATCTGCTCGGCAAACTTGATGTACAGATTGCGGAATACAGTAAACATTTGATGTAATGTCATCTTTCAACTAACGTTGTACACGTGGTCATACGACATTGTTATGTTTTTCTTTTTTTCTTTCGCCCTTTTATGTACACACGAAGACGAAAAGTCATCCCATAAAATTGTTTTGTGAAGGAATGTTTGTCGGCCGACGTATGTTGCGATGTTTTTCAAATTTACAGAGGTCCTGTGGTAGTGTGTTGAATGAAGCTTGAATGTGTAAGCTGTGTTTGTTGTAAAAAAGTACTGAGTAAATGTTAATTAATTTAGAGTAAGCTTTATCACCGTTTTTATTGTATTTCGTTGTTTTTTTGTGTATTCGTTAGATGACATTCGATTTGTCGTTGTTGGACAAAAGCTGGCACAGCACAGCACTCTTCAGAAAGCTTTAAAGGTATAGTATTGAACCGGCACGTGTTATTGTGGTTGTCAATGTCACCACTGCTTGTGCATGCTATAGACGTGAAGTTTCATGCAGGGACTGAACTTGTATTATTTAACATGATATGATATATCAGTAGTTAAAATAAAGTATGTTAGTTGTGGGATAAACAGCATTATTGGTAGATAGTTTAATAGCAGGTTAAAAACATTTGTTGGCTAATTAATCATTTCTAACTAAGTAGTCCACGCTACTCCTGGATTCAGCAGATTGGAGACAGAACACCACTGGCAATCAGAGAACATTGTAAAAACGCACTGGATCATGGTGACAGTGGGTCATCACTACAGGCCTTTGTCTGCTGCCTATACGTTACGATGGTGATGATTTTTTTTATCGAGCAGCTGTTAGCTGTACATTGTGTTTAAAGTGGTGGAAGCTGCTGCTTATAATCCAGTGTTTACATTGTGAATATAAACGACATTGATGTAAGTGCTAAATCGTTCAATACTGTGATGGTTGTAATGATGCCTTTGCTGCAGTACTTCAACGTACCTGTAGTTTACTCTGAAAATGCTGCTGAGAATCTGGATGACTCGGACGATGAAGATTCTATTTATGTCGTAAATGACTTTGAGGGAGAAACATTTCAACAACTGTGTGACTGTTACTGTCGGATAGTGGCTCCGCCTGTGATAATTAGAGCAGCTACTCAAGGCGAGGTCAGTTACTGTATGTTGTCCTGATTCACTTCATTTCATTGTTTTATGACGCCTTAGTTAGAAGCACCATGTGTTGATGTTAAACTTGGTTTTAAAATTTGAATTCGATTTGCATACATTCGGCATTCGAATCTCAGATTGAACTTCGTCCACTGTTTCCACTTAGTAAAGATCGGCAAAGCATATATAAGTAATACATTGATGTCGTCGTTTTTGTTGGAGTGCGGTATGAACACAGAACGTTATAAAACATGCAATCAGTAAAGGTGAAATGCGACCTGGCCCCAAAATTGAGCACCATCACAAGAAAGCCATGTTGTACAACATACTGTGGGCGAACAGTCAAAGTCAAAACAATGTCATTGTACCATAGGCCTAAACGAAGTTCGAATAAAATTCGAATTTTACAAACAAAGTTTGAATTTGAAAAAGAAAACGAATTTAACATCCCTAGCACCATGTATAAATCATCTTACTTATTACACTCTAATGACTATGTCTACAGTCATTCTGTCCAGTGAACAGACTGTTCTTGTAGTATGCGGTGCCTGTTGTCACTTCATATATTAATCTTTTGTCGTCTTGTTTGCCTGAATTCATTAAGTTTATAATTTACCTTCGGAAGTTTGATACTGGTTTCGGGTGTCAGTATTGGCTATGACCTGAAAACAAACTGCTGTGGCAATCTCTAGATCAGATTTGTTACATCAAACCTTGAAAGTTGCCCTGTTTCACATGACTGTGTTATTTATCAAGTTCACTGCTCAATCTGCGTTGATACTTCATAACATCTTAACAACTCAGAGATTGTTGATGGCAAGACATTACATGCAACATTGCAGCAATGCTGAATGAAGAGAACAAGTCATGTGACAGGTAAAATGGGGTTTTCATATTTCATTGAGTTGCAGTGATGTAATTCCTGTGGATGTGACATTGCAGTGTATTCCATACAGTAAGAGGCCATTGTACTGCTGTTCAATGGATGGCTTAGTGATCTGTTTCAGTGGGCTGAGGAGCAGAGAAGAAATGGTAAATTATTTCTTTAGATCTTATCTCATTAATGATTGCTAGCATTGGTAGTATGCTTTGTTCTCAATTTGCTCAGTTATTAGCACTGTCTGTTCATTGTTTGAATTAGTCAATAGCTGTAGTAGCATTTTCTAATGTTTTATTTTTTTGGAGATCTTTTATTGCCTTCCTTGAAGGTCCAGACCCAAGTATACCAGAACAAAGCTGGAAGTAACAGTAGCAGCATTGGTCTTGAATGCAGAAAATTTGGCACAAAATCTCAGCCGAATTTTTTTTAGTTTGTTAGCATTAAATTACAAAGATAAGATAATGTTGAAAGTTATGTAAATTGTAACAATAAATAATTTTTTGTACGACAAAGTGACCTTTAATTTTATGGACATTGCACAGTTGAAGATATTGACGAACAGATAAATTAGGTGACTAAAGGACGTGTCAGATGTTTGTGGTGAAAAGCTGTTTTGTCTTATGTGTAGTCTCGTATGGCTTTATTGGTTCATCGAATGGGTGGCTCTATACGGAAAGACTTCAGTGCTAGTGTAACTCACCTGGTGTCTGCTCGAAGTAATGGTGAAAAGTATCGTGTGAGTAGCATTTAACTGCCTCCAGTGTTTCTGTTTGTGCCTAGTTGCCTGTTCTTTGGACAGGCTTAGGTTGAGAATGCATCGTCTTGGTTCAATAAAATTATCTTATTTTCTGTTAATTATCAGTGTTTACAGAAATTGGAAGCTTTTTTTCACAAATGGTTCTTCAACGGTTTTTTGTAACAATTCTCGTGGTATTGCATTACTAGAAATAACTAAGTACTCGTTGGTGACAATGACAGTTTTCAACGATAATTCATGTGCATTTTTTGTTATATTTGTTAGTTGATAAACGATGCAAATGCATTGCAAGTTCCGCTATTGCCATAAGATGTCCTCTAACGTCTGTGGCACGATTGTATTGTGACAAAATGGCTGAAGCTAGAATCATGCAGTTTTCACTAAAATGTATCCCAATGCCTTAACTCTGCCTTCCAAGTTTGATTATGAAATTTGAAGGGGGTCCCCATGATCGGAGACTCAAACTGATGTGGGGTAGTTTGTGACTTCGTAGTGCTATATTTCGGAGACGGTGCGAGATAGAGCTTCGGTGACAATTAATCACTGATAGGAAGTCATATATGGGCTTTCGATCGCAACAAAAGTTGATGACCTCGAATGACCTTGTATGTCAATTCAGTGCTGTGTCATCAGAGTCATGCGTGTTTTGAAAAAAAATGGCTGAGGCTAGAATCACGCGGATTTTGCAATAAAGTAGCACTGTACCTCAGCTATCTGCATATTAAGTTTGGCGACGAAGTTAAAGAAAATGCCGTTTAATTTGAAGCGTGCGTCCTAATTCGCCCATGGCCAAAGTTAAACTGGCGTCTGTTTGCAGCCAGATTTCACAGTTACTGAGACTTGTAACACAAATCTATGGCAATGAACGAATGCGTGAAATATAGAAGTATACGGTCAATGGAACATAGATTTACAGATTTGCAGAATGTTTACTGACTTTTTTAGAGCATTATCAACCAAAATTTACGTTGCCTAAGAGTAATTTCATCAAGTAATATTTATAAGTGTACTGATTTCGTGCCGATCACTAATATCAGCGAAGTGTGAATCGAATGCACTTACATTCCCTCCGTCATACATGTGTCCATTTGTCGGCGGTTTCACGGTCAGACAAGCTATGTATAGTTGTTACCATAGATTAATTAGTTGGCGTGCAACGTTCTGCTATTGTCAGATGTGTTGACTTGTCATTTCTATTGTTCATTGTCCACGTCTACTAATTGCACACAATATCTGTGCTGATGTACTGACTGTGGATCGTATGTTGACATTTCAGATGGCTGTTGGAATGGGCGTGCAGATCATGTCAGTGGAGTGGGTGGAGAAATGCTGGGAACATCGCAATGATTCTCTCGCCTCTGCAACTGATGAACATTTGGTGATGTGCAGTGTTAATCAGTTAACAGTATTTTATTATTAAGTTAACGTTAATGTGCTGTGATCTCTGGAAGCAACTTTGCAAAACTTGACTGCTGTTCCTTAAATGCACAGTGTAGGATTTTATGACCGATAAGTTTGACACTGTTTATTTGTATGTGTTCTATGAATGTAGCTGTTATTGGATCTAAGCTTTCTAATACATGACGGTGTGAAAGGTTAGAGTTTAATTCAGCCAGCTCCCATCTGCACACACATTGCTGTAGTTGATTACTGTTGCGTATTTGTTAACATTAGTTGAAATCGTATCATGTGATCTGAGTTTGTGTGAACAGTAGTGAAACTAAGCCAACATGTGCATGTGAATTCACTCAAGTTCAACTGAGTTGAATTTCACTGTCTCCGACTTAATCACATTCTGTACATGGGTTTTGCGGCCAGTTTTACAGTTTCAGCTTGTAGTTATTTTACAGAACTTTTGATATTTTCACTATCTGTCTTGCAGATATGTTTCGATTCCTATTGATTTCAGCTTTTTCTGCTGTTGTACAGCCGTGATTTTCTGAAGCTCTTTAAGACATAATAGTGCTCATGTTTGTGTTCTAATTCTACAGATGAAGTATCGTTTGCTTCCATTTTCATTCTGCACTCTTGCATTTCACGGGTTTTCCAATGAAGACAGATTGCATATGGAAGAACTGACAGTAACCAATGGTATGTAAAAGCTGCTATAAGTAATCATAATAATTATTATGTTAGTTGAAAGTGGTGTATTGGACATAATTCTAACATATAATAATGACGATGACGCAGTATTGCGGGACGAGAGCTTCAATAGACCTGACTTTTTATGACATGCTTCTAAGTCATGATGCTCTGTAGGTGGTTTATGTGCTGATGTTGGATCACCGACCTGTACTCATCTTGTGGTGGAAGAACGACTGGTCAAGGCTCTTCCATTTGATACACAACAACGATCAGTGATTGTGAGATCTGAGGTGACACTATTGATTATTTCATATGTACTTCAGTTGTGTTTCTTGTCTTATCTTGCTTTGCTTATTAGACCAATGTATTTCCAATATGTCAAGCTGTCAAAGTAAATGCAAATTTTTTACCTTAATTTTTAAGCGATATCCATTCGCTGAACTGTGCATATTAAATACATTAGAATTGATGTTGTTTTTTCAGTGGTTGTGGGCCAGCATACAGATGGAAGCACGTGCCGATGAATCAATGTATTTATTCGAAGAAGAGACAGAAAATTCCCAATGTAACAGCCGAAGTAGTAGTTGTCGGAAAACCCCAAGTTCAGTGACTTCATCAGGAAAGTCGAGGTCTCATCGCCGGAAGCGGCTGCGGGAGAATTTGGCAAAGCTGGCACATGAGGGTCAGGGCGACACACCTTTGGTGAAAACTCGTCGTTCGAGTTACAGCATCGCGTGCCAACCTCTGTCCACTTCACAGAACGATAACACTGCCTCCGAGTTATCTACCACCGTTATCGGTAATGTTGCTGAATATAACTTTCTCTTGTGATCATAATTAATGTGATTTCAGATTTATACTTGTGCAATTGATCGGACAGTAATCCTTTAGCAACTAATGTACAGGGTAATAGTTGTTGAATTCAGGTGTTAAAAGTTTGGCTGTAGGTAATCAAGTTACTTTGAATAAATCAGGGTCCCGTGCCATATTTACTTTTGGTTTAAATTTATCTACAGCATGAGAGTGCTTCTGACATGCTGAATGTTGTTGATGATCAGACGATGCGATTTCAGACAAGTCGTTAGTGACAGCAGGTGTAAAGGACGCTACCAAACTCACGGCTCGACAACAAACTATCTTGGAACTGCTACAGACTGAAAGCAACTACGTCAGCATCATTAGCACTGTATTAAAGGTATGCCATCTTCTGTTGTGTCACCTGATACATATGTTGTCAGAATGTGAGATTCATTAGTCAACTAATCATTCAGTGATTAAAAAGTGTTAGTGCTAAAACAAAGTAAGAGTTAGTTACATTATTAACCTTATGTTAGAACCTGGTCTTTTCTGTTCAGCACATTGAACAGTATACTTTTCCGGTCTTCCTGTCTGTTTGCTTTTCAGACAATGTTTTGAGTGTGATGCCACCACTTCTCATATTTGACGATACCAGAACTTAAATATCAACACGCTAACATGAGTGAAGTGTGATGTAACTGTACCTATACATTGCTACAAAGAGTATGCTTCTGTGAAATATATTAGACACGTGACTAATTCAGTTGACTAACTTGTGCTTCATGACATTTATTTAAATTATTCGCTCAGATAGTTTTGTCATTTGGAAAGTGTTCTACTGTTTATGCTCTTATTACACTGACAGGTATTCAAATCTGAGATTGAGAAATCGGATCAGCCAGGTGGGCCGATACTTGACCCACAGGAGAGCAAGTCAGTCTTTGGTGGTCTGGTGCCGATCTATGATGTCCATGTTAAAATACGCGATGAACTCTCGAGAATTGTTTCTGCGTCATCTACTCACTGGCCCGTCGGCTCCGCTTTTCTTAAACATGTATGTTGCTTGTAATCATTTAACCATTTTATCTGATATTTTTTGATGATTGCTGATGCTATTTATAGTTTAAATTCACTTTGTCCAGCAAGTCATTCAGACTTGTGGAGACGTTGGTACATCGGTACATTTTTTCTGTTTTTGGAACTGGTCACACAGTTTTTTTATTTTCGTTTTTTACATCTGAAAGGCAGAGTTTGCCTTTGAGTGAATAATGAGACTGTAGTTGTTAATACTCTCAAATGTTCGGTGCTAGAAGACTGATTTTTGTAATAATTTTCACCATGTATGCTGCATCATATGTGAGAAGTTGACCATTTGTGTTGTGATTTCAGACGGATGCATTGTCGAAGGCCTATCCAAATTTTGTGAATTATTTTGAAAAGACCAAAGAAGCCATTCAGGAGTGCGAGAGATTGAAACCACGTTTTCATGCCTTTCTTCGGGTATTTGAAATATATGTTGTTGTAAGTGTCATATAACTAGGGCTGTAAGAAAATTACGGTAAAAAATTGGCAAAATCACAGTGCATTTAAAAAAAACGGGGAAATTCACGGTAAAATCTCGGCATTTTGTGGTTTTACTAACAACCTTTAAATTCACTAAGTAATTGCCTCCACCATAAACATAAAGTAGGAGAAATAGTGTGAGCAACTCATGCCACCCCTTCCTACTATCAAAATTCTAAAATTAATGAAATATGAAAGAAAAACGTTTCAAAATCTAAGTAAACGTAATGCTAAGCTGTGTACCGAACCGCCAGTCTAGTCTCTAGCGTTGAATACCGCCATTACTTGCAGAGCCAAGTTTGCGTCACTGAAGCTCTGCCGCTGCGGAGCATTGACTGCCGTGTACTGGCTTACACTGCGCTCAGCATCGAGTAAGTAGGCAAAATTGATTAGATGACCGTGTGCATAACCGGTACACAACCAAAGTGGAAAATTACCGCTAAACTTAGACAACACCGACCTTTTAAAAACTGAAATTGCATATAATACATCAATATTCACGGCAGTGACAAGAAATCACGGCAATGGCCAAAAATCACGGTACACGGCGAAAATCACAGTAATCACGGAGATCGTGATTCGTGATTTTCTTACAGCCCTACATATAACATGTAGGCTCCATGGATAGCTACATGGCTAACCAGCAGTTGTACAATTAACATGACATATTTTCAGTTGAGTACAGAAAGGGCGATTGAATCAATTTATTTTGGTTTTTAACGTTTTATGGTCCCATCATATTGAACTCGGCTCTAATTTGAAGTCTAATTTTTCGTTTTAACATTAGCTACATGTACAGAAATGTTAGTGTAGACACTGATGTTAAGTTTCTCATAAATTAATTTATTGCATTACATTACATAACTTTATTTGTAGTGAATGTTTCAATGTGCAGCTGTGTCAAGGAAAGCCGGAGTGTGGTCGACAGACGTTGACTGAACTACTCATAAGACCTGTGCAGCGAATTCCCAGCATACTGCTACTTCTCAGAGGTACGTATCACAATTTGTTAATTTGTTAGACATCTTTTGTGTTCATATTTAGTGTTGCTTCAGCCTGAAGATGTGGCTTTTGACGCCCAACCAAGACCCTGTGATGTCTCAACAGAGAGGCATGTTGTTGACTGGTACCAGGGCTCGAATTGGAAAAAAGAAGTGCCAGTATGGCTCCTTCCCCTCCATCCCTTTCTCCCCTTTT
>Ga0209365_1000159_pt1 | contig 11965 bp, 5 predicted proteins | sample WorMetimpBELIZE2_FD_187389 | JGI IMG/M metagenome (GOLD analysis project Ga0209365, IMG submission 187389) | Marine gutless worms symbiont microbial communities from Max Planck institute for Marine Microbiology, Germany - Olavius imperfectus... | ecosystem: Host-associated > Annelida > Digestive...
GACAGCTGCTCAGCGCCAGGCAGCCGCCAAGCTGGCTCTTCGGCGACAGCTGGAAAAAACCCTGCTTCAGATTCCACCTCCGAAACCTCCACCACCAGAAATGAACTTCATTCCAAACATCAACATGAATGCTGAGTTTGTGATGCTGGTCGGCCTTGAGGAAGCAGTAAAGTGTATTGTTGATGCGGACGATCAGACAAGCAGCGAGACTGCGGCCGCTGGTTCTGACACAAAGTATGTCTTCACACCGTTTGAATGTGTCCAGTGCCAGACTGACTTCACACCTGTCTGGAAGCGTGATCGTCCAGGGTCCAAGTCAGTCATCTGTGAGCGTTGTGTGACAACCAATCAGAAGCGTGCACTGAAGCAGGAGCACACCAACCGGTTGAAGGGTGCTTTTGTTCGAGCTCTACAACAAGAGCAGGAGATAGAGCAGAACTTGCTGACAGGTGTTACGAGTGGCTCCAGCACACCTCCACCTGCTCAGACATTAGTTACTTCATCTTACCTGTCATCGTCCAGTCGACCTTCAGTCAGTGGTTCCACTGTGCAACCTGGCACTGACAGTTCCCGTCATTACCAGGGCATGTCGTCGTATCTCTCGGCACCAAACCTTCGTTCAACTCCTGGTACCACCGTAGCTGTTCCAGGCATGAACCTGCCATCTGCTGCGGCTGCAGCCTTTACTGCCAGCCGACTGATGTTTCCATACCAGCAAGGAATGGTGCCATCAACCACGACCAGGTCATCTTCATCCATGGACTTACCAAGACAGTTCTTGCTTGATATGATTCCACGCCGAGCTCCTGTCGACGGTCAAGTGTTGTGGCGGACATGACCTTGTCTGTCCATCCAGCTGTGCCGTGCTTTATGTCGTAATTGACCATATTATATATGTGCTTGTATGGTCGAATCATGTATCAGTAGCTGTCATATTAGCACCAGTTCAATTCAATTTTGATCATGTCTATTGAGACTCGACTAGGTGAATATGTGTGCGAACTGATTTGTGTTTGGGACTCGCATGTGTAGTCTGAATGTGTATAGTTACTGCGCATTTGAGCCGTTCTGTTGCAGCTGATTGTGTGATTCAACTTGCGCCAATTCTCTGTGTCTTAATACTTGTTTCTGCATTGTTGCTAATGTAGGACTATGGTATAGATTAGTTTAAACATTTGTTGACCCATGCTAAGAGCTCTGTCCGGTGGTCCTTCGGTACACTTCTTTGCCCGTGACCCTGTGTTAATAAAGGAGAATCTATGCTGACGTATCTGTATGAGTGAAAGTTGAGTTATATTTATTGCCAGGGACACGTGGTTGTCGTTAGTAGCAGCAGCTGACAATCTGTGCATGAGCAGCGAGGTCTGAGCATGTGTAGGTCGTCAGCTGCTGCTCAGCTACTAATGATAACCACACATACAGTTGTCAGTGAGCAACAGTGACTAAAATTATCTCCAGTCTGAACCAACTGACAGTGAGTAATTTACACTGACTGGAACTGATCTGATCTGATCTGATCTTATCACCAGTTAAATTGGATTATGACGGTGTACTTGTTAAATTGGTCACACTGTTTTGGACACCCAAGTAGGACTTGGCTTTGTGCTAAGTGAAACATGGACTGTAATGTAAGATGTCTCGTAAGACTTGCAGGCTCTGACTATTCCAGCCAATGTACGTATTGCATGTGCTGTGAAGTACGGTTGTTAGGACTAGACACTGTGTGCATACATGTATTTCCAAAACACGTTTTAGTTGCAGAGCGGGTGATTTCACACCTGTCAAAATATTTCCAAGAGATCGAGGGCCTAGTTTACCTTCTGCAGCCACCATATTTTAATTTTATTTTTTATCAGTCAGTATTTGTCATAAAAATCTTGATTCACTGTTTCAAATTCAAAAAGAAGCTGCTGTTGAAAAATAACTGCAGTAGTTTTCACTGTGCTTAGTAGTCTTGTCACTGGAAAAGTTTGTGAAATTTTTGTACTAAATGTATGTGCAAATGAGATGTACATTACATCTAAATGGTTTGATGTCCACACTTTCATCTGTTTAATAGATGTAAGAAGTTGGAAAACGTGACTGGTGTTGTACTGGTCATACTGTCGATAGAACTGGGCTGTCTTGATGTACGTAATGTGTATATTGGTTACTCAAGTTCTGTGGTAACTATGTAACTTAATGTAAATCCTCTTTGATAATGCTTCGTTGGTTCTGTTATCAGTAAACAGCTGTATTCAAAGATTGTGCATTGGCGTTGTTGATGCAGATGTATAATTATATTAGCTTTGACTTGGCAGCTACAGCTCGCGATGTCTCTGTATTTCAGTAGCAACAGGATAGAACAGAGTTCAACAAACCACAACTGAATTGTCATGTAAACGTGTCAGTCATAGAACTGACACGTGATTGCAAATTTTACTTGTGAATAATTGCACAAGTGAAAACATTAATTGTGATTAATTGCACTTGTGCCATTTGCTGAATCCCTTCTGTTTAACTTAGTTCAGAGCTACACAGTGTCCGAATACAAAAGGTGCCACTTTTTTCGACTGTAACTCGCATTTCTTGGTCGATTTTTACAGCGCGGCTGCATTACTTGCAATGCAGAGCGCTGTATTAGCCACGGCAATTCTGTCTGTCTGTCTGTCTGTTACACGCTGGTATTGTACCCAGAGGGATGAAGGTAGGATCACGTGGTCTTCATTGAGAGGTAGCAAAAACTAGTTTTCTGACACCAACAATGGTTGGGGGCGACGCCCCCTTCCACCTAACATTTGCGCTCAAAGTGACCCACCCCCCTCTGAAAAGCGCCGACTTTGACCAATATCTGCTTATAACGTCTAAACCGTAAGAGCTAGCAAAAAAGTTCAATAATCATGAATAGTAAGTCGACTACGCTCTTTCCAATGAGCTGTAGATAAAGTCCGTACATTACCCCAAATCTACCAATGGGTGGCTTAAAAAGTGAATTTGTCATGTCGATAAAATCAATTTAATTCGAATAAACTCTGCTACAAAATTTTTTTCGTGTGAAAACTTCCAGCGGCAAAGTTGTAGCAGAACCATTCCCTATCTAAGGGTGTATGTATGTTGGCGGTAAATATAACCCTTGAACCTAATATTTAGCCCCAAATTGACTCACCCCTTCAATAAAGACGATTTCGACGTATTAGTGCATCAGCCGTAAGAGCTAGCGAACAATTATCACGAATAGGAAGTCGACTATGTGCTTTCCAACGAGATATAGATGAAGTCCTTACGTTACCCCTAAATCTCCCAAAGGGTGGATCAAAAAGTGAATTTGTCATTTAAAAACAAATTTGCTTATATTTCCGTAATAGACAAAGCCAGCGACTTCAAATTTGGCATGCAGCTGGAGTTTGCCAAGGCCCATCATCAAATCCCACCAGAAGAAAAGTGGGTGTGATACCGGGCTAGGGGAGCTTCCCAAGATTTTCGGGTTCCCCTGTAATATTTTTGCAACAGCTGAAGCTAGCAACTTTAAAATTGGCACACTGCTGGGGTTTACCAATGCCCATCATAAAATCCCACACCGAAGAAAAAGTGGACGTGGCCGTGTGCTATAGGAGCACCCCAAATTTTTGGGGTTTCCCTTTAATATTGGTCAACGTGTGAAGCTACCACCTTCAAATATGGCATATAGCTGGGGTTGGCCAAGGCCCACCATAAAAACCTCAACCAGAGGAAAAAGTGGGCGTTGGGCTAGGGAAGCTCCCAAATATTTGTGGTTTCCCTTTAATATTTCTGCAATGGATGCGCTGTCCCCTTAGAGTGAGCGAAGCTTCTTATAGTTTTTGCACCAATGGAATGAATACCCTAGAATCTCATGTAATTTATTTACCAGGTAGAGTGGAGACATAGTCAGGTTTAAGTGACATAGTGTGTACCTGCTTTGTACGAGTTTGTAGAGTATTTATTCCTGTTTTACTGTTACACAAGTTATCAAAATCTATCAAGAATTGACATAGTTATAGTCATAAATAAAGTTGAACATTTTTCATAGCCTACGTTGTAATGAAATAAACTTTCATGACGTGCGATGTCTCACAGTCACAGTTATGACGTCATGGAGTTATTAAGTAAGTAAATTACATGTAAATGTGGAGTATTTATTTCTGTTTACAGTGGTATAAAAATTAGAAAAATTGACTAAGGAATGCGAGAGTTATAGTCGAAAATAAAGTGGCACCTTTTTTCCCCGCACGGTGTATAAACAGTTTAATGTTTAGCTAATGGCTTATGTGCTCATAACTTCTCAAACTGTGCAACTAATAAATAAACATGAATGTAACAAATGTAAAAACGATAGTAGCTTATGACTGAATTTTAGACGTAATCTTTTTAAAAAACGATGGTGTATTAGTAGCTACCGGTAAATTTAATCTCAGTGAGTGATTGTTTTCAATAAACACTGAAGACTGTAAGAATGTGGTTCCATTCTGTTAGTAATATTATATCGTTATACAGCAGTGAAAGTTTTACCCTATTTGATACTTTGCTAGCATGTAATACTATTAATTAATATACTGTTGCTGTTATTAATAGTCAATATATAGTGACTGGTAAATTTTGGATGCTGATAGAAAGAATTCTTAAACAACTAAACCCGTGTCAGTTGTGCATGTGTTTGCCTTGCTTGTTAAGCTGGTTGTAAGGTTGTGAAGTCGGTCAGTCTTGGTTCTTGTATTCGTTTATTGTAGAATATTAACTGTCATACTTCACGGCTTATTATTAAACAATAGTTTGTTGATGAGTAGTCTGTAGTTTGTACTAGTATTCACAAACCAATATGTCATCTAAGCTATCAGTCTTAAAGCTGTTTAGTTCTCGTCTTTAGTATTTTGTTTTAGTTTTGCTTTTCTACTTATTCTGATGACATTCCCTTTAATCCAGTTTTTTGTGAGAAGATTTCATACTGGTTAAGTGTAGACTGTGCATATGAGAATACTAGACAGATCAGTGGTCAAATGAACATCTCACCCAAATAGAACAACAAACTGTTCTGTAGCATGTATTCACTGTGTGTAGGCCCCTATTACTGTACTTTTTCAGATTTAAGTGGAAATTGGATTATTTCCTGCATTCCATTTTCAGCGACGGTCTCTTGATATTCTGTTTGTCACTAAAAATTAATACAGCGTACTTGTTCTGTTTTCTGCTCTATAATTTTCGTTGTAATTTTTACCAAACAGTTTCTATTGAGAGGCAATGTTTATCTATGAGAATTCGCTCTCTGTCTGTACGACGTGTACATTGTGACAAAGAACCTACTTCATGTAATGTGATACCATGTTAATAGGTAGTCACTTTCGTTTTTCTGCTACCAATAGTTAGTGGATGACACCTTACGTCTACTAGAAAAAAAATGCCGACTTAAAGTTATTTCTGTTCATCTGTAACAGCTAGTGAAAAATCCTATGTTACTCACTAATAACACACAGCTTTGCAGTGACTTGGAGATGAAGCACGTACGTTACTTCTGTGTTACTAAAGGGTGGCACAAAACTCAACTTTACAGTTGCTTGGGTAGACTTTTATGAAAGTAGTCATTCACCTAGCCGTACGATGCACACTTCTCTGGTGGAAAATGTTCTCCACAACAGAAAATTTGGCTTGTAATTGCGCATTAGAGGTGATCATGTAATCGCGCTTTACAAATCGACATTTAATTATTTGTTTGTAATTGGCCCATCCGTAGAGCTGTCTCTACGTTAGCTGAGTCTGCTATGTAATCATCACTGTAGTGGAATGATTTAAGCGAACTGTCTTTGTTTCATTTGCTGCTCTTTCTGTCGCGAGAATGAACAGTTGGTGAATTTTGGCAGGAAAATACCACAGTTTAATTATTGAAAAGTAATATATGGTAGCAAAAAATTGACAGCTAACGTCATCTCTGCGAGTAGGCTATAGGTGGCTTGTCAAGAGGCTATTATTGCTGTCTGTATTCGCGCAACACCACAACATGTATCAAATAGAATTATTGCTGGTGCTGAAACATACTGTACTTATGTGCAATGATGTAAACACGACTTTTTTCCAAGACCACTCGTCTCAAAAATGGCCATTTGATAAGCATACATGCTAAATGAATCGTTGCTTAAACAGACAAAATTACACATTCAACCATTCAGTACACACATTACATTCGCTTACATGTATATATTTTCCTTTAACCAGACAGTCTAATGTATTACTGCGTAGAACTGCATTCGCATCAATCGTAAGCAAGACCAATGTGCAAGAGCAGCAAGACCACGACTTGTCAACAGTGACACTCGCAAGACTAAGAGCAATAAATTGTCCTCGACCTCGAGGGCCGAGGTGCCTCGAGACCAAGACCCCAAGACAACATAACTGCTTATGTGCGGTAGGCCTACAAGTGACAAGTCTGTATAGTGACCATAAGTGGGTCTAAATAACCAGCGGAAGTAATTGAAAACTTCATCGTGCATCTAGAACTTGCTCGACTGCAGGAAACCGGAGCAAAGGCTGAAATAGAGATGAGCTGGACTTCTAGAACCAGTGGAACTTGTGGAAGAGAGAGAGGATGCAAAAATCACAGGAGTGTTAATTGAGCCTAGCGTGAGTTTCTGTTTTCTCGGTCCCACTTTGCGCAACTCATATCAGTTATATGTTGCGTTACTTCGTTATGTTTTTGTCGTTACATATTTTGCACTTTTCAGATGACATCATCAGTGTGCGTCATATGGCGTCATAGTTTGCGTAATGTAAGCCTACTTCCTGTTCTGTTGCGATAGCAAAAACAGTACACTTGGTAATCGATTAGGTCATAGTGGTATTGGTTTAACTTTCAGCATGAGTCTTGGCAATAGCACCATTCTGTGCACAAACTATCGCTTTGAGATTGACTTGTATGGACCGCTGTACTACGCGAGACGGCAGTGTTTACAGGAACGCCTCGATGTAGGTGTTTATTTTAACATTTAATACTGTATTGTACTTGTACAGTACTTACAGGTGGACTGAGCACTCAATAAGCAGTCTATTTCTTTACTGTGCTCGTCTCAAATTATTCTGCCTGATCTATCCGTATTTGTCCATCCACAGGCTACGTCAGTAATGCATGCTTTGCATTGTGAGTGACGAAATGAAAGACTGGTCCGACTGAAGATCTGGGGACGGTGCTCGAAAAAGCATAAAAACAACTGATTAGGGTTAGTATTAGGCTTAGTGCCATATAGCGATATGTAAAGTACCGTCCTCTCATCTTCATGTGTCCCGAAAGACTTTTAACTGTACTCCTATATGTAAGTCCATTAAACGTGTGGAAATAGACTGCTTAGCGAGTGCATCGTTTCGGCTATGTACGTGCTCTGCCGTTATCCTTACAACAGTCGAATGCAAAACTCATTGTTATGTGTTAGGCTGAACGTCGTCAAGATGAGCGAATTGCAGAAAACGAACGGTATTGATGCATTCAATTATTTATTTATATTCATTCATTCAGGCAGTCGGTCATGCACATGATAATAGCTAGGCAGACTATCGCCGTTCCAAGAGATCTCAAACGGTCCTTTAATATTGGCCAAATTTATTATTGTGTGCTCTAGACCCATAGCTATGAGCCCATGACCACAACAGACAGCGTAGGCCTACATGCAAACAGACAGACAGACGTTATGAGCGTATTCTTAAAACAGACTGCGACCATGATAGCGAGAAATCTTAAACTTGTAACTACGAATGTACGCCTCAAAGTACGCCTATTTAACAGTGTTTAGATTCTGCTTTCTCTGCACAGCTTCTGCACACAGGACACGCATCTAACGTCAAATCCAGTAGACACGTTAATAAAAAATCTAGTAAATCACAGAAACTGAGAAACATAGTCACTATATAGTCACATTAATAGGGCTTATTTCGGGTCAACAGTGAGTCTGATCACTGACCCGGCCAAAGCTGATGACATGGTTACGTAATTGGACCTTGTGGTGACCCAGAGAACGCTATGGTCTCATCCACATCAGTGGCTTGTCCCGCCAATGATCGTGGGGGTTGCAACTTTCTTATATAGTGAGGTAACGTTGCATATGGATGATATGATGATGTTCTCATCTGATGCTACGTTAACCTACATCTAGTTTTGGTGCAGCTGGTAACATCTTAGGCGGTTTTTTTGTACTGTAGAAACTTGTTCACAATGAAGACTAGAGACTGGGCGTTGAACACGGAGTCGAAAGTGATGCACCGCTTCAACATGCGTGGCAGGAGATTGGTCAAGAAGGAGGCAAGCCTCGAGAACAAGTCCAATATCATCGTATGTCTCTGCTGTTTGTAACTGTAGCCATTGCTTGGTATTCCAATTCAAGTCTATAGGCAATGCGAAGGTGCCCACCATCTCATAGGTGGCAGGTTTGTTGTTCACCTGTCCAGTGCGTGCAACCTTTGTGAACAAACTGCTAACTATACTGTGTTCTCGGTCAGCTAGCGTGCAGCGGTCCAGTTGTCCGTTAATGGATGGCCGTATAGTGCGCTGCATATCATTAGCTCATTCCAATCAGCTGGCATGCACTTCTGAGATTATAAAGCGCAGCAGCTGGTCAAGAGACTGACTTCTCATGAAAGCATGTGCTATAGCAAGTGTCTACACCTTTACCTTTAATGAAGGTAATCCCTCAGACTGTTAGCAGGTGGTCTGGTCTGCTGCAGGTGCGACGTGCAGCTCTACGTCATCAGCTGGAACTCGACTATCGCCAGTATCAACATGAGCTGAGAGAGCAGGGCAAAGCGTTCTACTTTCAGAGAATCTAGTCATCAGTCGCAACATCATTGTGTCGTGTCGTCTGCCTGTCAACTTAAACATCACCACTTTTAACTTCACCTTATTGCTGGCAGTCTTAGCAACTGCACCATCATGTTCACTGTTAAACTACACGTGCATAAATCGTATCTTTATTGTATTATCTTTGCATTGTCACAAGCTCTGGTAACAGATGCAGTGATGCACGGATATTCGTTGTATAATAATAGTCATCGTCGTCATTTTGACGTTCTTGTTGATTACAAGATGTTAAAGCAGACTGACTTGCAAGGATGCGTTGTAAAAAAATTACGTACAAAGAAACTCGTTGAACGTCGACAATTTAACGTAAATGCCATCGGAACAACGACAGACTGTATCAAGTAGTTAAGTAAGTAATTAACATGCATTCAACACGCTTCAATCAACAGTGTCCGATTATCTACAGTAAAAAAGATAAGATGCAAAACAAAGTAATACTGTCAGCATAGAACACACGAAACATTGTTAAAACCGAACTGATGCTGCCTTACATAACATAAACTATCTTGACGTCAGTAGCTAATGCAAAATCATGTCTGCTGGTGCATTTAATATGTAATTCTGTCACCCTTATCCAGCATTCTTCATTCGAACATTGGACCAACAAAGGCAGCAGTATAGTATGGTTGAGCAAGCATATGGCTTTGGAATGCATACTCATTACTGCGTTGACTACAAGTCTTAGACTAGACGAATGACATAATATATGTATACATCACATCAACGCAATGTAAGACTGGCCGGAAGTTATCTGATGCAAAAAGACTTGAACATTGAATGATGCTCGTTGTAATCAAAACTTTACTCGTTGTACACTGACATATTCCAGTATTTTAAGGTTTTTGGCCCAAAATGAGCATACGCGTATATTGCCAGTGACGTAACATTTGGAACAACAGATGGACTGCAAAGATATTTAAAATAAACACAGAGTCAGACTAATCAGCATAACGTAAAAGCAATGTTACATAGCAACACACGCATTCAGACAGCACAGGCACAAAGACGACCTCCTCCTCTACCTGGTCACTAACAGATTAAGTTCAGATGAGGTAGTAGAGTTTAAAGTCTTACTCTGCATATCATAGTTATTTTAGAGACAAGTCTTTCCAGGCAACTTTTACATTGGTACTGTCAACTAAAAACAACTAATAGAAAACAGATATATTAAAGAAAGAAACTAACCCTAAGACGAACAAACAGACTGGATATAGTTAAGACTAAGCACAAAAACGCGTACATGGAAACCTGAAAGCTAAACCTAGAACGCTGCAGAAACTGCTGATATGAATGTGCATACACAATAGAGCAGCATTTGACAGTTGTGATAAACTTCTCTCTAACTGCCCTGATAATCATCATGGCCTGCAGGGACACTGCACGTTTTAACATCGACTGGTTGATTGGCAGATAGCGTGGATAGTAAACAAACTGCATCCACAAGTTTGTCCATTCTACAGCTAAATTCCCGCAAATAGTGAACAGATCTGCCTAGTTGTGTAAAAAATGCTTCACGCCATACATATCGAGCAGAGACAAGTGTGAGAACTGAAAAAAACTAGGCTTTGCGTGGTAATTCACTTTGCCATAATTGACAAATCTGTTACAGATTACAACAATTCAATGATTAATCACAAAAGATGAAACAACCATATCAGCCTAAAGCCCATGACAGATTTACTAGTTAATGGCACTGTTAACTCATGCCTCAAACTGGTCAATGTATCATCATTCCTGGTGCCAGTTTTTACCAGCACCAGTTTCCGATACCAAACAGAATGTTTCTGTTTCACACCTGTCAGTCAAGCTGTAATTGTTGACCAATCATAGCTCCAGTTTCAGAGAATAGCAAGTCATTTCAAGACCTGGAAGAAGCGAGTACCAGCTTCTTCTGATGAAGGTCTCTGATAGAGATAGCAACGTCAAGGTATATAACGTTTGCTTGTGTTAGATAAATATTGAACAACACAGCTCGAGCTTATGTGCCTGTTGACTGGTACCAGCAACTGGTGCCAGAAACCAGTCAATGTGTCATGGACTTTAGCCTTACCCAACTAACGTACCCACGAACTGGGGTATTTATTTTGACTTGACCTAAGTATACAGAATCTCAATTGCACCGGCCTCTATAGATTAATATATTAATAACTCTCACAGAGTATAAAGTACAGTACAGCACAGCACCAAAACAATCTAATACCACAACAAAACACGATTACTTCGATACATTAATTAACATTAATTTGCATATACAATTATGATATCAGACACTACTGACAGTTATTCAAAGTATGTATAACATATTTACTCAAATTCAGCCTGTAACACGTAAACTTTACTTATTCTATACATAGTAACAGACCAACCATTGCATTCAACTACCAACAAAGACAAACTATTAATGCAATGCTGTATTATTGGCTGAATTGAACTAAAAATATTTATTTACCCCACAGTTATTCAAATTCCTGCAATTTTCTCTCCACTCTGAACAATCTCCTCGCAAGTACGGACTACACTACTTCTACTTGTGCAATCACAATTCTATGAACAACCATCTAGCTGCCTTCGGACCCAAGGTGCCAGACTCGGTTTTCAGAGGAGTCCTTGATCTAAGTGCTAACTTGCATAAATCTGTCAAGTGAATCGTGCAACATCTGGCACACATAAGTGTAAACCTAACTATAATGAGCTACACATCACAGTTACCCAGAAACTTGCCGATCAAGTAATCCTAAACTCAATCTGAACATATCAGAAGATGACTCGAGAACAATGATCAAACCTTACTGCAAACATCTCACACCGTTAATGAGTGACGGGCTGGTTATGAATATTAATCGGATCTCAGAGAACAGTTATTATGCAACTTTGTAAAGTAAACGTCGATTTGTATAGCGCGTCCACGCAAACGCCTCTAACGCGATCAGATATGGATCACACAGTGTTACCTGCAAATAACACCATATCTGCCTTTACTCCCAAGTCGCAGAGCGTCATCACCCTTTGACCGGTACTCATTGCGCCTACCCACGAAGGGATGGCCAGGCTGAGTTGACCTGGGTGGTTGGTTAAACTGAGATAAATTTCCCGCAGCGGGAGTTGAACCCCGATACGGTCACTCATCCCAGTACTAAC
>Ga0209365_1000160_pt1 | contig 11965 bp, 10 predicted proteins | sample WorMetimpBELIZE2_FD_187389 | JGI IMG/M metagenome (GOLD analysis project Ga0209365, IMG submission 187389) | Marine gutless worms symbiont microbial communities from Max Planck institute for Marine Microbiology, Germany - Olavius imperfectus... | ecosystem: Host-associated > Annelida > Digestive...
GTAACAGCGAGCACATTCATCATGCCGACGCGTGCGGCAATATCAACCGTGGTCGTGTCCGCACTGTGGGCAGCGAAAACCATTGGGCCAGCGCAAGTCGGCAAGTGCCGCCGCACAGGCCTCGTCGGTGGCGTAGTGCTCTTGCCATTCGCAGAAGCTTACCGCGGGTGCTTGCATTTGCTTGCACTCCTATTTTTTTACCTGAAAAACAACCTCTTATACCACAGACTCAAAATCTGAACCTGTGGAATATGGGCCAAGTACAGACCCATGATCAATAATATTTCTAATAGCCACTCTGCATTGAAGATGCTTTCATAGGCCGAGCGGGGTATCCACTCGTATCTGATTTTTTCCACAAGATTTCGATCAAATTAAGTTCCGGCGAATAAGTGGACAGAAAGTAGAGCGTCATACCTCGGAGATCCCATTCTTCCATTTTGGTTTCCACAGCTTTGCTTTTGTGAATCGAGGCGTTATCCAAAACCATAACGGCGGGACGTTCGAGACTCCTGCAGAATTCGTCCATGATGTCGATAACAGCATCGCTGTTCGCAGCTCCCTCATGTTCGAAAGCCATGAGTTTATCGTCGGTAAAGTTCATGAAACCTAAAATGTTAATCCGCTTCGAGCCGGAGGCGGGAAGGCCTAATATGCCGTCTCTTCCGATAGCTTGCCAAGCGTATGGTACATAAGGATCCAGCCTCAACCCGGATTCGTCGAAGTAATACAACTCGAACTCGCCTTCGCAAGCTATGTTTTACAGTTCTTCCAAATCGGGTTTCGTCTGCTCATATGCCTCCTTGTCAGGCTTTCCTTTCGGTATTTTTCTCTGTCTTTTCCAGCTCTTACCGTGCTTCTTCAGAATCTTGCGCAAAGTTTCGACATGGGCTTTCTTGCCCGTTCATTTTTCCAACTCTGTGGTCAGTTTGCGTAGCAAGCTCGATTCTTTATCGAGGCCTTCCAAAGTGATCTTTTCTTCCGCTGTGGAAAAGAGCGATTTCGTTCCGCGTCCTTCGAAATCGTATAACCCGTCGCTTCCTTCAGAGATCCAACGCTCGGCCCAGTTACGGACCATATTCGTAGGCACTCTTAAAACCTTCTCAACTTCATCAAACCTTCTGCGATCTTCGAACAAAACTAGAATCGCGTGGGCACGATTGCGCACACGAGGAAACGCATCGCTTTTCATCATATTAGCGAGTTGATTGATCTCGTTTTGAGACAATGTGCGATTCTCAATACTTGCGTATTCTATCGGACTTAAATGAATACCAGTAGAAAGAAAGCCTTTGCTCTCAATTTAATAGAGTTGTACCGTCCGAATATTATTCGAGTATAATAGCTGTTCAGATTTATGGTTCAATAAAGGATATTTAAGTCATGATTTATGAAAACTTCAAACACCTCACGACTGATCAGACCATAAAATCTGTCATTGGTATGAGCCGAGAGAAATTTGATGGGCTCGTACCGAATTTCTCAACAGCTTACCAGAAAATTCGGGAAGATAAGGTATCAAAATAAAGAAATTAAACGACTTCCGAAGGGCGGGAAACCGGGTGTTTTTTCGAGTCACGAAGAACGCTTATTTTTTGTTCTGTACTACCTCAAAACCTGTCCGACCTTCGATGTGCTTGGCTTTCATTTTGGTCTGAGCGCCGGGCAGGCCCACGATTATGTCGAGCTCTTTTTGCACGTCTTGGAGCGCGCACTCACCGATTTGGGGCAACTCCCTGAAGTCACCCTGGAAACCCCGGAAGACCTCTCTCAACTTGTTGATCAATATAATGATATTATCATTGATGGGGTCGAGATGGCTTATGTGAGACCGCACGACGAAGCGCATCAAAAAGAACGTTATAGTAGGAAAAACGCCATACCATGAAAGCCCTAGTAATTTCCGACCACCAACGATACGTGCTGGGTAGTGATAAATCTTCGAGTGATAGCGTTGCTTGACCCGCCAGTGGATTTGCCGCCTGGAAGGCGGCGGTCCCAGGCTGGAGGTAACTTCAGGGACTGTCCAAAAAGTCCGTCTCTTAAGGAGGTAGGATAAAAGCTCGTTGGTGGGTTTTAATGGCCCCTGCTGACCGGAAGAAGCCGGGAAGAAGGACTCGAGTGCGGCGGTTCACTCTCCCTCTCCCATCGGGAGAGGGCCGGGAGAGGGGGATCAAAGAGGCCAGCGGGAATCGCCACCGCAGATTCATCCGGTCGAGATTGCTTGGAACCCCCTCTCCCACCAGGGGGAGAGGGGCTTTTGGTTGCAGTGAGCCTTGTAGGACCGGGGCTGACCTGAACCGCGCGGCATGCTTGAGTTTTTAGACAGCCTCTCAAACCGCTAGCTGGGAACGCCAGCATCCTGCTGGTTGGGTGGGCACAGACTTGCGCAGCCGTCGACCATTCACCACGACAGGCCCTGATCTCACTTGAATGTTACCCAGGAAGCACCGCGATACCGTGGCCGATGGCTCACACACCCCGCATCGCTTGCCGACGACCCTCACCCCGGCCCAAGAGGTCGTGGTGGTGGAGCTGTGTAAGACGTTGCTGTTACCTTTGGATGATCTACTGGCGGTAACCCGTGAGTTTCTCCACCCCGACGTCTCCCGCTCTGGCCTAAACCGCTGTCTGCAGCGTCATGGGGTTTCCAACCTCAACACCTTACGACCTCAGGAGACGGCGGACAAACCCAAACACAAGCCCTTCAAAGCCTACACTCCAGGCTTTTTCTATGTGGATGTTAAGTCTCTCCCCCAAATGCCGGATGAGAACCAACGGACGTATCTGTTTGTCGCCATCGATCGGGCCACCCGCTGGGTCTATGTAGAAATCCTCAAGGACAAAGCAGCCGCATCAGCCAACGGCTTTCTCAAGCGCTTGATCGCCAAAGCCCCGTTCACCATCACCAAGCTCCTCACGGATAATGGTAAGGAGTTTACCGACCGCTTCTGCGCCACCGGCGAGCACCATCCCACCGGTGCCCACGCCTTTGATCGGGTCTGTGCCCAACATGCCATCGAACACCGCCTCATCAAACCCCGACGGCCTCAAACCAACGAGGGTAGTGATAAATACTAGAGTGATAGAGTAAGATGGTTAATTCTTCATCATTCAAAACCCCACGACTTTTACCATCGACCTGCCACTGGATTTCGAAGCTCCTTTTCGGAACAATGCCGTGGGGTTTGAACCATCACCTTCAGATACCAATTCAATCACGGGGTTTTTAGCTATGATGACTGAAACAAAAAGTCCATACTTGTCGTAAATGTCAGAGTAAATAAATTGTCAAAAATGGTACTAATGGATGTGGAAGTCCACGATATCACTGTAAAACTTGTGGGGCTTATGGTGTCCTGGAACCTCGAGTAGAATTATACCGAAGAAGAAAAAGAGATCATTCTCAAAGCTTATCAAGAACGCTCCAGTATGCTCGGAATCGAACGTACCTTTGGGGTTTGTCGCCAAACCTTGAGTGCCTGGTTAAAAAAAAGGCGGAGCTCCCCCCTTGAAACTACCCTGAAACCCGTTGATCCCCAGAAAACACCCGTGCTGGAAGCGGATGAAGCCTAGTCCTTTATCTTCCGTAGCCACACCAAAGTTTGGCTTTGGATTGCATTGAGCCGAAAGACCCGAGAAGTGGTGGCTTACGCCTGCGGTGACCGCAGTGAGAAAACGTGTCAAATACTCTGGGATCGTATCCCACCGGCGTATAAAAAGGCCCTGGTTTTCACCGATTATTGGAAGGCGTATCTATCTGTTATTCCCCCGGAACAACATCGTCCCGTAGGTAAAGAAACGGGTGAGGCGGTCCATATTGAGCATTGGAATAGTACCTTACGTCAGCACTTAGCCCGCTTCGTACGTAAGACATTATCTTTTTCCAAATGTGTTCATTAGCATGAGGTTTGTTTGAAGCTCTTTCTGCACCGATACAATACTGAATTATTACCATCTGTGGGCTAAGGATTAACTTATATATTAACCGATACCCCAACGGGATGGTCGAACGTTTCAACAACCGCATCGCCGATGTGTTACGCACTCACCGCTTCGACTCCTCCGCGTCCCTGGAAACAACCCTCAAACGGTTTGTCTACCTGTACAATGACCACATCCCACAAAAAGGTCTACACCACCAAACATCCTTCCAAAGGCTCCAAGCCTAGCACGCGCAAAAACCCCAGATTTTAAAAAAAGTTCCTCGTAATCATCCGGGACCTGACACCTAAGCGCTACAGTTCTTCAACGGAAACGGATGGTTTTAATATCTGCATAGGATTCTCCCTTTATCTTTACTTATTCAAATCAGCTAATCGAAAACGTATAGCGGTTTTTGAATCGGCTGGAGTATCACGCTAGCCCGCGTAGGGCGGAACAGGTCAAGGACAGCCGCATCCCGCCTTTGATTCCAGAGGAATGCAAAAGGCAGGGTACGCTACGCTTTCCCGCCCTACGCGCTGTGCCTTCAAGAGTCACGGATCAAGACCTGACCCCATTATTTCCTCAAGCAGCCCTCTTACGCTGCCGTGGCCTGCGTGGTTTGAACGACACTAAGCGTTCTTTATGAGCAGCTTGTCGTTCCAAAATATCTTGGTACATTGCGTTAGAATCACCTCTAAATTGAGCGACGTATTCTTTTCTCAGCTTTCTGGTTTCTGCAACAATCGGATCTTGCCACATGGTAGGCTACTCTTGCGTTAACTCATCAGGCGTACAGATTATGGGGGGATCGTAACTCATATCCGAGCATGTGACTTCTATCTTCTGGCGCATAACAGCATTGGCAATGTGCGTACAATTCCACGTCAAGAGGTATTCCATATCGTGAGTGACAGCGATGGCGATATGATACGCATCGAATTCAGCTTGACGAGTCAAAGCCCCTGAATTCAACAGTGCTTCCGCAACTTCTCGCACCAAGTGTGTGGTTTCCAGTATAGGGATAAACTGAATGACGTTTAAACGCTTTGCTGCGGCTTCCAGATTTCCACCAGCAGCCTCGGCGTGCACATATTCCGATACGAACATATCAAAATTCCGTGAATATCTCTCCCATCATTCGATTATAGAGTTCTGCCGGGCGGCCGATCGGATATCATTTGAAGGGCGCGCAGTTTTGCCACATTCCATGATGATCCGCTGATCTGTAAGGAATCTGCCGAACGATGAGGTCCAAAAAGGTCAGCAGATCACCCCGAATGTAGCAAAGTAGAATAAATCTGACAAACCGGAAGTAACCTCAGAAGTAGTAGTCGAAGTCGCGTTCGCTACGCTGGTAGCGGCGCAGGCGGAAGATGTGGGCCGGCGATGTCTGGGGCTCGAGCTGGACGAAGTTGCGGCGGCCGGTCCACAGGTAGCGCTGGTTGTCCATGAGGTCGTGGACTTGGAAGGGTTTTTCCGCGGGGAGGTCGAATTCGTCGATGGGTAGCTCCAGCCAGCCGGATTGGACCCAGTTGGGGTCGAGGTTGACGGTGATGATGAGGATTTCAGAGAAGTCGTCGCTGTGTTTGCCGTAGCAGATGATGTTTTCGTTGTCGACGGGGTAGAACCGGAGGTTGTTGTTGGATTGGAGTACGGCGTTTTCGCGGCGGATTTTGTTGACCTGGGCGATGTAGTACTTGAGGTTGTGCGGCTCGTCGAGGTTCCAGCTGCGGAGCTGGTATTTTTCCGAGTTCATGTATTCTTCGCTGCCGATTTCTACCGGCAGGCCGTCACAGAGCTCAAAGGGCGGTCCGTAGATGCCGTAGTTGCTGGAGAGGGTGGCGGCGAGTACCAGCCGTACTTTGAAGGCCGGTTGGCCGCCGACTTGCAGGTAGTCGTTGAGGATGTCGGGGGTGTTGGGCCAGAAGTTGGGCCGGAAGTATTCCTTGAGGTTGGTGGTGGTGAGGGTGGTGAGGTAGTCTTTCAGCTCCCATTTGGAGTTGCGCCAGGCGAAGTAGGTGTAGGATTGGGTGAAGCCGAGCTTGGCGAGTTGGCTCATGAGTTTGGGGCGGGTGAAGGCTTCGGCGAGGAAGATGGTGTCCGGGGCCTCTTTTTTGACGCTCTCGATGAGCCATTCCCAGAAGGAGAAGTCTTTGGTGTGGGGGTTATCGACCCGGAAGATGCGCACGCCCTGGTCGATCCAATACATAACGACTTGCCGCAGCTCTTCCCAGAGGGTTTCCCAGGCGGGGGATTGGAATTCGAGGGGGTAGATGTCCTGGTATTTTTTGGGTGGATTTTCGGCGTATTGGATAGTTTTGTCCGGCCGCATCCGAAACCATTCGGGGTGTTCTTTGACGTAGGGGTGGTCGGGTGAGCATTGGAAGGCGAGGTCGAGGGCGATGGAGATGCCGAAGACTTTGGCTTGGGCGATGAGTTTGCGAAAGTCGGAGAGGGTGCCGAGCTGGGGGTGGATGGTTTTGTGGCCGCCTGCCGCGGAGCCGATGGCCCAGGGGCTGCCGACGTCGTCGGGCTCGCAGGCTGGGTTGTTGTTTTTGCCTTTGCGGTAGGTCTCGCCGATAGGGTGGATGGGGGGCAGGTAGAGGACGTCGAAGCCCATTTCCGCGATGTAGGGCAGGCGGGTGATGAGGTCTTTGAAGTTTCCGTGGGCGCCGGGGTGGGGGCTGCAGGAGCGCGGGAAGGTTTCGTACCAGGCGCTGAATTGGGCTTGCTTGGGGTCGACGATGACCTGGAGGCTGTCTTGGTAAGTGCCGGCGTGCTGCCGGTCCGGATAGCGTCGCATGAGGTCGGCCAGCTCGTCGGAGAGGGAGACTTTGATGGCTTCGGCGATGTTTTGTTTGTTGCCGATGGCCTCAGTGCAGTGGGCGAAGGCGTCTTTGTCCACCGAGGCCGCGCGTTTGGCGGCCTGTTTGACGAGGTCTAGTCCGATCAGAAGGTCGATGGCGACGTCTTGGGCCGCGTTGACCCGTTTTTCGAGGTCCCGCTGCCAGGAGGCGAAGTCGTCGATCCACGCTTCGACCGTGTATTGCCAACGTCCGAGCCGGCTGACCTTGAATTGGGCCTGCCAGGTATCGTCGAAGCCACGTTCCATAGGGGTTTCGGACCATTTGACTTGGCCTTCTTCTTTGTAGAGCAGTAGAGCGGCCAAGGCGTTGTGGCCGTCTACTACGATGTCGGCCGTGACTTCGATGATGTCGTCAATCACTCGTTTGATGGGGTAGCGGCCACCCTCGATTTCGGGTCGTACCCGGCTGATCTGGATCCGGTTGCGGCGTTTGGCCGATAGCTCCGAGGTCGAGACCGAGGCCGGCGCGGAACGGGTGGTGCCTGATTTACGGGTCACTGTTTGCTCCCCCTATGCTCGAGCGTTTGTTGGTAGAAGCCGAGGGTTTTTACCGCGATGCTGGCCCAACTGAAGTGTTCTTCGACTCGTCTTCTGGCCCGTTTGCCCATTTCTCGACTGACTTGTGGGTCCCGCAGCAGGCGGTTGATCGCCTCGGCGAGGTCCGAGGAGAAGCGTTGCGGGTTGGCCGGCTCTACGTCGATTTCGCTACGTGGGTCGAAGGGGACGAGCAGGCCGGTTTGGTCAGGAATTATGACTTCGGGAATGCCGCCGACCTGGGAGGCGACTACGGGTGTCTCGCAGGCCATGGCTTCCAGGTTGATGATGCCGAAGGGTTCGTAGACGGATGGACAGACGAAGACCGCAGCCTGTGAGTATAGGGGCACAATTTCTTCCTTGGGCAGCATTTCGGGGATCCAGATGATCGGGTTGGCGGTGTTTGTCCTGGCTTTGTCTACCGCCTGTTTCATTTCTTCGCCGATTTCCGGGGTATCGGGGGCGCCGGCGCAGAGGACGATCTGTACCCCGGGATCGATGGCACGGATGGCGTCGACCAGGTGGATGATGCCCTTTTGCCGGGTGATGCGCCCGACGAACAGGATGTAGGGTGTTTTGCGATCGATGCCGTGCCGGTCCAGCACTTGCGGGTCGGGGGTGGGCTGGTATTGCTCGAGGTCGATGCCGTTGTGGATGATGCCAATACGCTCCGGCGGCACCTCGTATAGTTTGTGGACGTCTTCTTTCATGGCGCGGGAGACGGCGACTACGCCATCCGCGTTCCGGTAAGCCGTGCGCTCGATCCATGAGCTGGCGTGGTAGGCGGTGCCCAGCTGCTCAACCTTCCAGGGCCGGTGCGGCTCCAGGGAGTGGGTCGTCAGGACCATGGGGATCTGCAGCAGCTGCTTGACCAGCATTCCGGCTAGGTGGCTGTACCAGGTGTGGCAGTGCACGATGTCTACGTCGGACAGCTCGCCGGCCATGACCAGGTCGTTCAGCAGGGTTTCGAGGAATTTGCGGTGGCGGGGGTCCAGGGTGTGGAATTCCAGCTTGGGGGCGATCCCGGAGACCCAGAGGTTGTCCCGCTGCACCTTTTGCTCACCGAAGCACAGGATCTTTACCCTATGCCGGCCCTGGTCGAGTTTGCAGAGCTCATCGGTCAGGTATTCCACGCTGACGCCCGCCCCACCATAGACATGCGGCGGGTATTCGTTGGTGAGAATGCCGATCTTCATGAATAGTCCTCGACCGTTGGGAAGTACGAACGCCTCTGATGGGAATTCCTGTTAGCCGCGAATGAACGCAAATCGGTCGCAAAAAATTACATGGCCTTTAGAGGCTGTCTAAAAACCAACCCATTGATTTGGCTTGGTCTGGAGTCCTTAACCGTATCGCAGTGAAGCCATCGATTCCCCCTCTCCCCAACCTCTCTCCCACCAGGGGCGAGGGGCTTTAGGCCGTAGCCAGTCTTGGAGGACCAGGGCTCACCTGAACCGCGAGGCAGGGCTTGAGTTTTTAGACAGTCTCTTAGAAGCAACCCAATCATTTTTCCCATACCCGATCCGAACTTCAGCCGTTCCGTTCTTTACCGTCAATCAATGCAGGTGGACGCGGATTCAGAATCGATTCCATGGCAGAATGTTCTGAAACGAAGTACTAGATCGCATCGAGATGTGGTCGGTATTTCGGCACTGTTGTACCAGCCCCCTCAGGCCTTCTTGTCCAAGTCGCCGACCGCTCGGTCTGCTGCGTGGTGGCCGCTGCTTGCTTACCCGAGTTTTTGGCCCGCGGTGCGTCTTCGATATTCGGCCGCTTGTCCACGTCCTTTGTCGTCGGTTCGGGTTCAGGCTTAGGCTCGGGCTGTTCGAGCTTTAGGATGATTCCGGCCAGTGGCGGCAGGATGATGTTCAGGGCGTGGGGGCGTCCCATCCACTCCGTCTCTTCGGTCCGCAGCTCCCGATGACCATTGCCGACGCCGCTGCCGAAGTAGTCCTGGGCGTCCGAGTTCAGGATCTCCTTGTAGAGACCGGCCGCGGGCACCCCGATCCGATAGTCCTCCCGGGGCACTGGGGTGAAGTTGATAGCCATCACCAGGAAGTCCTTTTTAACCCGACGCAGGTAGACCAGGATCGAGTTCTGAGCGTCGTGGCAGTCGATCCACTCGAAGCCTTCCCAGTCGAAATCGTGGGTATAGAGGACCGGGTAGCTCCGGTAGACCCGGTTGAGGTCGCGCACCAGCTTTTGAATGCCCTGATGGTTCGGGTAGTCGAGCAGATACCAGTCGAGGACATTGGCGCTGTTCCACTCCTCGCCCTGTCCGAACTCATTGCCCATGAACAGGAGCTTTTTCCCCGGATGGGTGAACAGATAGACATAGAGCAGGCGCAGGTTAGCGAAGCGCTGCCAGTCGTCTCCGGGCATTTTGTAGAGCATGGAGCGTTTGCCGTGCACCACCTCGTCGTGGGAGAAGGGGAGCAGGAAGTTCTCGGTGAAGGCGTAGAGCATGCTGAAGGTGAGCATGTCCTGATGGTATTGGCGATGAACGGGCTCATGCTCGATGTAGGCCAGGGTGTCGTTCATCCAACCCATGTTCCATTTCAGATCGAATCCCAGCCCGCCGAGGTAGGTGGGCTTGGTGACCTGGGGCCAGGAGGTGGATTCCTCGGCCATCACCAGTGCGCCAGGCACTTGGGAGTGGGTGACCTCGTTGAGCTCGCGCATGAAGTCGATGGCCTCCAGGTTCTCGCGGCCGCCGTATTTATTCGGGATCCACTGGCCCTCCTCGCGGGAATAGTCCAGGTAGAGCATGGAGGCCACGGCGTCCACCCGGATGCCGTCGAGATGGAATTCCTCGAGCCAGAACAGGGCGCTCGAGATCAGAAAATTCTTCACCTCATAACGCCCATAGTTATAGATCAGGGTGGACCAATCCAGGTGCTCGCCCAGCCGTGGGTCCTCGTGCTCGTAAAGGGCCGTGCCGTCGAAGCGGGCCAGGCCGTGGGCGTCCTTCGGAAAGTGGGCCGGCACCCAGTCGAGGATGATGCCGATGTCGTTGCGGTGGCAATGGTCCACGAACCAGCGAAAATCGTCCGGTGTGCCGAAGCGGCTGGTGGGGGCGAAATAGCCGGTGGTCTGATAGCCCCAGGAGGCATCGAACGGGTGTTCGGTGATCGGCAGGAGCTCGATGTGGGTAAAGCCCAGGCCCTTGACATAGTCAACTAGGTGCTCGGCCAGCACCCGGTAGTTGAGCAGCTCGCCCTCCGGCCCGCGCTGCCAGGAGCCCAGATGGACCTCGTAGATAGACAGGGGCTCGTGCAGCCAGTCATGGTCGGCGCGTTGCGCGAGCCAGTCGGCGTCGCCCCATTCGAACCGACTCGGCGCCTCCACGATGGAGGCGGTGCTGGGACGCAACTCGAAGTGGTGACCGAAGGGATCGGACTTGAGGAAGATATCGCTGTTTTTGGCCCGTACCTCATACTTATAGACGACGCCCGCCGGCAGGTCCGGGATGAAGAGCTCCCACACCCCGTTGCCGTGAACGCGCATCGCATGCGCCCGGCCGTCCCAACGATTGAAATCGCCGACGACGCTGACGCGCTCGGCGCTCGGGGCCCAGACGGAAAACAAGACGCCGGCGACCCCGTCCACATCGTGCACCCGCGACCCCAGCAGACGGTGGGCGTGCCAGAGCTTGCCCTCACCGAACAGGTGCATATCGAAATCCGGCAGTTGGGACGGATAACAGTAAGGATCGTGGGAGATATGCTCTCGGCGCTCATCGTCACGCCAGATGATCCGATAACGCTCCGGGAGCTGCTTGGCGTCCCCCTCCCACTCGAAGAGGTCCGTACCCTCGATGCGTCCTAGCTGGTGGCCGCCCTCAGCGATGCTCACCTCCTCCGCGTGGGGCAGGAGCACTCGCACCCGTACCCGCCCCTTTTCCTCATGCCGGCCGAGCAAGCTGAAGGGGTCGTGATGCCGCGCCTCAACGAGCTGCTGCAACGCGGGGGAAAGTTCTGGGTTGTTCATTGCGATCATACCTCGTCCGAAACGGCGGCGATTTGGGGGGACCTTGCGAAACTTCCTGCTCTGGGATTTCTCAACCCCGGTAATAATCACACAATTCGCGGCGGAAATCTGCCCATCCTGTCAATTATACTCGTCACCCAGGGGTTTTGTTGGGAGACTGGTGCCCCGTTCAGGGCCGCCGGATAATAACCCCATAAAAAGCAACGGGTTGGCGATGTCAACCGCGAAGAGCCGCATGTTCGTAGGGAACGCCCTCTGTGGCATTCCGAATGGCCCGCAGCACAGGCCGGATGCGCACCGAAAAGGATCTCTCGTTCCCACGTGCCGAGTGGGAACGCACAAGCTCCATGCTGCGGAGTGTAGGGTCCGCTGTGCGGACCTTCTAACTGTAAGAAGCCCGGAAGAAGAGCCCGAGAGCGACCATTTTACGCTTCCTCTCCCACCGGGAGGGGGCCGGGGAGAGGGGGATCTTAAAGAGGCGAGCGGGAGTCGCAACCAATTTTCAAAGGCTCTTTATGGATTCCAGAGCTAGTATCCGATCGGGGCTTAGCCGAGGTATAGGTAGACAGCAGCCCCAAGACGCCGTAGGGTCGTCTGGAAGCACTTAACCTGGCGGAGAGAGCCCCTCGTGATAGAACCGGCTATGAG
>Ga0209365_1000161_pt1 | contig 11903 bp, 5 predicted proteins | sample WorMetimpBELIZE2_FD_187389 | JGI IMG/M metagenome (GOLD analysis project Ga0209365, IMG submission 187389) | Marine gutless worms symbiont microbial communities from Max Planck institute for Marine Microbiology, Germany - Olavius imperfectus... | ecosystem: Host-associated > Annelida > Digestive...
CATTGTATATTTTTGCACATCACGTGACACGCGTTGGACCAATCACGATCGCGTAATTCAGATCGTGATATAACAAACAAAGATGATTAATTTTTTATGTCATTTAACTCAGAGTCTCAGATTTCGAGATATTTCAAGTTGTTCCAAAGTTAGAAGGGGGCTTCTGAAGCTCCACTTAGGCACTAACGTTACGAAAATCGGCCAAGCGGCAGAGATGAAACTGCATGATCCTAGCTTCATCCGTTTTGTAACAATACACTCGTCATAGACGACAGGCAGACAGACGACATTTTATGACAATAGCGGAACTTGCAATGCAATTGCATCGTCCCGCTAAAACTGTTTAAAACTTGTCATACTGGCGAATGTCTATGTTACTACAAAACAAACAATAGGCTATGCACGGAACACTACAGAGATGACAAACAGCATAAATAAAACAAAAGAATGAAAAAATATGCAACAACTGGAGCAGCGCAAATTGTTAAAGTTGGGGCCCGGGCCCACTCTTCCTACGCCCATGTTTAGAGACCTTGAACTACGACCGTTCAAGGTCATCCTAATCCATAGGGCCACTGTCAATTAAAAACCCACACATGTCGTATGTAAAACCCAACATTTATCTTAACGTATTTCAGATATTTCATGGGAAAATCTTATGACCTTGACTTAGGACATGTCAACGTCGACCAAAGCAGAAGGTCGTGGTTGAAACCGATAGCCCATGGGTCGTTTTTTATTCACCTCCTTCCATTGACCCAATCATTGTATCTGTCATCGTTTTCGAAATATTTGATGCTAAAGTTTAAAATGACCTAGAAATACACTGCGAGTCAAAAAGCTACATTATTTGTTCATTACTTTGCCAAATGTTGGCCGAATTTAAAAATTCTTTCACCTCTCGATCCAGCAAGGTATTTCCATACAATGTTGTCATTATTACCATCACATCTTCACTATGTAACCACACTACCTTGTGAAATGTAAAATATAACAAAAACTGTCAAATTCTGCTATATTCAACACGATAACATCAATTTACTTGTAATTTCCACCAAACTAACACTAACACATTACAAGAAGTCAACATCTGACAATAACGTTGCATGCCAACTAATTAATCTGTGGTAACGATATATAGCTTGTTTGACCGTGCAACCGCCGACAGACAGACACATGTATGACGGAGGGGGTATAATTTCGTTCGATTCACACTTCGCTAACATTAGCGATAGGCAAGATGTTGGTTGATAATGCACTAGAAAGTCAGTAAACATTCTGCGGATCCGCAAATCAATGTCCCGTCGTCCGTATACTTCTATTTATCACACGTTCGTTTGTTGCCATAGATTTGTGTTACAAATATCAATAATTGCGAAATATGGCTGCAAATAATGCCAAACCTAGACGTCAGTTTAACTTTGGATGCAAGCCAATCGGAAAGTATGCTTGAAATTCGAAGTGATTCCCTTTAATTTCGTAGTCAAACTCAATGTGCAGATAGCTGAGGTACAGTGCTATTTCACAGCGTGAACCCATAATTGTAGCCACAGCCGTTTGGTCAAAACACGCACAACTCTGATGAAAGAGCACAGGGCAGTGAATTGACGTTCAAGGTAATCAACTTTTGTTGCAATCGAAAGCCCATATATGACTTCCTATTAGTGATTAATTGTCACCTAAGCTCTATCTCGCACCGTTTCTGAGTTACAGCATCGCGAAGTCAGAAACCACCCCACCCTAGTTTGAGTCCCCCCGATCAAGGGGACTCCCTTCGAATTTCGTAACCAAACTTGCCAGACAAAGAGGTAAGGCAATGGGTATATTTTAGTGAAAATTGCATGATCCTAGCTTCAGCCGTTTTATCACAATACACTCGCGTCACAAACAGACGACGACAATTAACGACAGACGACATCTTATGGCAATATCAGAACTTGCAATGCAATTGCAACATTCCGCTAAAAATGTACAAATGTATAATCTGCATTCAAATTGAACACTATTGCAAATTCCTTGCTGAATATGAAGGTAAAGGAATTTTGAAAATCGGCCAGCATTTGGCGAAGTTATTAACGAATAATGACGTTAGTCTTTTTATGACTCAAAGTGTAGACTGTATCACTTTAACCTAAGTATGACTCCCAGTACCTGGAAAAACTAACAAAAGCTCCACTAACGCTAAGAGGTCAGCGCAGCCGTTGCAGAAATATTACAGAGAAACGCCAAATATTTGTGAGCTTCCCTAGCTCAAGGCCACGCCCACTTTTCCTCAAACCCCAGCTGCATGCCAAATTTGAAGTCGATAGCTTCAGCCGTTGCACAGATATGAAAGGGGAACCCCAAAATTTTTGGGAGCTCCTCTAGCCCAGGTCCACGTCCACTTTTTCAGTTTGGGATTTTATGATGGGCTTTGGCAAACCAGCTGCGTGCCAATTTCGAAGTTGCTAGATTCAGTCGTTGCAGAAATACTATAGGGGAACCCGAAAATTTTTTGGGGAGCTCCCCTAGCCCAAGGCCACATCCATTTGTTCCTATGGGTGTGATTTTATGATGGGCCTTGGCAAACCCAAGCTGTGTACCAAATTTGAAGTCGCTAGCTTCAGCCAGTGTGTAAGTATTGAAGGGAAACCTCGAAATTTCGGGGAACTCCCTAGCCCAGGGCCACGCCCACTTTTTCCTCTGAGTGATTTTATGATGGGTCATGGCAAACCGCAGAGGCGAGCAAAATTTGAAGTCGGTAGCCCCAGCCGTTGCAGAGATATTACAAGGGACCCCAAAATTTGGGCAGCCCCGTAGCCCAGGGTCACACCCACTTTTCTTGTGGTGGGATTTGATGACGGGCCTTGGCAAACCCCAACTGCATGCCAAATTTGCCAAAATTGGCTTCATCTGTTATGGAACAACTATAAGGTAATTTGTTTTTAAACGACAAATTCGCATTTTCAGAAACCTTTTGGGGGAGTTAGGGGTAACGTGCGGACTTCGCCTATAGCTCGTTGAAAAGCACGTAGTCGACTTCCTATTCGCGATAACTGAACTTTTTGATAGATCTTACGGTTGAAACGTTACAAGCAGATATTGGTCGAAGTCGGCACTTTTCAGAGGGGAGTGGGTCACTTTGAGCGCAAAGTTGAGGTGGAAGGGGGCGTCGCCCCCAACAACTGTTGGTATCAGAAAACTAGTGTTTTTGCTACTGCACAGCGAAGACCGACTGATCCTATTTTCAATCGTCTGGATAGGGTGTGACGGACAGACGGAATTGCCGTGGCTAATACAGTGCTCTGCATTGCAAGCAATGCGGCTGCGCTGTAAAATAGCACAAAAAGGCAATCTCCCAAAAATTGGAGTTCCCTTCATTATTTCTGCAACTGCTGAAGCCAGCGACTTCAAATTTGGTATGCAGCTTAGGTTTGCAAGGGCCTATCATGAACACCATACCAAAGTTTAAGTAAAGTATACGTGGATTTGTGTAACGCGTCTATGCGCAAACGCCTCTAGCACGCTCAGATATGGATCACAGTGTTACCTGTGAACAACACCATATCTGCCTTTATTCCCAGTCGCAGAGCATCACCGCCCTTGGGCCGGTACTCATTGCAACTACCCATGGAGGCATGGCCAGGCTGAGTTGACCTGGGTGGTTGGTTAAACTGAGATAAATTTCCAGCACCAGGATATAAACCCCAATACAGTCACCCATCCCAGGGTACCAGGTCACCCAGGTTAAAAAGCGGTCATACCAGTCGGGAGTATACTGTGAAAAACTGTTACTAAAACAGCCAATATAAATATAAAATAGGTTGGTTGGTTAAAGTCCCATTCAAAACATTACAGGTCATTTCGGGGATGATTAAACCAGTTAGTCGTTGAGATCCTGTTACAAATATACAACTCTAGGCAACCACCTCTACGCATGGCATAAGGGTCACAATGTGACAAACCCAATCTCTTGAACCTGTTAGAAATGCTCATATAAGTGTGCTGCTGACTGTGAACATTGTGTCACACAATCTAACACAGAGCAGTTCTGATAATATTTCCTCTTAAACTCAAGACAATCACCATAACTGAGATGTTGTCTAGCGGATGGGAGGGAAAATATAAATATAAAAAACTGCAGTTTATACCACAGTTAATGGCGAATCACAATGGTTAACACATCAAAAACAGCACAAATCATTGAGTTATATTTTTAGCAGCACATTGACATCTAGGCATTGCTATGGTGAATAAATAACATCATCTTATTATGATTTGTTGTTTTCGATGTGTCAGCCGTTATCGATTACCGTTAACAGTGATATAAAGTATTATTATAAAATTTATAAATATATTCTAATATATACTGTTATTATACTGTTATTCCATTTCATCCAGACACAGCTGTAAGTAATGACATGTAATTGGAGAAATTGTGACTGGGTCAATGGTGAACTTAGCCCATCAACAGATGTACGTTTTCGCCTTTGTGGTTAATGCACAATTTACAAGGACATGCACTTATAATTGCAAATCATATTCGGTTATCAAACTCATGATTTACTTTGTTATGCAACTTTGCATATTTCTCAGGCAGCTTCTGTCAACTGCCATATTAAGATCACGGATGCTGATTAAAATTTTGGTCTGTATTTGGCCTCAGGTAGCTGTCAGAAATGAGTGGTTCACAGTTATTATTTTTAAATGGCTAAAGTTAGCAACTAAAAATGTGGTTATTTGGCGGATAGTAGTAGAGTAGAGTAGTTTAACGTCCCATTCGACACATAAGCAGTTGTACCAATCAAATAATTATCAAATGACAGAATCGACAGTGTCACGGCACTGAAGGATGAAAATGGTTGTCCTGATCAGGCTTCAATCCTACCAGGACCACACCACCATGTTATGATGACACAACACATAACATGCAGTATATAAATTATCACAAAAGAATGCACGCAAGCACATGTAATCACAATCGAATGTTGACGGCCTGTAATAACTGTTCATATGAGTGTATACATTTACCATACAACTGTCATACTCAATGTAATACAGAACAGTTCTCCTTATGGTCTGTGTTTTCCTACAGACAAACATCATGTAGATACTGTGCAGTGAAGGGTATTTGGCTGGTATGGTTCACGGATATGGTCAGCTTCACACAATTTTTAGGTACTCTTCATCCACTGCTGCTGTGGTTGAGACTGTCCATTTTCACAATAAAATGTGAAATTATACCAGTAGGCACCACAAGTCACTGCTTCACTACGAATGTTATTGCAGTGATATAGTCGACATATGAAAACAAGTGAAAAAGTAACACAAACGTCATGTCACTGTTAAAACATGAATAATGTACCGGTAGCACATTGACATATATGACACAGGAGAACAGTTAAAAAGAACAGAAATGTCGTTGTTAAAATACGACAGATATACCTGTAGCACATTTGACACATAACATTGAATGTAAAATAGCGCAAACAGATACCATACATCATTGCTTTACTCCAACTATTATTGCACTGAATAAAGTTTCCATATGAGAACAAGTGAAAAATAACATAAATGTCAGAACGATGTACTGGTAGCACACTGACATGTAACAGTGAATGTGAAATAGTACAAATGAGCATAACTGAACAATACAGTACTTATGTAACAGTCAGAAAGTTCGAATTACACTGTCAGTTCAATTACTCTTCAGTTCAGCAAAAAGAAATCTTCGTTCATGTGCATTGCGTGCCTGCTTCAAATCACCGCTCAGTCACACTGCAGGTTACTCCATGTACAATTCTGATGGCGCTCACAACTGCCTGTCAGAATCAACACATTAGCAGAGAGAAATGTTCAAGTGCATTTGCCATGCAACAAGTGTAATTGTTACTGATAAAAATGTTGTAACAACCACAGTCACATTGTAGTGTGAGAATTAATCAATGTCTTATAAAGGCATTAATGCACCTATCTCCATTTTGTTACCGCACAAAGCAGCTCTGCTAGCGCGGACTTGGGGATCATAATTCTGTCTGTCTGTCCATCACACGCATGCTTTGTGATGAAACAAAAGAACATACTGCCTGTATTTTGATACCACATGGAAGGGTAATCACGCTAGTGTTCTGACACCAGCAGAGGTTGGTGGGGGATGTCCGCTTCCACCTGAAATTTGTGCTTAAATTGACCCACCCCTTTGAAAAACGGCGACTTCGACCAATATCTACCTTGCTTATAACGTCTGAACGGTAAAAGCTAGCAAAAAATGTTCAAATATCGCGAACAGGAAGTCAAACACGCGCTTTCGAACAAGCTATAGACAAAGTGCGTATGTTACCCCTAACTGCCCTAAAGGGTGGCTCAAAAAGCGAATTTGTCATTTTTGTAAATAAAATTCAAGTTCAATTGGAAAAAGTCTGCTACAAAGTTTCTTTGTGTAAAAAATTCCGGCGGCAAAGTTGTAGCTGAACCATTTCCCTATCTAACAGTGTATACATGTTGGGAGTAAACGTAACCCTTCAACCTAATATTAGCCCCAAAGTGACCCATCCCCTTCAATAAAGGCCGCTTTCGATGCATTAGTGCTTTAGAAGTAAGAGTTAGCAAAAATGTGCAATTATAACCTGTAGGAAGTCGTCTACGAACTTTCCAACTAGCTAAAGATGAATTGAATACGTTACCCCTATAAGCCCCACCCTCATTCCACAAAGGGTGGCTCAGAAAACGCTAACTCGCTGTTTTACAACTAAAACTGGCTTTCTCTCAATGAAACTCTGCTACAAAGTTTCTTTGCATTAAAAGTTTCATATAAAGCGCTTGTATTGCCCCTGATGCCCCCATAGCGTGACCCAAAAAAATGCAATTTTGTGATTTTGCAAATAACGCTGGACGTTAATCGAAAACATATCAAGCTTTGCGCGGTCTCTCTGCCATAGCTTAGCTACTTGAATTCTAATCATCAGATGGCAGAAATGAAGTAATGTGCAGTGTAACAGTAAACAAAGGGTAACATGTTTCTGCCAATGACACGTAATGCCAATCTGTCTTTCCAAAAATTTCCAACCAGTATAAGCCTTTCGTAATAACATGCAAGTAGTCACATTTTTGCTTGCACTTTGAAGGCTTAGTATTGCATCAGAGCAGCATAGTAGTGACCGCAGTGTTATAGACAACTTGAGTCTCCTACTGGCATTATCTCGTGCACTTTTTGCTCCGCCTCAAATATAGCCTCAAAACACCGCTAGTGGCACATATGCCAAACGATATATTCACCGGATTTGGCGCAAGAGTGTGCCTTGTGGAACTTTGGTCCAAAAATGTTTAACCCCCACTGCCCAGCACCCATAATTTAACATTTTCCATTGTAAAATGTGGTTTTCCATAAAAATCACCAATCTACAGCAGTCACAGCTCCACAAAACACTGGTGCTGCAAATCCAATGGTAAAGTCGGTTTCTATGCAAAATAAAGAAGTGCCCATTTTCGTTTATCCCACTTTTATAAAACAAATTCCCTTATATTTCTGTAACAGATGAAGCTAGCGACTTCAAATTTGGCAAACAGCTTGCTTAAGTTTGCTAAGGCCCATCATAAAATCCCACTCAGAAGAAAAGTGGGCGTGGCCTCGGCTAGAATAACTCCCTAAATTTGGGGGTTCCCCATTAATATTTCTGCAAGGACTAAAGATAACGACTTCAAAATTGGTACATAGCCTGAATTTGTAAAGGACCATCACAAACTCTCACGAAATTACAAAAGCAGACACGCCCGCTGGCTTAGAAAGCAACCCGAAATTTGTAGGTTCCCCTTTAATATTTCTACAGTGTCTGAAACCAGCAACTTCAAATGTGGTACACAGCTTGGGTTTGTCAATTACGGCCATCATAAAATCAAACCAAATGACAACAGTGGGCGTCACGGCGTGGTTCATGGCTGGGGGATCTACACAAAATTTGGCGTTCTTATTTAATATTTTTGCAATAAGTGTTCCTAATAAACGGTATTATATAGAAAAACTGCAAATATTAATGTAAAAAACAGAGTTTATATAAAAGTGTTACTGTGTTATAGACTGACACATGAAAAACAGCAAAAATTGGAACTGGGAATTTAGTTGCGGAGCACTTCGGCGTTGTGACGATGTGCTCTACAACTAAATTCACAGTTCCAATTTTTGCTATTTTCGATATGTGAATCTATAACACTTGTATATAAACTCTATTTTTTACATTAATTTTTATCATTATTTAATAGTGTTTGGCTCTAATAATCATCCAAGTGTTCTTGATGACAGAAGTATATAGGAGTTTTTAAAAAATCCTGTTCAATTATACAGGAAAAGGCCAGGAAAATTCAAAGGAAAACTTCCAGAAAATTTCTGCCAATATTAAATTTCTGAATAATATTCAACCCTAATCAGAACTGCTGATGGAAACCTCTAGTCATTCAATCATTCGTAGTTTTAACCCTCGGGACCTTTACTACCGAGGCCACTTAAGGCAGTAATAGTAATCAATATCTAAATACTTTTAAATTCACAGTCACTATATTTCAGTAAAGAAGAGTATAAACACAGCCTATACCAATGAACACAGTAACTTGTCCACCAATTGAAATGCAAGTAAATTGTAGAACTCCCCAAAAACTTAAATTTACAGTAATTTGCATGACGAAATTCATTTTATAGGAATTTTTGGGTCCTCAAATTTTCCGTAAAAACACATAATTTGCGTGAGAACCTACTGCTGACTATTCTGTATGGTGTAATACAAAACAATGTGGAACCACACCTGCTATGTGAAAAATGCTAGTAAACTGCAATAGAACTGTAATGTACACAAAGAACTTTCTAACAAATAAGATATTTAACGCAGCATTCCATAATACTGGAATGTGGATTACCACAGCATTTATTAGATCTTGTGACAAAAAGTCAAAAGTATGGATTCAGAAGTTATTAAGAATTTCACAAATGTAACACTATTATTAATTTCAATGCAGAAAATATAACTATGCAAAACAACAGGACCTGCAGTTAACATAAACTTCATAATGAGGCTGTACCAGTTCAAAAAAACCAGTATGTGATATTTCAGTACTGGTTGCAGTTTTACCACACAAAGCAGCTATGCTAGCGCGCTCTTGGGGATCATAATTCTGATCGTCTGTCTGTCCACCCGTCTGTCACACGCATGATTTGTGACGAAACGAAAGAACATACTGCCAATATTTTGATACCACGTGAAAGGTAATCACTCTAGTTTTCTGACATCAACAGAGGTTGGTGGGCGATGTCCCCTACTACCTAAAATTTGCGCTCAAAGTGACCCACCCCCCTCTGAAATGCGCCGACTTTGACCAATATCTGCTTATAACATCTCAACCGTAAGAGCTAGCAAAAAAAGTTCAATTATGGCGAATAGGAAGTCGGCCACGCGCTTTCCAACAAGGTATAGATGAAGGGCATACGTTGCCCCTAACTCCCCCAAAGCGAATTTGTCGTTTTTGTGAATAAAATTTTAAGTTCAATCGAATAACATCTGCTACAAAGTTTCTTTGTGTAAAAACTTCCGGCGGCAAAGTTATAGCTGAACCATTTCCCTATCTAACAGTGTATACATGTTGGGAGTAAACGTAACCCTTCAACCTAATATTAGCCCCAAAGTGACCCATCCCCTTCAACAAAGGCCGATTTCGATGTATTAGTGACTCAGCCGCAACAGATAGCAAAAAATATTCAATTGTAACCTATAGGAAGTCGACTACGAGCTTTCCAATCAGCTAATGATGAATCGCATACTTTACCCGTAAGCCCCGCCCCCCGACCCCCAAAGCGTTGCTCAGAAACGCTAATTCGCTGTTTTACGAGTAAAACTTGCATTCTCTCGATGAAACTCTGCTACAAAGTTTCCTTGCGTTAAAACGGTCAAATAAACTGCTTACATTGCGCCCAAGGCACAGTGGCGGTGCTAGCCCCTCAGGCCAGCCAGGTCATTTCCAGGTCACCAAGGTCGTAAGGCAGGTCATCCCTTCCCCTTTCCTTTCTCTACACCCCTCTCCCTTTTTGTTTCCCCCTGCCTTCCTCCTCACATTCCCTTCCCTTTCCCTCCAATCCCTTAGAAGTAGGGCCCTTTAAATCCAGCTAGAGGGTTTTAGGGAACGCCAGCCGAAATTGATGTTGGTGCGTTTTAGCCTTAAAATCTGACATCACGTAGTGTTATAGACGACATCGAGTTTAGAATGGCGATTCTCGCATACATTTTTTCTCGTCGCCGTATAGTGTCAAAACGTCACTGCCACGTACGCCAAACGATTTGTTCGACCAGATTTGGCGTAAGGGTGTGCCTATTGGTAGTTTGGTGCAAAACTTTTTAACCCCCACTTTACAGCCCCCCGAAATTTAAAATTTACCATTGTAAAATGCGGTTTTACGTAAAAATCGCTTATTTGCTGTAGTCGTAGCTCCACAACTGTTGCACATCGAATAGGAAACATTGGGTCTGCGAATCCAACGGTAAAGTCAGTTTCTCCTAATAATAAGGGGTTTCGCCATTTTGGTTTATCCCAAATTATAAAAACCAATTCTCTTGTATTTCCGTAACAGACGAAGCCAGCGACTTCAAATTTGGCAAGCCGCTGGGGTTTACCAAGGCCCACCATAAAATCCCACGCAGAAGAAAAGTGGGCGTGGCCCTGGGTTAGGGGAGCTTCCCAAAATTTTGGAGTTCCCCTTTATTATTTTTGTAACGGCCGAAGCTGGCGACTTCGAATTTGGAATGCAGTTTGGGTTTGCCAAGGCCCATCATAAAATTACACCCAGAGGAAAAAGTGGGCATGGCCCTGGACTAAGGGAGCGCCGCTAAATGTAGGGTTCCCCTTTAGTATTTTTGCAATGACTGCAGATAGCGACTTTAAATTTGGTTTGAAGCTTGGGTTTGCCAAGGGCCATCATAAAATCACACCAAGAGAAAAAGTGGGCGTGGCCCTGGGCTAGGGGAGCTCCCCAAAAGTTGGGGTTCCCCTGTAATATTTTTGCAATGACTGAAGATAGCGACTTCAAATTTGGTTTGCAGCTTGGGTTTGCCAAGGGCCATCATAAAATCACACCAAAAGAAAAAGTGGGCGTGGCCCTGGGCTAGGGGAGCTCCCCAAAATTTTGGGTTCCCCTTTAATATTTTTGCAATGACTGAAGATAGCGACTTCAAATTTGGTTTGCAGCTTGGGTTTGCCAAGGGCTATCATAAAATCACACCAAGAGAAAAAGTGGGCGTGGCCATGGGTTACGGGAGCTCCCCAAAATTTTGAGTTTTCCTTTAATATTTTTGCAATGGCTGAAGCTAACGACTTCAAATTTGGTAAGCAATTTGGGTTTTCCAAAGTCCATCATAAAATTACACTCAGAAAAAAGTGGGCGTGGCCCAGGGCTAAGGGATTTCCCCAAAATTTGGGGTTCCCCTTTAATATTTCTGCAACGACTGAAGGTAGCGACTTCAAGATTGGCCAGCAGGTGGGCTTTGCCAAGGCCCATCACAATATCCCACCCAGAAAAAAGTGGGCGTGGTCATGGGCTAGGGGAGCTACCTAAAATTTTGGGGTTCCCTTTAATATTTCTGCAACGGCTGAAGCTAGCGACTTCAGATTTGGTATGCAGCTTGGGTTTCCCAAGGCCCATCATAAAATCACACGCAGAAGAAAAGTGGGCGTGGCCCTGGTCTAGGGTAGCTCCCTAAAATTTTGCGGTTCCCCTTTAATATTTCTGCAACGGCTGAAGCTAGCGACTTCAAATTTGGTACGTAGCTTGGGTTTCCCAAGGCCCATCATAAAATCACACGCAGAAGAAAAGTGGGCGTGGCCCTGGTCTAAGGTAGCTCCCCAAAATTTTGCGGTTCCCCTTTAATATTTCTGCAACGACTGAAGGTAGC
>Ga0209365_1000162_pt1 | contig 11887 bp, 5 predicted proteins | sample WorMetimpBELIZE2_FD_187389 | JGI IMG/M metagenome (GOLD analysis project Ga0209365, IMG submission 187389) | Marine gutless worms symbiont microbial communities from Max Planck institute for Marine Microbiology, Germany - Olavius imperfectus... | ecosystem: Host-associated > Annelida > Digestive...
ATGTTGTTGCAACTGAATTTTTCTCGAAATTGTTGTTGAAAACATTACTTAAAATATATAGTATTTATTACAACCTGCGTACTCCTCAACATACCAGACGATTAGTTAGCAAGTCAGCACACGTAAATGACTCTTTGTTTCTTATCAGGATTCTTAAAGACTCTTACTGACTTTTATCATTTTTTAACCATTAACATGTAACGTAACATATTGTAAAGCCTTGCACTTGTCGAATATACGAATCCGAATACGAATAGAAACAGCCGAAAAAAGCCGGCGGTTATTTTCTGCCACCTACTGCAGCTTTATTTCCATATTCAATAGCTACGGAGAAGCGCATGGTGGCGAAAACTTCATATGAATGGCGGTCGTGTGACGAGTGGGACGTGCTCGAGAGTGGGTTGATTTCTGCGAGCGTGGTAAGAATAGTAGGCCCTATCGACTGCAGCTGTGTCAACGTGACAAAGCGACAGACGAGCTGATCGGCTTGGCACCTGCTACGTGACGTCTTGTTGACACTGAATGTTACACTCCATTGTGTATTGCGCCATGTTAAGATACTCTATCGACCAACACATGGCGCTAATTGCCACCTGTGCGCGCATGTAATAATACACCGTAAATTGACTACGTCGTCCAGCAGCAACAATGTTCGCAAACGTTAGAAATCATCCTGTCGTAGCCGACCGTTTCAGTGCAACGTTTAACTATTGTTGTGATGTATTGAGTCTGTCGTCTGTTTATCGACAAAGTGTCTGCTGAAGCGAGGATCATGCGGTTTTCAGCCTATTGAGATTGGATGGAAAGTATTATAACGAGCTTCGAATGCGATCCACTCGAGCGGGAATGCGAAATAGGCGATTTTTCGAGTTCAAGGCGCTATTTTTAGAAAACGGTGGGAGATACAGGTTGCCACAATTAATCACAAACATGAATTCGTGTATGGGCTTTAGATGGGAACAGAAGTCAATGTTCTCGAGTGATTCGAACGATCGAAAGTAATTTGCCAGGGGCGAAATAGTCAGCTCATGTCAGTTGCGCTGACTTTGCTATGCTATATAAAAGTAAAAACGGAATTTATAAAGAAGTGTTATAGGCCTACACTCAATTGCTTACCTGAAATAACAAAAAATTAGAACTGTGAATTGACTTGTGAATAGACTTGTAGAATCAACACCAATAGCAACCATGTGGTGCAGCCGTATCTACCTGACAATAGTAAATTACCATACCAGCTAAGAATCCGCCATCACAATAGATCTTTAATCACAAAAACAAACTTTCTTAATGACATTGATTTTATTATTCGTATGTTATATGAATACTCATATTAACTACCTCACTGCGGACGGTGAACATCACATCACTCACTCGTTGTGAGAGCCTCGACATCTACAGCAGGCCTATTTGTTGTTGCTGTTGCTGTTGCTATTACTTGTTCGGTTGCGTTTTTTAACAAACTACTCATGTATCATCATCATCATCATCATCATCATCATCAATGTAGGTTTTTATGTATACGTTTTATCACTTCCAAATATTGTAACAAACGTGCGATTGTCATATTTGCAATAAAAGCATACTGATTGATTGATACAAGTATTTTTCGAGGACATCGCAATGTGGACGTGCTGCACAACATTTCTGAGAATTTTGTACCGTAAAAGATTTCAGTGTTTATTGAAGACAAAAATTTTGTTTTTAAGCGCAAAGAGGATATCTAGTTTGGCATGTTTTCTTTGTGGTAGTATAGATAGGCCTGTTGTGTGGTCATATTTCTAAAATTAAATTACAGTACTGTGTTAGTGTAGATCAACAACTTACTTCGAATAGACATTCAGTTCACCATGTGGCGATGTAGAATAGTTATGTGAATATTGTAGCCGTTCAGCACGAGCGAGGACCTCGGAACTCGACGATACGACGTCAGACTGCCAATTATCACAAGAAGATTAACGACGTCAACTTGCCTGTCTGCAGTTCAGTCGTGTCGCCATATTGGAGTCTGTCTTGTGCCACTGCGACGCAGACTGATGTTGCCACAGTTCCTTTCAATGCAACTCTACTACGACACCCCGTACCTCAGGTAATTCGACCGATACCTGCTGTATATTTCAACGTTCATCGTCTAATTTTCTACGAGATGCTTCGTGTACGGAAAGTTCTTTGTTTGTTGACAAGACACCGTGTCCAGAAAAAGGTGCCACTCTATTTTCTTGCATTTTTGGTCGATTTTTATAATACTTTCAACAATGACAACAGTAATAAATACTCCAGAATCACAAGTAATTTACTTATTTAATAGCTAAACGACGTCATAACTGTGACACGTCACATGTCACGACAGTTTAACCAGCTTATGTGTTAAAATTAACAATATTGAGTTTGGAGATAAATTTTCGATAAAACCTATGAGAATGTAAAATATTTCTGTCAGAAGACTGGTAAAGGATTCTATAACAAACGGGAAAAGAAACGAACATTGAACGACTTTCTGCGAAAGTTTGGAACAGTCGGTTCTACAAAACGCATTACAGTAAACAGTCGGCTGTTTTTTTATCGGGTATACACTGTACCGAAAAAGCCGTAAAATTTTACGGTTAATAACCGGCAGCTAGTTTGCCAGGTAATAACCGTAATTTTTTCCGTCAACCGTAAATGGAAAAGCCGTATTTTTACGGTATTTCCCGTATTATTTAACGGTGACCGTAAATATATTGACTGTATTTATTTACGGATTTACCGTATTATTTCAAATGTACCGTAATATTCTATATAGCGAAGACATGAAGTGATACAGTTTGTATCTGCTTGGTAGACTATTCACTTTAGTTACAAATTGTACATAAATTATCAAAATCTGTCAGGAATTACCATAGTTATAGTCGAAAATAAAGTGGATCATTTTTATAGCCTACGTTATAATGAAGTAAACTTTCATGCATTGCGATGTCTCACATGTTACACCATCAAGCTAATAAGTAAGTAAATTATGTATGATCATGGAATATTCATTTTTGTTTCAAACGGTGTAAAAATTATAAAAATCGACCAAGCATTGCGAGAGTTGTAGTCGAAAATACAGTGGCGTTTTTTCCGTCAAGGTTGAGGTTGTTGATCTTAGCTCATCGAGTGATTTTTGACAAACTGCTACTATAGAGTGAATCTATCGGAATTTTTCACTATTGATTAGTTTGTGTAGTTTTGTATAGGCCTATCCCTTACATACATTTTTTGTCTATGTCACAACGTTATTTTTACTATGGGCAGATGTCTTGCTGTCTTGTCCATATGTAGTGTTCCATTTTGACTCGTCGTGTTTATTGTATCTTATCCGGGCAAATAAATACAATATACTGATACGAAAAAGTATGCAGCAAATCAATAAAACTTTTACAGTCACTATTATAAAGGATAGTTATTCTTTGATGCAATCATCACGACGTCGTGGGTTTTTAACTCGTTTACAGTATCCTGCGGAAGCTTTGCTGCTGATTCAGAGAAGTCAGTATCTATTCAACACAGCAGCAATAGCAGCTTCGACTACATCATCATCAGCAGGTGCGATGACGTCATCGGCACTGTCCTGTGGTCCGGCCAACAGTGCTGAGCTGGTCTGTGAGGCTGCTGCTCGTCTTCTGTTCATGTCAGTCAAGTGGGTTAAGAATCTGCCGGCGTTCGTCGCATTGCCATTCGTTGACCAGGCACTGTTGATTGAAGACGCCTGGACGGAGCTGTTCGTGCTCGGAGCTGCTCAGTTCCAACTGCCGCTCGACGCCGAGGCGTTGGCTGCTCATGCCGCGCCGCCGTCACCTCCAGACTCACCGTCATCGTCTACTGGACGCCAATCAGCTGACAGCTCATCAGGTCTCACCAGTTCGTTATGTGGTTTGGCTATATGATGTGCGTTTTACTCTATATTGAATAAAAATGTATTCTAATAAATGGCATAATAACAAGAACTATTTTTGTGGAACATGTACATGTAGGTGCCCAGTGCTCTTCCCCAATCCAGTCTCACCAAATTAAGGAAGTCCAAACATGTCGCATAGTTCTTCACAATGGATATTTGATGTGGAATTTCTGTAGCCTAGATCTAGGACTGTTCAAGGTCGTGCAAAGTCAATAATATTGTGCTAATCTAAGGCCAAATGAGTGGTTTCTTATCTGTCTTTAATCGACATTGATTATGATTAATTATGAGTCCAACATCGTATCGCCACTTCTTTCGAAATAGACAATGGAGAGATGCTGAAAAATAATTCTACTTCCGGTTTAGCAGACATAACTTTCGGATTTTAACCGACTCCTGGCTTTACACAACACAGTTACTGGTGGAGTCTCTGAAATGCCTCTTTATATATAACTTTATTATACCATCATGTGATAGCGCAAAAATAAAAAACACAAACACACAAAGGAATGAATCAAGTACTTTTATCTCCCTATACTGGCGATTAGGCATAAGTTCCTTGACTGACTCAAATCAGCTGCCTTTGCATTTCTGTCAACACTGGGTCATGTCGTCGTTCACTATTGTTATCCTACTACCATATTAACTCTGTTTACATTAAAGAGACTTTTGCTGACGATGATATGTACCATTAGTCATTCTAGTATACATTTTTACCCGAACGCGACTACGTTACGTTCGGGTATTTGCCGTCGCAATTCCGTCTGTCGTCTGTAACGTCGGTGCACCCTACTCAGCTAGTTGAAATTTTCGGCAATGTTTCTACGCTACTTTGTAGCCTAGCCATCCGCTAACCACCACGCAAAATTTTCTGAGATCGTCCCTGGGGAACCCTTCCGTCTGGGGTTAAACGCAAGACGGATAACCAAATATAGCGACGTTGGACATGTCGAAGGCTATATCTCGGAAACTGTGCAAGATACAGCTACGGGTATAATTAATGACTAATAATAAATAATATCCGTAGAATCCGATGGTATCACTCTGGACCCTCTGGGTTGACCCATAATAAGGGTTATTTGCCCATAATTTGGGGAAACGGCTTATATCTCTGGAGTTAACGGAGCCAGGAAGGTCAAATCTGACGCGCAGGTAGCCGCGAGCAATAACTTGGATCCCGTGCAGAAATTGTTTCCTTAAGGGTGGCTGGGGAGGACGGTGCTCCCAACTCACATTTTTTCCAAACTTCCGGAAATGTTCGAAACGAGTTGAGCTAGGAAGATCATATTAGGGCTGCGGGTTAATATAGACAATAATATAATATAAACAAGGCCAACAGTAGCAGATATGACGTTACCCGGTAGATGGTATATAGGGGCCCAGCAAAAATCCGCAATCCGCACACATCTAGTGTACTGTATTATACTGTGCGACGTCAAGTTCAAGTTCAAATGTCCTATTTGAATTAAGTTAGCTTCATGCCTAATGGGACTGCTTCCGGTTCAGTGGATATCTATGGATAAGCGTAAGTAGGCCTAAGTAAAGAGATAAGACGATATACGGAGGTCACGTCACGTTCGGGTATTCTGATCTCGTGATGAGTTTCTTGTAACCTTACTTTTAGCCCTTTTGAACCAGGCAAATAATAATAATAATAATGACATTTGTAGACGTTTCATTCGTATTACGTAAAACGGTTTGAGTTTTCTGCAGCATTTACTGCAACAAAAACTGGCTTGCTAGAAATTAAAAACAACCTAGACTATTCACGGTGAAGTTTAACGTATAAAAATGCTAAAAAATAATGAAGCTAAGCATATAAAAATCGGACACCTGTTGCAGATGACGTGAGAGTGGCGTCACGAGACAAGTATGCTTCCTTGTTGACAAATATCTGCAACCTTCATGACGTCATCGACAAGTTCAAAGCTGCTGATGTGGACCCGACCGAGTACGCGTGTCTCAAAGGCATCGTCATCTTTAAGACCAGTTAGTAAACATGTTTCTTATTCGTATACATTATATTCGATTTATTGCGTCATATCATGAGCTCGTTGACCACATGTTCACCACCAAAGACAACTTTTCATTGTGGCAGCTGTGTGACTGTGTTATGTAGTGAATGCGAAAATGGTTAGGCCTATATAAAGCACTATATGTCCGAAAAGTATTTCTTTCCCCAGTAGCGATTTGCGTTATCGTATTTTTCACTGTAAAGCGGCTCGCACAACATGAAATAAAACTGAAATAAAATATTGTTTTATTTAACGCGAACACCGACGACAATGTTTTATTTTAGTTATTTCACATGTGCGAGTTGTTCAAAACATGCGACAGATTCCGAAACAACAATCGCAAAATCATTTTGAACGGGCTGTAAATTAGTTTAGAGCCTGTTCAAAATCATTTTATAACTCATAATTTTAACTACTGCGCTGCAAAATTATGCAGTACATTGAAAGACTAAATCAAACTTCAGGTAATTATAATATCAGCTGATATAACATATTATCCATGTGTCAATCCTGCAACTATAGATGATCGCAGTCAGGATTTAGTAATACCAATAAAAACACATTTTTAGGCTATACCACAGATACATAAACAAGGTTAGGTACTAACTCCAAAGTCGGGTTTAAATTATAGGGAACAAATTAAGTTCGTAAGGTGGACCATAGCTGTTTTTACTCCAATAGACTAAGAGTCTGAGGGTTATGGAATGCTGAGAAATGTGCTGTCGTTGCTGAATTCAGGTGGACATTGGACAGCAGAGAACAATCTGGCTCCGACCTTTCCTAGTCTGTTTTATGAGAGTTGAAACAATGACGACATAATTTGTGTTTGTATCAGCACTGCAGGCAAGCAGTCGCAGTGACGAGTCTCGACAACTGTCTGACGCTGCAACGATCTCATGTCTACAAGATCAGGCTCAAATGGCACTGTGTCGACACTCGCAGACTTACTACCCAACTCAGCCGACTCGCTTCGGTAAACTGCTGCTGATGCTCAGCTGTCTTCGTGACATCAGCTCAGAGTCAGTCGTCGACATCTTCTTCAAGAAAACTATCGGAGACATTCCGTTCGACCGACTGCTGGTCGATGTCTACAAATCCGCCGACCTCTGATCCTCAGCCGTAGCGATCGACGCCGGTATATCGGTACTTACCCCAAAAATGCAATTTTCTATTTTTTTTGTTAAAGTATTTCCTTCTTGTTTATGACAGAGCAACAGAAAGCTGCATGTATAGTTTAAACTGTAGTTGAAGCTGACTGTGAATGTACTACCTGTGTGATGTTGAAGGAAACCGTCACTATGCCTCTGGAAAATTTATACCCCAAAAAGAAAGCCTGGCTAAGTTCCTGCTGTGATCCGAATACACGCAACTCCCATGTAGTCCGTAGACTGACAGGTTTTTTCTGGCTCATTCTTGTGTGAACTTAGTCCTGTATTTGTACTCGCGCAACGAGGGACTGTTATCAAATGGCGCAACAGTGACTGTGAGTGACCATTGTTTGTAGGTTTTGTGTTTGTTATAGCGACAAATTATCTCACTGTACGAAATGTAAAAAAATCAACAACGCACCAATGGTATATCACACAAAATTCCGATATTTTTGTCATTAAATGTTTTAAAGTGCTACTAGTATATTGATTTAAACAGTGGGCATTGCGAAGTTGACATTGCCGTTAAAGTGGTTGGTGATGTGATATGTATGAATGAGCTTCAACTGATGAAATGAAACTCTGATGCTGCTGATTACATGCGTATGTTCTTGCTTACAGCTATAACGTACAACAGAATGACGACCGTGTAATATAATAATAATGTTTAATATTTTCTAGTTATTTAAAACACTCACTGGTACTTGCATATTGTTTGAGATATCGTCCCATGCAGTTGCATCGATTCTGTCATAGCCTACATCTGAATGTGATCTCCTACATGTGCATGTACATACGCCGCTAAGTGTACGAGTACATAGTGATAAGGTATTTCGATATACTTCAAAAAGATAATTTGTAATTGAGCAAAATAAACACTAAACTCGCATGTTTAATACAGTTTTTCATTATTATCAAGCATAATGCGGATCCAGCCATATGTCATGGACTCACGGTTTCAAGGGGCCCTGACTACGCCCCGTACATGACATCCTTGACTTGATTTCGTTCAGCAAATTTCGGTCACAAAATTTTTTTTAAACTGGAGCACGGCCGATTTCCTCCTAAATCCGTGGTCAAATATATAACATATAAAACACGTTCAATTTATTCGCAATTTTGTAATACAAAAAACGAAAACCACGCTTTATCAAAAAATACAAGCAAAAATCACACAAACAAGATCAAAAACTAAAGATAACAAATATATACATTAGGCCTACATTAGTAGACGCTTATGTGTTACAACTACATAAACCAATTTAATGTAGGCCTAAATAAACTTTTATAATATTACCGAAACAGTAGTAAACTATGGATAAAAACAGAGCGACAAATACCCAAGTAACTAGACAGCGAAAACATGCCAATTTGATGAGTGTCTGAACTGCAAGAAAATGGAGCTCAGCTGTTTATGATTCCACAGTTTAGCCGAATACCTCGAGATAGGCGTAATGTTATATTGCTAACTAGACACACAAGATGCATTACCTTGAAGGCAATGCAACATCGGCAGCAGTGTTTCTCAAAACTGACAAAATTGATGGGAACTATGGTGTACTCCCTTCTGCCAAATTATACACTGCAATCTGTCAAATAAGTCATCCCTGTAGGCGAAGAAACGAAGAAATGTCGACATTTTGCTGTTTCAGTTGAATTTAACACCTTGACACCAATCTAGCAAAATGAAATTGCTAGGGATGGCCGGAAAAACACAGTAAGTCCCGCCTGACATGCCGCATTTCACAGTAATCAATCGTCCCCGTGGGGCAGATACCAGTGCAATCACCGTCCGTGTAATTTAAGTAAAAACGCATTTTGAAATTTGTCAGTTCGCTTTACCGCCGATAGGCGGTGCTGCAAAAAATTAATATACATGTACAACTACTCCGCATCTGCCGTTCAAACACGTAAACATTTTTGCTCCAGCTTAAAATTTTTCAGAGTTTCCGTTAGCACAAAATTACCACTTTCGTGTGGTTTTTTGAACCACTCGCACATATTTGACCATTTAGACTATTCAATTTTTATAGAAATGCACAACTACAGTGATATGGCTAAAATGTGGATGCAAAATTTTATTTATATCTTGATGGTAAAGGGTCGAAGTGGTGCGCACTAAACTTTCAAGAAAATTTGACAAAAAAATTCAAAATTTTTACTTAATTTAGCGACATTTGTGGCGACACTTAATGACATAATACCACATTTTACATACATTTGAAAAGTCGATTTTCCTTATAAAAACACGTTGAAAACGGTATCAAAATCGACTAATAAACGGCGATAATATCGCTCTTAGAACGAGCGCACTACCTCAATACGGGGTTCAGGTTCATGCACTCCGAACTTTTATTTGCCGCCGCCGTTCGGTGATGGATCGCCACCAAGCTTTGCATCCCGACAGAGAATATAGTAGACCTATGTGCCTTGCACCCCCAAACTTTTTCAGATACGATTCGGCACTATGAGACTCCAAAAATTCAGGGGGAATTTGTTCCGTCGAGTTTTTTTAACCTACAAATCCCTCATTTATAACCCGAAACGCACCAAATTTGAAACACATATACATAAAAGTAGCCTACGTAAATCGTAGAAATTGCACCGAAATCGAGCAATGGAGTCGCCCCTGCGATTTCACGATTTTTATTGTTTTTGGGCCGGTAACCCCCAAATATAGACCTATCAACGTGAAATTTGGCACAACAGAGGTCCCCTCCGTTGTGCCAAATTTCAAGTGAATCCGTCAAACGAGTGATTTCAAAATCGTAACCTGAGTTAATTTAATACTGGCTCTACTGCCGGGAGCCGATAACAACATAATGTACATGCATTGTCACCGGTTAGGTTACATTCAGTATAAATCCAAGATAAACGTACCTCACAGTAGCGGCGCAAAGTATGTGGCCTACTGTCCACTTACTAAACTTAGTTACACATGTAAAAAAATAATAGATTACTTCAATTATATTGCTGTTTGGCTTTAATGTCAACAGAACGCACATACAGATTAAAACAACTGGCGTAATAAACCACCAGCTGCAGTATCACCAGACAGCGACAACAGTCACTGAGTGACTTAGGAACAAAAGCAAAACATTAATCACAACAGCAGAATTGACTGATCTGCTAAACTATCTAATCACCGTATCGCTGTGTTAACCATCGACAAACGCAAATCAACGCACATACAAGCACCAGCCGAAGTGACGTCACTCTAAATACTGCGGTTGGTTGACTGGAGTAGGCCACGTGACCTGTTTGTCGTAGACCATAGATATCTTCTTCTGTTAACGAGGTATCTGGTCTCTTCTCTGTACACAAGCATTACAAAGATCGCATCATAAAACAATTCCAGAGACATATTCACATATGCAGATGATACCGCAGTCCTATACCTGAGCACATGGACACATCATTGGACATCGAGTTTAAAACATTATTGACTGGGCTACTATCAACCGTCTTGAACTGAATTTAACTAAAACAAAAAATCGGTATTCAGACTCCCTGGAGCCCAGTATTTCCACTTGCCTCCTGAAGTTTATGACATGGAACAGGTTAACTGCTGTAAATTATTGGATGTCAGTCAAATTTCAAAATGGATTCTCATTTCCAGCATATTTTGTTCCTACAACATCAAGGGTATGCCCTATGAACAGCTGGCTACTCTCACATACTCCGTAATCATATCACGCATTATGCACTCCCGGCTTTGGGAGAATTTTTGTAGGCTGAACTCATAAAGTCCATACATTGTTCCGTAGACTCAAGCACTTTGATTACCTCAATTATTATATGGACTAATCTAATCCTTAAGATGAGTCATCCTGGGCATTCATTACACCATTTACTCGCACCTCCTCGACCGCATGCTAATTTAAGAAGTCGTGGACACTTCTATCAGTTTGTGGAATGTTCAAGTGATTTACACAAAAGGTCTTAATTGTACACACATTGTATTCTCTCATATGATTGTGTCAGTTACTTTTTGTGCCACACATTTCGTGTGTTTTAATTTGCTTTTGTTTTTTCTTTCTATGATGTGTGTTTGTCACATCTGAATAAAGTTTATTTATTTACTTAAAGTCTGGTAGATTTTAAATCAACGAGTATCTACTATTTAACAATCTCTAGAATTATAACTATCACCATAGTCAAAATTTTAAAAACCACACAAACTAATACCACACTAAATACAAAAAAAAACATTAAAATTAAAATGCTCGCATCTGATGAAAAAGGTGTATCAGAACGGTTGGTGCAACTATAGGCTAAACTCAGGTCTCAGGTAGCTCAGGACATCATTACCTTATTAGTGATAGCCATTTGAGATCTTTAGACATTGTCTGGAATAACGTCTGCAGGAAAATTTTTAATGGATCTTGACGATAAAGTGTTAAGCCGTTTCTGTTCTAGCGCAGAGCAGATGCTTACCTATTTCTTTATTAGTCAGTTTATATCAATTGCTATTTTGGAAAAAGTGACGGTAGGCTGTGCGATAATCCGATTGTGCGATGTCTTGCAACAAGACGTAAAGCTAAGACGTATGCATTGGCATCCAAGATGAATGTGAATTGTGATCCATAGATTGTTGCTCGTGGAGAACTTAAGTTCACAGTATGATGATGTTTTGAAAATTACTTGTAAAAGGAAAGGAAAGGAAGAGTATTTATATAGCGCCCTTATTCAGCGACTCAAAGCGCTCAGACATGGTTCACACAGTTTTACCTGCAAATTACACCATGCCTGCCTTTCCTTCGTAAGCATTCACCAGATGGCGCCTCCACTGAATGTGGTGGCGAACATCT
>Ga0209365_1000163_pt1 | contig 11868 bp, 6 predicted proteins | sample WorMetimpBELIZE2_FD_187389 | JGI IMG/M metagenome (GOLD analysis project Ga0209365, IMG submission 187389) | Marine gutless worms symbiont microbial communities from Max Planck institute for Marine Microbiology, Germany - Olavius imperfectus... | ecosystem: Host-associated > Annelida > Digestive...
AGCCAAATCAGCAGTCCCGTGTGTGCTATTAACATTACGGTAGCAAAACTTTACTACTCCTCTCTCAGTCTCACAATTATCACCCACATCAAGCTACTTAAATGACGGCAGAAGCTTGACAGTGATTACAAACAAAGCTATAGTTTGCACACTTTAAACTACCTTTTGCATAACATGGCTACATTTTCTATGTACTCATTCCACTACATATGTTACTCTTCTAGCAAACAGTGTCGACTTACCCACTCTGTTTGTCACTGACTTGATGTTCTGTGTGCATACCCCTGGAAGCATTAAGCCGAATGTGCTGCAGAGCAGTTGGTTTTTTCTGGTCCCCACTGAAAACCCAACCTTTCTGCAGCAGATTCGGCTTAATGCTTTCTTTGATGCCACTGCAGTTTTGGCTCGGTTCTGTTTATCTTAGGTAAATGAGGTACCCACATGGCTGCACCTACAGTCAGTACACAGTGATTCAAAATTAGTGGACTTCTTTGCTTAAATTGGTATAGCACTGATAATAAACACAAACATTTAACCTTTTAACGTTTTGATAATACCGCACACAATTTTCTCAAAAATTTCACTAGGTGACCTTTACCTTGTAAATACTGCCTCTGCATGACATAATATAAGACAGTGTGCTGACAGCCACTTTTGATTGAGTTGTGTGTGTGCAGTTAGATGGACAAAAAATGAAATTTTGCGTAGAAATAACGTTTATTAGCAGAGCTATACCAATTTAAGCAAAGGGTTCTGCTAATTATAAATCACCGTGTGTATGACTATCCAGGTCTGGGCATTTTTTATTGGAACGAACTAGTTTTTTGTGAGCCACATGCCCTTGCTCACCCCTAACCAGTGTCAAACAAAACACTTTGGAACCCAGAGGCCTACTGGCATGTCATCTGTATCACGTGCCAAACCAACAGCATTAACATACTGAAGATTGATACTGCTACCAAATTGTGCTGATCCAGATTCTGCTGAAGTTGGTTATCAAGTGTTAGTTGTGTGTAGGAAGCAGTCAAGACAAGTCCAGTGCAACAAGGACGTCAGTACCGGGCACATGCTAAGAGCTCATCATCTGACAGTTCACAGTCTCCACCAAGACAACATCTACGTTAGTATTCTCTCTGCTATAGTGTTTTGCATGCATGCGTGTCGTGCCACTGTAGATTTTGGTGAACTTGGAGACTGGTGTACGTGATAAGAGGCATTCGTCTCAGTACTGTGTGACAAGCGACACTGTATTTTAGTTTTACGTGACATCCTTCATGTAGATTGGTCAATGTATTTGTCAACAAGAGATGTTGATGTTGATCTGGATGTTGGATTTGATCATTTGATTGGTCCAGAACAGTGGGCCATTGTCGTGACCGAAGATGGAAGACACAGAAATTCTTTGAACTTTATTTATGTACAGTTGAAGAGAATGATGAATGATGATGATGTTGCGTCTTCGTGTCCGACCCCGTCGTGATGATATCTCAGCTTCTGATCTCCAGTTATACTCGGGCTGTCCTCTCACTGCTGGTCTCTCACTCTATTCTGCCGCTGCCCAGACTGTCAGCTGCTTATATACTATGGCCATTGGCCAGGGGTCATCCAGGGTCCAGTCGCAGGCCACAGCGGCCAAGGTCAGCCTTTGTTCGATCGTTACAAAAATAGCATCCGAAGGCATGCCGAGGCCTGTCCAGGTAACATACAGTGAAAAACTAGGCCTATCCACAAGCACGGCACGACAGTGACTGAAAGGATGATGTCGAAGGACATAAGGACAGTCACTTGGCATGTGGTTGTGGTGAAGAGTAGTTGGGCAGCGAACTTCTTCTGTTTTATTAATGTTCTCTTGCGTGTTGTACATATTGTGAATATTATAATCTATAGAATTTTTAGTGGGTTTCTTGGTTGTTGATACAATCATCACAGTTGCACAACAGTGTGATAATTCGGACAGTACCTCAACCCTGGCTTCCAGCTGATTGCCATGGTACTTCAGAGGATGTTGGTACTGCTTGTGTCAAAATGACTTAATTGGTCTTGTTGAGTCTTTTGTATTTACAGTATCTATTCTATGTAATTTGACCATTATGTTATGTGCAGCCAGGATATAAACTGTGTCAACGTGCTCCTCCTGGCACTGTAAACTGGACAGGTAGCTTAAGCTGTGTCATGTAATTCACTGTACCAATGCCAGTAGTTGGCATATCCTCTGGGTGGAGTTTCTGTGTGATTGATCTTACAATCAAAGATGTTCAACTGTTGCTGTCTGCAATGTCATCTACATGGTAAATCATCGCCACTCAACATGCTACCATTGTACAAGATCTGCCACTGCTAAAGAAATGAAGACTTGGTACAGCATCACCAGCAAGCTAAAGACTGATCATTGACACCAAACAGATCACTACAGTTCTTATTCATATTGACTTGTCTGCCACAGTCAACACAGTAAGCCAGTAACTTTTTATTTGAATGCCTAGAAACCGACTTCAGGATGACAGCTGTCATGGCTTTGCGTTGTCTATGCAACCAGTCATAGCCCAGTTCTTGATCAACTGTGTGTCTCAGTGTCAGCATGCCAGTACGTGACATCTGTCCTATCTGCTCTAGCTGAGCTACTTGCTCAAGGGGTCAATCACTCTGGACCAAAATTTTTTATACAGAAGCTGTTTCCCATCAGCCGTTGTTGGTATCAGCAAAGTAGAAGCATTGAACTTATATTAATGTCAAGATATTGTGAGTGTCTTCTGTTATTTTGTCACAACACATGCAATTCCACAAGATATCAATCAGTAAGAACGCTTTTGCACAGCATTGTGCGGTAAAAATCAGTTACAAAGCAGCTTAATTTTTAATTTTTAAAGTATGAAAAATTCAAAATATACGTTTTGCGTGTAATTCAATTGGGCACATGTACTGACTAAAATTTTATTTAAATGATGTCATTATTGTGACATCTCATGTGCTTAGACAAGATGACAAGATAGTTACTAAAACTAACAACAACCGAATGTTGCTTCAGTAATTTTTATTCTGTTTCAATTTCTTTATCACATTTTTGATGCAAACCCAAATATACGCCACTAACGTGACAGAACATGCTGGTACATAAATCATGTCATGACTGCTTATTTTCTATACCCTGCTCAATTGGTGGCATAGCACAGTGGTTAGAACGTTGGTCTTTGACCGGCGAAGTTTCCCTGGCCTGCGCCATGACGTGCAGTTGATGAGTGACCTCCTTGGGGTAAACCATCCACTGTATGTTAGCCAACATGGCCAACTCAGCCATTCACCCGCTTGGGGTCGATAAATGAGTAGTAAGTTGAACTTAGGCGTTCGCGTCTATGCATGGTGGCGCCGCCTGGGAAATGCTTACAGAGTTAAAGGCTGATATGGTGTTGTTTGCAGGTTACACTCTATATGCCATATCTGAAGCGCGATTCTTGCTGCTTGTGGCACTGTATAAGTATCCGCTTTAACTTTAACTTTAATGTTATCCCTAAGTCCACCAAAGGGTGACTCAAAAACGCCACTTTAGCCCACATTTAATATGAAAGTCAAAGAAATTAGATATTCTAAAGCCAATGACACACGACAGATAAAAATCAGCCCATATTGTCAGTCGACAAAAATTGGCCAACAAACGTCGGCCGATTTTTCCCTGTCACACGATCGATTTTTGTCGGTCGATTTTGTCGTCTGCATGATGTTTACAAAATGACAGATTCGTCAGTGGATGAAGCGTTGATAGCTTTTTTAATGCTTATACGTGCAAAACAGTAAAGGAAGAAGAATAGAACAATATGGGTGAGACCATGGATATCACGAAGGTAGTTAAAGTTGACATCTTACATCAATTACTCACTCTATGCTACGATTTATGCATAGGCCAGTGCATAATGGGCCTAGCCTACACATGATCTCGAAGCTACCGTAGAGTGTAGACACTGTTCGCTATTTATTACATATAGCCTATGAGCGACTGCTACATGGGATATTTTTCCTTGTACTACTCAATATAGCGGAACTTCAAAAGCAGGGCCGTAGCTACGGATGAGGCAGAGCAGGCAGTTGCCTCCTGTTTTGTGCTACATGAAGCAGAGCAGAAGATGGGCAAAAAATCCGAGATATGCACTTTCAGGTGCATAAATATAGCCCAAAATGCAGGTCGAACCTTGACACTACACCAAAGAATTTTCAACTACCGGTGAAGTAGGGCCAGGCGTGTTGTGGAAAATGCATTCGGTATTTTAAGTAGTCACTTCCATATTTTGGAAAAGCAATTCTAATGGCTCCACACAAAGTTCAGACAGTAGTAATGGCTAACTGTTGCTTACATAAATTTTCGTTTTGCAATAAAGAGACTGCTGCACAATACATGCCGGAAAACCCAGTCTAAACATCGGACTTGGGGTCTGTTACTCAAAAACCTAAAAATACGATGATATTGCAATGCATAACATTGCAGTTTACAGTTATCTGCTGTTTGCAACAATTCTTATTCATGCTGCATATTCAGCCACGTACATTATTCATTGAAACAGACAAACAGTAGCATAATGTCGGGTGTTTTTCATACAGTTCGATCAACTTCAGTATAGCTTCTTTTTTCATTTGGTCTCCATCTTGTAAACAACGTCTCTGACCAATCACAGGTCAGTATTTCCACCGACAAATCTTAGTTTTCAATCACGTTTGAAAACTTTTCTTGTCGGTCGATTTTTGTCAGGCGACAAAAAATCGGACAAAAATCGGTCAATTTTTTATGACACATGAAATATTTTTGTCCGTCGATATTGTCGACAATATCGGCCGATTTTTATCTGTCGTGTTTCGTAGGCTTAAGAAACCTGGATACTCATGGTCTCTGCCTCCACTTGATCACATGCTCAGCACCATATTAATGCTGACTACTTCCAGTGCTTAAAATATCTAATCTCTGTTGGCAGTATATTATGTAAGTATGTAACGGAGCAAATAATACCATGGTTCACTGGTTCATCATGAGCATGTTTCGATTATTGTAGGTCACACATGGTCGTTAATTTTTACCGAGCAATGCACCAATGCTTTTGAATCATAATTCTGTCCGTCTGTCTCTCTATCTGTCACACACATGCTTTTTGACAAAAACGAAAGAACATACTGCAGGTATTTTGATACCACATGAAAGGGCAATCAGTTAGTTTTCTGACACAAACAGTGGTTGGTGAAATTTGCAATCAAAGTGACCCCCTTCAAAAAATGCCAACTTCGACATATTTCTGCTTATAATGTCTCAACTGTAAGAACTAGCGAAAAAGTTCAACTATCATGAATAGGAAATTGACCATGGGCTTTCAAACGAGCTATAGCTGAAGTGCATACTGCATACGTTACCCCCAAGTCCTCCAACAAGTTTGCCTCGCGTGGCGTAGAACGGGTGCGTACTATATACCTAAAGTAATATTTTCCCACAATTTTCCCGTTAAAGTTGGGGATGCGTATTATATAAGAGTGCGTATTGTATTCGAATTTTTATGGTAGTCGTAAATGTAACCTTTCAACCCAACAATTAGACTGAAAGTTACCCACCCCCTTGACTCCCCCCTCCGATAGACAACATCTGAGTTATGGTGATTGTCTGTAGGTCAAGAGGGAATATTAACTGCTCTGTGCTGGATTGTGTGATGCAGTGTTTACAGTTCGCAGCATACATTTACATGAGCAGTTCGTACAGGTCCAGTAAATTGGGTTTGTCACATTGGGACCCTTATGCCATGCATAGAGGCGGTTGCCTGTAGTTATATTATTGTAACATGGTGGAGAAGTTCAGGTGGGATTCAAGCCTGATCTCGATGACTAACTGGTTTAATCATCCTCAAAATGACCTATAATGTGTTGAGTGGGACGTTAAGCAACCAACCCACCCCGGAAATGGAGAAATTTAGACTCATAGTTCCTCAGTAGTAAGCTCTATCTAAAAATGTTTAATTATCACTTAGTCGATTACGCTCTTTCCAATGAGGTATAGATGGAGAGAGTACATTATCCCAAAGTCCCCAAAGGGTGGCTCAAAAATGCCACATTCCAATTTTTTGCGCATAAAATTGATGCATTCATTGATAAAAGTCTGCTATAAACTTTCTTTTTGTTAAAGCTTTCCGCATTGTTGCAGAAAAATCTTTGGCCTGTCTAATGGCTCAGGAGACATAATGTTCAAGCAAACGTTTTGCTGCAATGTAACTCTTCGAAAAGTGCCGACTTCCACATTATTCAGGTTTCACTGCCAAAGGCTAGCAATACAGCTCAATTATCAGTAATGGGAGATTTTCAAACTACCTAAAGAGAAAGCTACATTACCCCTAAAGTCTCCCAATGGCTAGCTCAAAAAACAGTTCTAACAATTGGCGAATCAAATCAAAGCACCTGTCGTGCGGTCTCTCTGCAATAGCTGAGCTACTTGTCAGTTCAACAAAAAGCACACTTATGACTGTCTATAATTATGAATGTCCATCTCACCAGATTTGCAAGATACAGGGAAATCATGACGTAATACATAGTTTATAACCATTGCTCCTACTTTGGCGCTTCCATTGAAGAAATCCCCTTAAATTTCTTACTAAAACTTAACATGCAAAAAGCTGAATTGTTGCACTACTTTGTAGCAAAAACCGCATGATTTTAGCTTTAGCCATTTGGTCACAATACACGTAACACTAGATGCCAGAGCAGTGAATTGATGTTCAGGGTCATTCAATGTCATCGACTTTTGTTGCCTATATATGACCTCCTATTAGTGATTAATTGTGACCTAAGCTCTATCCTGCACCATTTCCAAGATATAGCACCGCAAAGTTGAAAACAACCCCACCCTAGTTTGAGCCCCAGATCGAGGGGACCCCCTTCAAATTTGATCTTGAGACTCAACATGCTAAAATTTGAGACATTTTGCTACATTTTTGTGAAACCGTTTGATCCTAGCTTTAGCTGTTTTGTCAAAATACACTCCTGTCACAGACAGATGTCAGACAGACAGACGACGTATCATTACAATAGCCAGTCCTGACATCTTGGGGTGAACTGGATCAGCACATTATTGATGTGGCACAAGTGTCTTCTTGCGTTTGTTGAAGCGAAAGGCATACACTTTGAACCCTAACTAAGCTAGCATTTTAGAACGTTGTTGCATATAACAGGCTTAACAGCATAGTCTACCAGATATTTCTGCTAAATTTTATCAATTTTTGTCCATTTGTTCAAGGGCTATACAATAACAAGAAGCTCCGCTAACGCTAAGAGGACAGCACAGCCGCTGCAGAAATAATAAAGGGGAACCCCAAATATATGGGAGCTTTCCTAGCCAAAGGCCAGGCCCACTTTTCCTCTGGGTGTGGTTTTATAATGGGCGTTGGCAAACCTAAGCTCTGTATACCAAATTTGAAGTTGCTGGCTTCAGCCATTGTGTAAATATTGAAGGGGAGCCCCAATTTTTGGGGAGCTTCCCTAGCCCAGGGCCACGCCCATCTTTTCTTCTGCGTGTGATTTTATCGTGGGCCTTGGCAAACCACAGCTGCGCGCCAAAATTTAAGTCACTAACCCGAGCCGTTGCAGAAATATTATAGGGGAATCCAAAATTTTGGGGAGCTCACCTACTTCCCCACTTCTTCCTCTGGGTATGATTTTATGATGGGCCTTGGCAAACCTAAGCTGTGTACCAAATTTGCCATTGCAGAAATATTAAAGGGGAGCTCCCCTAGCCCAGAGCTACACTGACTTTTCTTATAGTGGGATTTTATGATAGGCCTTGTCAAACCCCAGCTGCATACCAAATTTGAAGTCACTGGCTTCATCCATTACGGAAACATACGAGAATTTGTTTTTAAACGACAAATTCGGTTTTTGAGCCACCCTTTGGGGTAGTTAGGGGTAACATACGGACTTCGTCTATAGCTTGTTGGAAAGTGCGTAGCCGACTTCATATTTGCGATAATTGAACTATTTTGCTAGCTCTTACGGCTGATGCACTAATACGTCGAAATTGTCTTTGTTGAAGGGGTGGGTCACTTTGGGGCTAAATATTAGATTTAAGGGTTACGTTTACCGCCAACGTAGAAGAACCATTCCCCTATCTAACAGTATATATATGTTGGCAGTAAACGTTTACCGCCAACATCTATACACCGTTAGATAGGGGAGTAGTTCTACTACAACTTTGCTGCTGGAAGTTTTCACACTAATAAACTTTGTAGCAGAGTTTGTTCGATTTAAGTTGATCTTTATTCACAAAAATTACAAATTTACTTTTTGAGCCGCCTTTTGGGAGACTTAGGGTAACATATGGACTTCATCTATAGCTCGTCGGAAAGCGCATGGCAACTTCCTATTCGCGATAATTGAACTTTTTTCGCTAGATCTTACAGTTGAGACGTTATAAGCAGATATTGGTCCAAGTCGGCGCTTTTCAAAGGGGGGGTGGGTCACTTTGAGCGCAAATTTTAGGTGGAAGGGGACGTCACCCCCAACCATTGTTGGTATCAGAAAACTAGAGTGTTTTTGCTGCCTCAAAATTACAAACCGTTTTATCAACATGCAGCACCCCGCCTTTGGAATAAACTCCCTCACTCTTTCCGTGAGCCTCTACCACATCCTGATCTTTCACCTTCTCACTACCCTACACATGTAGGATCCACACTGTCATCACCATCTCTGTCACCATCAATCACTCCTCTTTTTCACTCTAGACTTAAAACACACCTCTTCCTCAAGTCTTTTCCACGGTAGACCACCATAGATACTCACTGTACTGATATCACGGACTCCCGGCTGGGCTGTTTTTCTTTTGCTCATTGGTTTTGTTTTAGTTTTTAGTTCTCGGCTAAGCGCGGCAGATTAAGCATACATTTGTAGGCTTTTAAGCACACAATATAAATTTTCTTTCTTTCATTCATGCACTCTCACAGTGAAGACCGTGTGATCCTATCTTCATTTGTCTGGGTACAATACCAGCGTGTGACAGACGGACGGACTGACGGACGGAATTGCGGTGGCTAATATAGTGCTCCGCATTCTAAGCAATGCGGCCGCGCTGTAAAAACCGAGGGTGTCCCATAATTATGCTGCACTGTGTAGATAGGATAATTGTTTAAATGAATTTAGATGTTATGTTGAGAAATGAAACATTGATGTTCGACATTCGAACAGGTTTCTTCGCTGAATGTGTTCATTTTTTTAGTAACTTGCAATGGTGTTTAATGCTTGGCAAGTGGTGCAAAAATACTAGCAGGCAAAATACTGCACTGATTGACTGTGTTCTATGTACACGTGACGTCACAATAATAATATCATCTTCATAAAAGTTTCAGTATATGTGCCATATTAAATTAATGCAAAATAACAGAATTATGCCGTTTTGTAACTTATTCATTCAACGACCCTTTTACTTTCATAGATACTTGTGTACTTGCAGTCTGTATGTTTGAGCTGTAGTTACATGAATGATGTCATTAGGTCAAAATGATATCGTGACCAAGTCTACTGCAAGACACAGTCGGAGAACACTTGATGCTGCAGCAACAAGGCAAAGACGGACTTCACCACGCAGGTATGTTCTAACTCACCTTTCAGCTGTTCAATGTGTCTGCTAAACTTGTCTGTTTCCACACACTGTTAAGCCATCAAGTCCGTTACCATTGGGCATCTGGATGTGTATGTCAATGTAGGGAGTCTCCATCACCTCGCAGACGTTGGCCTTCTCCATACCGTCGTGCCATCTCTCCACCTGCGAGACAGAAACGTCGTTATAGCACCAGCCCACCATCGAAATCAGCACAAGGTGCGTCGTCTGGCCGACGTGCAACTAGACAGCAGTCACCAGTGTCTTCCCGCAGGCAGCACACATCACCTGTTGCTGTTTCTCCACGTAGAGAGAGTCATCGAATGCCGACCTCTCATGGTAGTCAACGCAGTTCAGTTGCTTCTGATAGACAGTCACTATCGCCGTCAAGAAGGCAGCACAATGTAGAATCTCTGCAGCAGAATCGCATTAGCAGAAGGCGAAGTAGTCCTGTGTCGAGACAGAAATTATCACCAAAAGCTGGCAAGCGTACGCGCTCATCATCATTGTCTGATGAAGAACATCAGAATGTGTCAAAGAATGACAACTCTCAGAAGCTTTCAAGGCAGAAGTCTAGAGTAAGTGCAGAACGATGGAGTAAAGCAACAAGTCACGATCGTCATCAGGCCAGCAGCCAGCATCATCTAAGCAGACAGGCATCCAAACGACGTAGAACAACTCCCGTAACTCCAGACCGACAGCAGAGATCCAGTCCCAGGTGGCACTCTGGAATGAGTCCCAACAGATCACGCAGGTCATGTGGTGAGAAATATCAGAGAGAAAGAAGTGCTGGTAGAATGAGTCAGCAAAGACGTGCTCGTTCTCATTCAAGTTCCTCTGTACCACCAAATTCACAGCAAGAATCTAAAATAATATCTACACGTAGGGTTGTGAGTCCAGCAGCAGCAGCATGCCGTATGAGGAAAGACTTGTCTAATAGCCCAGAGCTAATGAAAGCCAATCGTGTGGCACAGGAACGGAGACCGACCACGGAAAATGTCGAAATTAATCGGTCAGATGAAACTTCTGGAGTGACTGCAGAGCAGATAAAAACTGGTAAAACATCAATAGCAGAAAGTGACACTGCAGATGCAAAAAAAAGAAAGGAACTGTCAGGCAGCGAAAAGGTACATATGCTCCATTTTTCATATTTGCATATAAATGTTAATATTTTTTAGTGATGTGGGCCCATAATAAGGCAATATCAGGTATTGTGCAGTACACATGAATCAATATTCTTTGCTGATTTGTTTACTTAATGCATAGCCGGAACGTTGTGATTTGTGATATTACGTGTTCGATTATTCTTTTGTGTAATATTTATAGTGAAAGTGTCAATATTTGTGGAGTTTTGAAAATGGTCCACACCAGAAGAAAGACGTATGTACTGATTCGTTATGTGATATTAACTACTTCTGTCACATTGTGGGTTGTGTAGCCAGTACATGGGTGTGTATTTATTTGTCAGTGGCTTTAGAATAAAAGGTTACATGTTTTTGTAATTTGGCTCAGAAATGCGCTGTCCTTTTAAAAGGACGCTGGGAATGAATGGGGTCAGGTTGTCGTGAAGTACATTTTATTGTGCTTTGAATGTAGATAAACTGGATCATTTGATACATTTATCCAATTATCAGAGATACATTGCAGTTGTCTGATAGATATATTAAAATAAAATTCTAACCTGCACTAAATACAAAATGTTTGTGCTGTCAGGTATAAAGTTCATGAAGTCATAGACATGTTAGAGGATGATGATGATTATACATCAGCTGACATACACATCACACCACCAGTTGATAGCCAGTTGTCTGAAGAAGACAGTGATGATGATGACCAGCCACAGAGCATAAATCATTTGTCAGGCCAGCAGCTAAATGCAGAAGCTTAAGTGCGACTCGTCACTAGGTCTGCTCTCGCATCAACAACCACCAGCGCCAGCCAACGACGTGTCACAAAGCTTCCAGAACCAACACGCAAATGGTCAAACAAGGACCTCCTCTCGGACAGTGGGTGTACCCAGCATGAGTCAACGAAGCTATGTTTTATTACAAAAGAATGGACTCTGGTAGAGTTGTTTAAATTATTTTTTGACACAGACACAGTTCAGGTTCTGGTTGCAAACACTTTGAAGTATGCTCAAGATGTCAAAGGAGATCATAGTTTTACACTGAATGCTGAAACATTGAAGCTGTTCTTCGCAGTTTTGCTTCTTAGTGGTTACAATGTGCTGCCACGTCGAAGAATGTACTGGGAACAACAACCAGATG
>Ga0209365_1000164_pt1 | contig 11865 bp, 7 predicted proteins | sample WorMetimpBELIZE2_FD_187389 | JGI IMG/M metagenome (GOLD analysis project Ga0209365, IMG submission 187389) | Marine gutless worms symbiont microbial communities from Max Planck institute for Marine Microbiology, Germany - Olavius imperfectus... | ecosystem: Host-associated > Annelida > Digestive...
AAAAAGTGAAGGTGGCCTTGGGCTATGGGAGCTCTCCAAAATTTTGGGTTCCCATATAATATTTCTGCAACTGTTGGGATTAGCGACTTCAAATTTGGCTTGCAGCACGGGTTTGCCAAAGCTCATCATAAAAATCACACTCAGAAGAAAGGGTGGGCATGGCCTTGGGCTAGGGTAGCACCCAAATATTTGGGGTTCTCCTTTAATATTTCTGCAATGGCCGAGCTGTCCTTTTAGCGTTAGCGGGGCTTCTTGGTTTAAATTTGATTATATTGTTTTAGACTTTCACCATGGGAGACTTTCAGATCATTCTTTCAGTGGTCATCAATAACTTCAATGTGCATTTATATTAGCATTTTTATTGTTCAGTGACAAGTCTCACGAGCTGAAAATACTTGGAAACATAAGTGTATCATTTCATAGCATAGATTTAATAAATAAGGTAGCTTGCATAACATAACTAGTACGATACGATAGCATGTTTGCTTGTGCATAATGACATTCAGAACTTGTATAACGGATGTTTACACTTTTTTGCATTTAGAAGTGTTAATATTTTTTATTTTTTATTGTTACTTGCAGGTCTATACCTACAAGCCAAGCCGAGCATGCTTGTATTGGATAATTCGTCTAATTAAAGTTGTCATTGTTTTTCTGGTCTCTGTGGCATTCTTCTACTGCTCTTATCACATAGTGTTGAAGTATTCTGTTATTTACAATCTCTTCCTCTGTTATCCGTAAGTACTATGAATCGATGTGATCTGCACCACTCAGTTTAATAATTTTTTACATGTATTTGGTAGAACGTCAGCTGATCGGTGACAACTTTTGTGGCTAAACCGTCTGCTGGAGGTTAGCCAACTGGGTCAACTCAGCCTTTCATCCTCTCAGGGTCGATAAATGATTAGTGAGCTCAATTAGATGCTTTCCACCTCAGCCATCTGGTGAATACTTACGAGGTAGACACAGGCCTGGCGGAATGTAATGGCAGCCTATCGCCGGGGGAGGGGGTGGATGACTTAGAGAGTCACCTGCAATCTGACTGCCTATACACCGGGATCAGCTGTGGGCCCACTGCTCGGTAACGAGTATGGGAGAACTTTACCTTTACCTTTATTTGTGTCAGAAGATATAAAATTTATTAGAATTTCAAGTTACTCAGTGTATCCCAGTGTAAAATGATTCAATTGATAATTTGATATTGATAACTAATGAATTTTGCATATTTCATTAATTGTGGATGGTACATGGAAGAACAACCTTGTGTGTTGAGGACAGGTCAATCATAAATTTATTATATTTATTACTTTTACATATACTGGGTGAGTCAAAAAAGTAGTCTTCTAGTGGTTTTTGCCAATTTCTCATAAGTGGGTTGGAATTTAAAATAAAATTTAACACATTTATTCAGAGTGTTTACTTATGTTTTTTTGCCAAATAAAATTTGACTGACTTCAACAATGGTGAAGTTATAGAGTTTTTAGTATGACCACCTAGCGATTTTTGAGCATTCAAAGATGTGTGCACTGAATTCACACCGTTATGTCAAAATAATGATAAGTAACTTTAATGGTTAGGCATTTTCTCATGCAGTTTTCCCTTTTTTTCAGTTCGGTCTTTTAAATTTACCTGCCGCATGAAATTGATTATCTTCAGCAAGTGAAGTTACAGACGTTTTTGCATGACTAGTTGACTACATAACGATTTTTATAATTACGTAAAATTACACGAGTAATTGAGTGTGAAATGATATCAACAAAGCATTAGATTCTGCATTCACTGTGAGTGTTTGTTGTGTCTCTCCAGGCTTTTGCACAAACCTTCAGTTGTTTTGCAAACTCATCAACTGCCTACACTAACTTTGCTCTCAGTAAAGAAACGAGCTGATGTTATGTTGATGTTAGTTCGCTTCTATGTCTCAATGCTCTGTTGAGTTGGTTATTTTCAGAAAATTATCAAGTGAGTTATTGTTTCGGAAATTTACGTTACTCAAGACGTCTATCAGTAGTAATCTAGTACTTATCATTGTGACATTCGGTCTTTAGTGCAAACATTTTTGAACTCGCGAAAATTATAAAGTGGTCATACTAAATGCTTTGTAAATTTGTAGTCGTTGAAGTCAAATTTTATTTGGCGTGGAAACGTAGTTGAAAACGTAGAATAAATATGTACAATTTTATGTTAAAATTACAAGCCGTTTCCCAGAAATTGGCAAAAAATATTAGGGGGCTACTTTTTGACTCACCCTGAGGTGTGACCTTGAGTATATTTGCCAATCTTGGTCTTGACATTGGCCATGACATGCAGTTAGAGCCACTGATAAAATGTTCCTGAGTTACCGACAATTTTTTTATGTACACTGTGTCCGGGAAAAAGTACCGGTAAACCCCCGAACACATTTTCATAACTCTGCCAAACAAAATCGGACTTTCACAAAATTCTGCATCAACAGTGCAACATCTAACAGCAAACAAATCACCAAATTTCAGTAAAATCTGTCAACGCCCGCAATATAGCAGGCAGTTTAATGAGGTCACCCGAAAATGTAAAAACTATGGGACACATGACATCAAAGTTTACGGTATGTAAATATCAAACATGCCTAAAGGTGGGGTTCAAAATGTCCTCAGTGTGGTGCTCGAATGCAAGCTCAAAGACATGGACGCCACTGCTTGACCACTTTGTCAATGAACTCCTCATTTTTGCTAACCATCCGCTTCCACCCACTGCCATGCTTTTTGATGGTGCAGTGTCTTCTGCAATGATTTGTTTAAGTGTCCATGGCTTGTTGGGAAATTCCGCGATGAGATTTTTAGCACCGTATCCTTTCTCCTATCTCAACACTTTAATTAAAATGTGATCGTTTGCAGTAAATAACGTTTATTGTTCATATGATTGCGTCGAACAACGTCACTGAGTGACTGCAGTATGCTGTACTGGAATCCAAAATATTTCATCCTCAGTATTTAGAGATTGATAACTCTGCTATCAGACAATATTTTCTAATAAAACTGTGCATATTTCACAGAATACTTCAAAATCAAGTGTGTAAAATTTGAATAGGATTCATTCAGATTTCTCATTTCTGCGGTACATTGTGCTGGGTCTTTTTTGGACTCGTTGTGTTTACTATTCAACACTAAGTAACTTATCAGTTTGCTGACTTTGCAGTAGATTTAGTTGTAATTGTAAGTTATCTGGTCACTTCTTAAGCCAGTCTTGTAACCACTTTGCGCAGAGGCTTTGGTTGGAGACATTGTACAGTTTGAAGATAGCTGTTAAAATTTTTCAGTTTTGCAGAACATCTGTTTAGTTGTGGTGTGGCAATAAATAATGCAGCTTTTTATGTTTTTGGTGGGAAATAGTGTAGTGATCAGTGTACTTTTTCATTTCTCATTTTTTGAAGATAATGTAGCTGTGGATATTTTATTCATACATTCATTTATTTTGCATCAGACAGCTAGGCCCAAAAACATAAAACTTGAAGAAAAGACAATATGTGACATGCAGTCAGACAGAGAACACATACATAAAAACACAAGAAATACGTAAACACAAAGAAGCTAACAAGCAGTCTAGATGTGGCTAATACACTAGGTTGAACGAGTAGCAGCTTTACTGTTATGTACAAATTGCAGGTTAGTTACCTATTTTATTCTGTTTCGATTTGACTCAAGACCATTCTTCGGAAAAGTTATACCAGTGCAGCCGTCCTCTTGGCAACAAGAGAAAGGTATCTGTACAGGTAATATGGCATATTACAGTTTCATATCAGTTATGTTGCGTACATTAGCTGTTGGCCGAAGTTGATATAGGCATTTTAAAGTGGAGATTGTTAAGTGCAGAATAAGCCAAAGATCGCATTTTGGAAATGTTTAAGTAGATAAAAATTACATTAGTGATGATGGTGTACAGCTGGTGGCACACCTCGTCATCGGACTGGTCGTGGAGACAGCACTTGTCATTCAAGCCATGCCGCAGCATTGCCAGTTCACGTGTGCACAATGTCGCCAGAAGCAATACGTGATGAGGTGGAAACTCTCAAGACTGACTTCAACAGTCGTGTAACACAGATACTGTTTGATTCCATGTTGTGTGCATACTACATGGGTTGTGTGCCACTCTGTTTTGCACAGGTAATGTACTGCTTGTATGTGTCCTTTTCTAAATTGTACTACAGTGCTAAGTGCTGTTTATGTAGGGTTACCATACTTTTAGGTTTCCCCGAACACGTCCTTTTTTGGGTTCCTGTTAGGCTTCCGGGTGGATTTTTAAACATTTTCAAAAATCTACAGTTTGTCTGGTTTTTTGGACTACAACCCCTGTGAACCGTGCATGTGTAGTCATTTAAACGTCAAAGCCAATAGTAGATCCAAGAGATTTTCTATTTATTTACCAACAAAGCCGTTGTTTGTGGCATAAAATATTGTCGCTTTTAAATGCTGCAACCACTGTTTACATCTTTCTTCTTTTTTCCATCTCAGCATATGTGGTAATATCACCAGGCAATGTGGTGAAGCCATTGATAATTTATGTGTCCTCTTGGCTTGACCGAATATGGTAACCCTATCGTCCCTATGTTTACAGATATGTAGACACTGTCTGATGGATGCCAGAAGATGACCGAGATACCAGTAACAGTTGCTAAGCTTTAATGAACAATGAAAAAATGACACACATATGCACACTATTTTACTGCTACATACTTGTAATCTGGGTTAACCAGTTATGGTGTTTATGCTAAAGTAACCAAACAAGATTCTGAAGCAGGTTTTTCATGGCTGGATGCCCTTCGTGTCACCAAGTCACCATTTAGTGCTCTAGACACAGAGGGCGTCACTTTCATCAGTACACCTCTCCTGAGAGAATGCAGTCTATTGTTGGCAGTGATTGAGTGTTGAAGCAAAGAACAGAAATTACTGAAGATTGTACCCATTTACAGAAATGTAGTCTTGTCAGTGCTGTTCGGTTGATTTGATTTTTGTAATGTACAACATGTATGTACTGAGTAAGAATGTAATGCTGTAATATAATGCAGTTGCATGTTTTGTTTGTATGTTACTTTTCAATGTGTCCCAACGAATAGTTGCTGTCTAACATCCATATTTTTATCGCACTAGAAGTTGATATAGGCATTTTACAGTGGAGATAGTTAAAACCAAAGATCGTATTGTGGAAAGGTGTAACTAGACAAAACTTACATTAGTGATGATGATGTACAGCTGGTTGCACTCCCCGTCATCGGACTGCAGCACGAGACAGTACTTGTCATTCATGCCATGTCACAGCTAAAATGCACTTGTAAAGTAAAGTAAAGTAAACACGGATATAGCAATTTGTAATCGAAATTACCACCACATGCCGTATGGTATCACACTTGTTACCTACCACTTAGTAGTGGTGACTTTCCCACCTTTATCCCAGCCGAAGCTGGTACTCGATTTAGCGACCCCGGAGCTATGCAAGGCTGAGTTGACCTAGGTGGTGGTTACATTCCAAGATAGCTTACCTACCAAAGACGGCCACCTTGAAATGGAAGGTTTATATGTTAGCAGTTATGACGTGTGCTAGAAGTAAAAATGTTATGATCTGGCACTATATATGCTATGTGACTTTGTAGCATAATTATGCCATATTGTAGAATGAGTATTGTTATGGTGCATATTAGTTTAAATAGATGGTGCAGTGGCACAGTGGTAAGGTATTGTACTTGCGATAAATAGGTCATGGGTTCAATTCTCACGGGGACAAAGCTGCCTAACAACCTTGGGCAAGTTGTTCTCACCTATGTAATTCTGTCACCAAGCAGTATAACTTGGTACTGGTCGAAGGGCGGTGACATTCTTCAGCTGGCGGAAAGTACTGGCAGCCTGCCACGTGGAGGCTGACTGCCTGTTCACCAGGATCAGCTCCAGGCCCCACACTCAGTAACGAGTATGGGAGAACTTTTACGTTTTATATTAGTTTAAGCTAATTAATGTGTTAGTCTAACAGCGTATGCATTATAGTGTGTAATCTTGTTGGTGGCATATAGCATCTTAGTGATAACTGTGACACGTGCTGGGTAAGTCGTTGTATCTTCACTTAAACTCATCATTGTTTTATGCAAATAATTTTTTTGAGTTGAATGTGTTTTTAGACCTGCTATCCACATGATGCGTTCTGAATTTCACCATTTGATTTTCTGCATGTGTCATTCTATCTGGTTTTAGTGTCATTCTAGTTGTTCCATTGTCAGAAATGGCTGTTATTGCAGCCATAGTGAAATAATGCATTGTAATTTATTGTACTGTCCCCTTTTCTGTTTGAGAGCTAGAATTGTTACGTTTATACAAGTGTCTATACTAACTTGTTACGTTAAAATATATAATTTGTGGATATTTTCAATTACCATAGTCTGTGTGAATGTGTTCTATAGTTTTTCTACTTTCTGTAGCACATTTAAAAAAATCATCCTGTATATTACTGTCATATCTGAGAAAACATTTAGATAACTTTAACACATTGAAATAAAATAACGGTAATCACTTGCAAAAAGCACGTGTACAAATGCAAGGACATTGCAGTCAAATTGCACGTCTTCATGTTGGCGATGTCTGGATGGTGTGCCTGACTCACTGGACCATAAGAAATACCAATGATTTTTGTTGCCTAATCTGTTTTCTCAAGATAGAATGGCAGTCGTGTATTTTGATCTTATGTACATTATGCTATAATATGTAGATTTAGGGTTCAGAATTATTTTCTTTTGGTGTCAGAATTGCTGCCATCGGCAGATACCTTTAGCAGGAGTGAAAATTTAAAAAAAGTCGTTGGATGAATTGTAGTGATTTAGGTGGGTGCTGTTCCACCAATGAGAGCTGACAGCTACAACATTCGGCATACTAAAATTATTTCAGAAGACCATTTTGGATTACAAAGGGGGTTTGGTGTCTGGTGCAAAAAAGAAATATGTGTGTCCAACTGTACGTCACATGGTCATGCAACTTATTAGCAACACGAGCATAATAATATATGTAACTCTATGATGCTGACCCCAGACTAAAAGACATTCTGGTCCATGTTGTACGTGTAAATTACTGTAATTACATGGTAATTAGGTCATATATACTGTATTTTTATTTATAAATGTAGTGAAAATGCTGCTTCGGACGATTATTCCCCAATTGCTGATCAATAGTCATTTTTGTGTACACTTTCAGTTGTATTTCACGCTTTTATTACTGTTTTCAGAAGTTTTGTGTGCATTTGTGTTTGTTTGTTATGCTGGTTATTTTTGTTGTACAAAGTGTTTTTGAGAAAAGCTGTGAAGTAGTTAACAGTTTTGCTTATGTAAAGTGCCTCTCACTGTCTGGTCAGCTTTGCTTGGTGTGAAACAGTTGTAAGAATAGTGCTATTTTTTGTACACAACATAAACGACGGGAGATCAAAAAGTTTTGCAACTCAAGAAGAATGCCGACAATGCTAACTATTGTTAATTTTTTAATAAGGAGACCACAAAGTTTAATGCACTTTCTCTGCCAAACTGTTTATGCCCTGAAAATATAATTCTTCTGTATATCCTTCCAACCATGCTTCCAGTATAACCTTCAGAGAATCGATGCCTGAATAGAGGACATCATGAAGATGAAACTTCAGATTTCAAAACAAACAATAGTCACTGGGAGCTAGGTCAGGACTGTGTGCAGGGTGATCTAGCTGTACAAAGCGACAGTCGCAAACAGCTTGCTGGGCAATGTAGACTGTGGACTGGACAACTGTCGTGCACCAGCCAGACTCTGCGCGTCAACATTCCACGTAGTTTATCCTTGATTGCCTGGAGCAGCTTCAACAGCAAATTGGCATAATACTGTCTTTTCATTGTACTTTTATCTGGTAGGTAATCGATCAGCAGCACATCTTTGTTATCCCAAAAGATGGTCGCCATAATCTTGCCAGCTGATGGCTGAGTTCTGAATTTCCTTGGTGGATTAGATGAAGCATGTCTCCACCGCATCGACTCTTGTTTACTTTGTGTGTACCAACGATGAATCCAGGTTTCATCACCAGTAACAATATGTCCTACAAACTTGTCTTGGTCAGACGTGAAGAGATCCAAGAACTCTTGAGATGACGTGACTCTGCGCACCCGATCTTGAGCAGTCACGCTTCTTGGAAGTTTTTGGTACCCATCATGCAGATACCTTAGAAATCTTCAGATGGTCATGAATATTAGTTTCAACACTTCCACATAAAATTTTCATTGTTCTCACGATTTCCAGTACCTTCATTCTCCTCTCTTCCATAATTCGTTTTTCCACAGCAGCAATTACAGATGGGCTGACTGCATCAGATGGCCTGCCGGACCAGATATTGTCTTCAAGTGACTGGCATCCCCGTCAAAACTCGTTGAACTATCTAGTCACTGTATAAAAGATGATGGCATACGGCACACAGACGAACATGTATTTCTTTCGCAAGACAACCTTCTTTAGACAGGAACTTACTCACCGCTCAAAGCTCAAATTTTGAATTTTCTATTATTTTGTGACAGTCGTTACATTTAACGGTCTATGACGTCATAAATAACAATGATGTCATATCTGCAACAACCTCAAAACAGTAAGTAAGAAATGGACTTTTTACTGATGTATATGTCGTAGAGTTAGTTTTAGCCTAATATATCGAGTTGCAGAATTTTTTGATCACTCCTATTATAAGCTGTACAAAATCTGGTCTAATGTTCATATTTTTCATTGACCAGACTGACTGCAGTTTTGGTTTAGTTGTTTGTGTACATTTTTAAGCTTGACTAGCTGTCCTCTGTAGATCATGCCTCTGAGATACGTATGCAGTCTAGTGTATCTCGAAGAGCTATTATGCTTTCGAGGATGATTAGCATTCAGACCAACACTTGAAGGTTTGTGACAGTGATAACCAGACTGAGGAGTGCTGGCGAATTACATCAGTGTAATATGTATAATACAATATGTAAAGCTGCTGTGACACACCATGGTCCAGCATGTGTGTAACCTGTGTAAACTGCAGTCTAGTCATCTCAGTACCTGTAGTCATTATGATATAAAATACTGTAACATGAACAGTTTTGTGTCTAGGTCACATTGTACGTCTTTGCTTGTGTATATGTAGAACACACTGTACTATGACACGTGGTGGGTTGGCCAGCATGTTGGACTCGTCTGGATTAGTACTTTCTTCCTATTTGCTGTCCACTACCTACCAGCAAAGTACCTCGACGTGTTTCATCGCAGCGCACTTCATCTCGGACGCTGGGTCAAAGTAGAGGGTCGACATGCTCACGTTCCATACACAGCGTTCGTACTAGTCATTGCTATGTTGTCTTCTTGGGATAGGTTTACTGGCGCTTTATAAGTCATACTTAGCATATTCATGAATGCAGATGCGGAGTCCATGATGTTAGAATGTAATTAAATTGAATCTTTTGTGCAGAATGACTTTTACAGGTGTTGCACTATTAAAATATGCATTTCTTCTGCTGTAGTTTATATATATAGTTTATTTCGCAATAAATACAGCAAGTAAGACGTACAATTAAAAGGACAAATATAGAAAAACACACATACATCAAAATTACAAATTTCCAGATACATTCCAACTAGACGTAAAAAGCAAATTGGTAAAACGCCCATTGCTTATTGTCTGGTTAACAAATTTACTACACTTCCTCTGAATCAAGTCCATGGTATTATCCAGCTTAGCATATGTTGACGGGTGAATGATTTTTGACATTGAATATTTTCCTACAATGTATTTTCAACATCGTAAATATTACGTCCAGTTGATCATGTAATGGTTGAATGGTGAAAATATCGCCTCACTGCCTTGAGATAAGGTTTGTTTGATAAGTGGAAATGTTACTCAGTACTGAGTAGCAGTAATAGATGGTAATAACAGTTATGGTTATTCAATTGCTCTATGAAACATTACATGAAATATGACATCCGTACATGCCGTAATTATAAATTTATAACCTGATTTTTTTTAATTTTTGTTATTTTTACTGTGTTCTAATTATCAGGAGATGAGCAGTTTTATAGTTTGTGCTTATGTATATGACGATGGTGGAGACGGTGACTTGATCAAGGTGTGAACAGACAGGTGAGTTGGATTTGTTGATGTGCAGTTGGTCAGAACTTCAAGTGTGGCAGCAAGGAGCACTTGTGAAGCACGTGAAGGGACTGTTTAAGGCTGAAGGAATCAGCAATGCTGCGGAACCTGGCAACTCGATGCACACAAGACTCTATGTAATGAAACTCATAACATAGCATAGTTATCAGCTTGTCATAACTAAAGTGCAGTAAGTAAGTAAGTAACTAGCCTTTAATTGATTTCAGTGATAACCACACTGAATGACAGTCGTAGGCAAAACAAACAGGCATACATGTACATGTAAAGACAAAGTAACACAAACAAGCATGTGTGATAACTGGCCTGTTGTCTGCTCTGCATTTTAATCAACATTTTACCCTAAATTTCGTGTACACCATATTACACATAATATACTTAATAGTTGATGAAAACTGGAGTGGAAAGATTTTGCTTTGTTTTGTCATTCAGTGTAAGTTGATGCATTATTTCAGGTTATATTCCACCGTCCACTACGAGTTATCACGACAATGCTGCTGCTGATGGGTGTTCTGGTCGTGTATCAGTTCTATGTGCTCACCCAGGCAACTGAGTGGAGTCACATCCTCTGTATCAGCATCTTGCTCTTCTCCAATTACTATACTCTCTTCAAGTTGACACGAGACCGGATTGTACTTGGCCGTGCATACAAAGACGAGTCGTCGATGCTTTGATTACAAGTATATTACATAGATGTTGACTGTTGAGTTAGTTGTGGATGCAGCAGCTATCTCACATTCAGCACAGGTGTCAAACTCAGTAATTCGCTGTTGTCTGTTGTTCGTTACGCATATGGTTTTGCACCAATTGGACAGAACCACGGCATCGATATTCCCAAACTTTCTTAAACGGCATGAAATTTTCGAAATTCTGGAAACACCTCATTTACTATTCTAAACTGCCAGCAATTACGAACACAATGACTCCTCATATATGTGGCTTTTTGCAGTACCTGTTCACAATTTGTTGATTACTTATTAAACTCAATGATATCAGCAGTGAGCAGAACTGCCATTCGCAGAGACAGAAGTGATTGCATTAAACTCATGCTAGGAAAACAGATTGGGAATAGGAGTTTTCTTGGAATTTCCGAATAACTGGCAGTGTATGCAAGCCATTTTCACTGGTAGCATGTTACCGATTCTGGCGCATTCTGTAGTTGATACTTTGTACCCACCCTGGTTAAGATTTGTTGACAGTGTATAGAAACAAACTCTAGTCATTTATAATTACTGTTAACATGTAATACCATACTAATGTTATCATACTAAGGCATTGCTCAACAAAATACATGGTCCATTGATAGTTCAGACACATACTATTGTAATACACCTACATTTTTCATCTTTCATTAATATGACACATTAGAAATGATAACATGATGATGATGATGGTGATAATGAAAACAATATTTTATGCTTGATTGTAGATTACATTTTTATACACCATGTCTCAGAAGACACTTGATCTTTGATCAGGACTTCAGATAATGTGGATTGATTTCCAAAACTTTTCCACTGTCATATTTACCAATACATGTTTTATGCACCCATGATAAAAAGTTCAATATCTTAAATGTGTTACTACACTACCTTGTAAAATTTGAAAATAGAACATGAAATCAGCACTGACGACAGCGGAACATTGCACCCCAACTAATTAATCTGTGGTTAACAGCGATACAGACACATGTATGATTGCAGCAATTGGCTTAAATGC
>Ga0209365_1000165_pt1 | contig 11849 bp, 7 predicted proteins | sample WorMetimpBELIZE2_FD_187389 | JGI IMG/M metagenome (GOLD analysis project Ga0209365, IMG submission 187389) | Marine gutless worms symbiont microbial communities from Max Planck institute for Marine Microbiology, Germany - Olavius imperfectus... | ecosystem: Host-associated > Annelida > Digestive...
TGTTATTCCCCCGGAACAATATCGTCCCGTAGGTAAAGAAATGGGTGAGACGGTCCATATCTGAGCGTTGGAATAATACCTTACGTCAGCACTTAGCCCGCTTCGTACGTAAGACATTATCTTTTTCTAAATGTATCCATTGGCATGAAGTTTGCTTAAAGCTCTTTCTGTACCGATACAATACTGAATTATTACCATCTGTGAGCTAAGGATTAACTCGTATATTAAACACTACCGTACCACCCTGGGACAGGTCTTATGGTGAAAAGCTACGCCTGACCACCCATGTCGTGGTGGCCCTGGGACTGACGCGGTTAGTCTGGGAATGACCCCGCCGCATGCAGCTAAATTATGACCTCGACCACGCCCTAATCTCGTACCAAAAAATCCCCAACTTCAGTTCCTATGCAATCGTCAGGGACCTGACACCTACCGAACAATGGGCGGAACCCCGAATTGTCGGAATCGGCGATACCGGAGAGCGGGTTGCCGCAGAGGTTAAGTGCCGTCGCAAAGGTGGGCTGCGCAAGAGAGTCGATTAAAAAATCACTATAAATCAATCGCTTAGAAACGAAGTTGGCGGAGAGGGTGGGATTCGAACCCACGGTACGCGATTAACGTACACACACTTTCCAGGCGTGCTCCTTCGGCCGCTCGGACACCTCTCCAGGGGAGGGACCGCCATGTTCAACGGCGACTAGCCGTTGAACATGGCCGCATCGCATCCGCCGCTTCCCAAACGGTTGGGAGCGCAGGAGAATATACGAAGCTACTGGCCCGTGCAAACCAGTACTTGGTTTAGATCGATCGTGCGGATTCACGACCTCCGTCGGCTCCGCGGTTTCGACGGATATCAATGCGGTTCGCTCCGCTCACGGCCCATCCTACGGATGGTTATCCGATTACGGGCAGCGGTTTTGATGCGCGGAATGTTCTGAAACGGGGTAGGTGTGCAGGCCGGTGCAAGGCGTTTTTTGGTATCCGGTTAACTGAACGCTCGCAATGAAAATTATTATTCTCGGCGCCGGCCAGGTGGGCTCTTCGGTAGCGGCCAACCTGGTCAGCGAGGCCAATGACATTACGGTGGTCGATCTGAAGCTGGACCTGCTGCGGGAGCTGCAGGACCGCTTCGATCTGCGGACGGTGGAGGGCCACGGGGCCCATCCGGATGTGCTGTTGCGGGCCGGCGCCAAGGATGCGGATATGATCGTCGCTGTGACCAACAGCGACGAGACGAATATGGTGGCCTGCCAGGTCGCCTATACCCTCTTTCGCACGCCGACCAAGATCGCCCGGGTGCGCTCTCAGGGTTTCCTCGATCACCCCGAGCTTTTTTCCCTCCAGGCCCTGCCGATCGATGTCCACATCAGCCCCGAGCAGCTGGTTACCGGCCACATCATGCGTCTGATCGAGCATCCCGGCGCCCTCCAGGTGCAGGATTTCGCCTGCGGTCGGGTGCGCCTGGTGGCGGTGAGGGCGTACAAAGAGGGTCCCCTGGTAGGCAACGAGCTGCGCACCCTTTATGAACATATGCCCAACGTGGATGCCCGGGTAGAGGCCATCTACCGGCGGGACCGGGCCATCCAGCCGGACGGGGATACGGTTATCGAGGCCAACGACGAGGTCTTCTTTATCGCGGCGCCGCAACATATCCGCGCCGTGATGAGCGAGCTGCGGCGGTTGGAGAAACCCTACAAGCGGCTGATTTTTGCCGGGGGCGGCAATATCGGCGCCCGGCTGGCCGGTGCCCTGGAGCAGAATTATCGCGTCAAGGTTATCGAGCAGGTCCTGAACCGCTGCAAGCATCTCGCCGAGGAGTTGGAGCGGACCATTGTGCTGCAAGGGGATGCGGCGGACGAGGAGCTGCTTATCGAGGAAAACGTGGAGAATACGGATGTGTTCTGCGCCGTGACCAACGACGACGAGGCCAATATCCTCTCGGCCATGCTGGCGAAGCGTCTGGGGGCACGCAAGGTGATGGCGCTCATCAACCGCAGCGCCTACGTGGATCTAGTCCAGAGCAGCCCCATCGATGTAGCCATCTCGCCCCAACAGGCCACCATCGGCAGTCTGCTGAAGCATGTGCGACGGGGCGACGTGGTGGAGGTGCACTCCCTGAGACGCGGCGCGGCCGAGGCCATCGAGGCCGTCGCCCACGGCGATAAGCACTCCAGCAAGGTCATCGGTAATGCCATTGAGGACATCCCGCTGCCCAAGGGGACCAACATCGGCGCCGTCGTGCGCGGCGACGAGGTGATCATCGCCCACCATGATACCGTCATCGCGTCCGAGGACCATGTGATCCTGTTTCTGCAGGACAAACGCCGGGTACCGGAGGTCGAGCGGCTGTTCCAGGTCGGCGTGACCTTCTTGTAAGGAACCATGAAGCCATCTGCGGTACAAAAGGTCCTGGGTCTGCTGCTGACCCTGTTCAGCCTTAGCATGATACCACCGGTGCTAGTCTCCCTGTGGTATGAGGACGGCGCCTCCCTGCCTTTCCTCAGCGCCTTCGGGCTCATCCTGAGCATCGGGCTGCTCATCTGGCTGCCGGTCGTCCGGCGTAAGGACGACCTGCGCCTGCGCGACGGCTTCCTGGTGGTGGTCCTGTTCTGGACCGTGCTCGGGGTCAGCGGCTCGCTACCCTTCATATTGGCGGGCAAACCCCATCTGTCCGTTACCGATGCCATCTTCGAGTCTCTGTCCGGGCTCACCACCACCGGGGCCACGGTCATCGTCGGCATCGACGAGCTGCCCCACTCCATCCTCTATTACCGCCAGCAGCTCCAATGGCTGGGGGGGATGGGCATCATCGTCCTGGCCGTCGCCGTGCTGCCCATGCTCGGCATCGGCGGTATGCAGCTCTACCGAGCCGAGACCCCCGGGCCCATGAAGGACGCCAAGCTCACTCCCCGCATCACCGAGACCGCCAAGGCGCTCTGGTACATCTACCTGGGGCTGACGATTGCCTGCATCATCGCCTACCGGCTCGCCGGCATGTCCTCGTTCGACGCCATCGGCCACGCCTTCTCCACCGTGGCCATCGGCGGCTTCTCCACCCATGATGCCAGCATCGGCTTCTTCGACAGCCGGGCGATCGAGATGGTCGCGGTGACCTTCATGCTGCTCTCGGGCGTCAACTTCGCCCTCCACTTCCTGGCCTGGAACCGGCGGTTGCCTACCGTCTACTGGCGCGACAGCGAGTTCCGCTTCTATTTTTTCCTCATGGGCCTCTCCACCGTCATCGTCACCCTCACGCTCTACTTCACGAACACCTACACCCAATGGTTGGATGCCCTGACCCAAGGGTTATTCCAAGTAGTCTCCATCGGCTCCACCACCGGTTTCACCACGGCCGAGTTCTATTTCTGGCCGCCCTTTCTCCAGATCCTGTTGCTGTTCGCCAGCTTCGTCGGGGGCTGCGCCGGCTCCACCGGCGGTGGCATCAAGGTGATCCGGTTCCTGCTGCTTATCAAACAGGGATTACGCGAGATCGCGCGGCTGATCCACCCCAACGCCCAGATTCCGGTACGCATGGGAACAAAAACCGTCAACCATCGGGTCGTGGACGCGGTCTGGGGCTTCTTCTCCCTCTATGTCGCCAGCTTCACCTTCATGTACCTGGCCCTAGCGGCGACGGGTATCGATCTGGTGACCGCCTTCTCCGCCGTCGCAGCCTGCATCAACAACCTGGGGCCAGGGCTGGGCAACGTCGGCGCTAGCTATGCCGACCTGCACGACCCGGCCAAATGGATCCTCTGCTTTGCCATGCTGCTCGGCCGCCTGGAAATCTTCACCCTGCTGGTACTTATCACCCCGGCCTTCTGGCAACGCTGACGGACCCCAACAGCGGCCTCGACTTCGGAAAGAGAGTAAAAACAATGGGGCCTGAACGATTATAATCCCCATGATATTAATTAAAGAGGGCTTCGAGGGCTTCCTTTCAATTTTCCGGGGAAACATGTCTATGTTCAAAATAACGGCAGCGGCGGCCGATCAGGTTCTCAGCGCGGCTAGGCAGGGTAAAATGGAGAGGCTATCGTTGCGTCTTGCGGCCCACCGGAAGGCGGATGGTTCCATCGACTATCGCATGGGCTTCGACGACGCGACCGATGAGGACATCCGTACCTCGTCGGAAGGGGTGAATATCGTCATGGCCCCCGAGTATGTGCCCCTGCTGGTCAAGGCGACCATGGACTTCGTGGAGTTCGAACCGGGGCAGTTCCGCTTTATCTTCCTCAATCCTAAGGACGCCAATTACAGCCCGCCGGCCGCGATTTGAGCCGGGTGGTGCGCGCGGCTGCATTGATGCGAGCCCCGGAGGCGTAGGAAGTGCCCATGCAGGGAGGGCTTCGCGTCCGGGCGGTCCGAGGCCCTCCAGTAGTCGATGAACGATCTCACCAGCGAAGATACCTTCCGGCTCAACGTCCTGCTCGCCAACAAGCCATTGGCTATCCGTATCGACGAATCCCGGATGGTCGTCCGGGGTCTGTCCGCACAGGGCGAGTCCAGGATCCAGCTGCACCCACAGGGGCGTCCCGAACGCTATGTGCGGAGCGTCAAGGAGCTGATTTCCGGCTACATCCTCGGCTCTCCCGGCGGCTATCCAGTCTATCTACGGCGCTGGACGCGCATGGGCCAGGTGCGGGACGAGAGCCTGGAGCAGCTCCTGATGCTGGGGGAGCCGGAGGCCGTGGTAGCCGCCGTGTGCGCGCCGGGCCTGACCGACGAGCTGGCCCGGCGCGCCTGGTGGGCCATGGAGGATGCCGAGAACGCGCGCCATATGCTCTCCAATCTGGCCATAGCCGCCGGGAAGATGGGCCGGGTCTTGGCCCGTTATCTGGTGGAGTTTCTGCCTTTCGAGACCGAGACCGAAAAGATGATGGCGTCGGTGCGGCTCGTGCTCCAGCCAGGATTGATCGACGCCGAGGAGCGGCTCTCCCTGTGGCGCAAATCCACCCGCAAGCCGGCCTATCTTGTGGGTTTTCTCCAGGCCCTGCCGGACGATCTGCCGCAACCCGTACCCGCCCGCTGTGATGCCGAGGACCATGCGCATAGCCTCCGGCCCCTGGCGCGGGCCGGCAATCTCTATGCCGCCCTCCTGCTGCGCGTACAGGCCTCGCCGGGCCAGACCTTTCTCAAGACCGTGGCCGCCGTACTCGCGAAGCCCCCTACCCAGGATGTAGTCGAGGCTACCTTCGGCCTGGTGCGCGATTACTTCTCGCCGCTACGTGCGGATGGTGACCCGGATCTGCCCCTTGAGGCCCTGGCGGCGGACGCATGGAACCATGCCCACGCCGACCGGATGCCTGAAGACCTGCGGGCCTGCCGCGATGCGGCGCCGGGCCTGACGGCAGAGATCGCTGCGATGCGGCTGCTGTCGGGATTGGGCTACGGGGTGCTGCGGCCCGTGCTGCGGGACTCCACGGCCATCGGCAGTCTCATGCGCCGCAAGCTGCGGCCGGTTATCGACCCCCTGCTGGAGCGGATCGACTGGCTAAGGGGAAATCCACAAGCTCGTTACCCCGCGGCGAGACTGTGAAAGTATTCCAGAGCGTATTCGCAGGGTGCGTTCTTGGACCTCGTAAGCGCCAAAACCGACGTCCAGGCGCGTCATCGGTTTCCTCCAGCCCGCTCAGCATTGAGCACCGCGTTGATGCTCGGTGGAATATATATCGGGTGGGGATTGATTGGAACCCCCTCTCCCCAACCCCTCTCCCGCCAGGGGTGAGGGGCTTTGGGCCTCAGCAAGCTTTGTAGGCTTAAGGCGGGATGCGCTCCGCTTTCCCGCCCTACGTGGGCTTCAGGCCGTAGCCAGCCTTGTCGGACCATGGCTCACCTGGACCGCGCGGCCTGGCTTGAGTTTTTAGGCAGTCTCTTAAGGGGATGCACTAAGCGAAGCGTGCCCATCGATTTGCGCTTGGCTCTTTATGGATTCCAGACGGATCGAAGAGGACGGTGGTCCGTAGCCCTCTGACCGATGATAGAACAGGCCGTCTTTTCTCAACAACAACAGCAAGTTATACAACACCCCGCTGGCTTGCTGAGCAGGTGAATTTGCGCAAAATATCCTACCAGTCCGGAATCCATAAAGAGCCTAGCTAGATTGATGGGCACGCGGCACTTGGGTATCCGACGGGCCGCCGGGATTCGGGGGCCGCCGTGGCCTGATCGGGGTGTTCGACCGGTCTGTCAGGCGCTCGCCTTGCCCATCCTACCAGCTGCCGGCAGGCCGTAGGCTGGGGTGAGCTGGCAACCTCAACAAATTGCGGTAGTGGTTATTTTTAAATTGAATCATAACTAAAAGATAGCAATAACTCGGTATTATAACGGTGCAAGAAGAGCTTCAAAAAAATCTCATGTATAGAGAAGCATTTAGAAAAAAGATAATGTCTTACGCACGAGTAACGTCCTAAATGCTGCTAACGTATTATTCCAACGTTCGATATGGGCCGTTTCTCCGGTTTCTTGACCCACGGGGCGGTGTTGTTCCGGGGGAATAACCGCTGGATATGCCTTCCAATAATCGGTGAAAACTATGGCCTTTTTATAAGCCTGTGGAATGCGATCCCAGGGTGTTTGACAGGTTTCTTTGCTGCGATCACCGCAGGCATAAGCCACCACTTCTCGGGTCTCTCGGCTTAACGCAACCCAAAGCCAAACTTTGGTGTGGCTACAGAAGACAAAGGACCAGACTTCGTCGGCTTCCAAGACAAGGGGGTTCCGGGGATCGATGGGTTTCAGTGTGGTTTCAAGGGGTGGAAGCTGCTTGGCCTTTTTTTAACCACGCACTCAAGGTTTGTCGACAAACCCCAAACGTGCGTTCGATCCCGCACATACTAGGTCGTTCTTGATAAGCTTTTATAATTCGCTCCTTTTCTTCCTCCGTATAGCGTTTTCGGGGTTCAAGTACGCCATAGGCGCCACAGGTTTTACAATGATATTATTGGCTGCCGAACATATGGATGCCATTTTTAGCGGGTCTTTGCTGTGATATTTTCAACAAGTATGCACTTTTGTTTCAATAATCATAATTAAAAACCCTCTCGGTGAGTTTGTGGTGAGCGCTTAATGATGTAATGACTGTAAAAGTAGGCTCTATGAACGAAGAAAGCGGTTCGCTAGAAAGTTCATCACTACAGAGTAAGTGAGGCCAATTTATAAATCGATCACTTTACTCTAAAATTTAAAAATTTACCACTACCCAAATTGCTATCAAACCAAAACCGTTGGGATTCGCCGCCCCTGGCGGGGCGACCTCCCCCCAACCTACGTGCTGATCACCGGCCACTCGTCAGGAGTCCGCGGCCGGCAGCTCGCAGTTGCCGAAGAAGTCGTAGTGGTCGACAGCCTCGAGGATGCCGAGTGCATAGGGCTGGTCCGCAAAGTAGATGCGCTCCAGGTCTTCGAGCTGGGATAGCTCTTCGCCATGGCGGTTGGCGACGACTACGGCGAGGGTGTTGCCACGCATCATGTCTTCGTCTGCCCCGGAGCCGCCGGCGACCAGGATCCGCTCCAGCGGGACTCCCCAACGTTGGGCGACGTAGCGCAGGGCTTGGCCTTTGCTAGCCCGGGAGGGGGTGATGTCGAGGAATTTGCCGAAGGAGCGGATGAGGTTGGCGGTTACGTCCTGGCTGCGCAGCCGTGAGGTGATGTCTTCGAAGCGGGGGGGGCGCTCCGGGTCGTACTGGTAGGAGAGCTTGAAGGGAGTCTGCTCGCTCTTGGGCTGGAGCTCCAGGCCGGGAAATTCAGACAGGACCCGATGCACCGTGGTGGGTCGCCACAGGTAGTCGATGTGCTCGCTCCAGTAGGTGTCTCGGGTGAGCCGCGGCGCGTAGTGGATCTCGGTGCCGAGGCCGGTGATCAGGACGTCGGGGTGGGGGATGCCGTGGCGTTTGAGCTCGGTCAGGGCCGCGTCCAGGCGGCGGCCGGTGACGATGCCGAAGGTCGCGTATTTGCGGTTTTCCTGCATTCTGGTGACGAATTGCCGCACGCCTTCGGCATCGCCGAGCAGGCTCTGGTCGATGTCGGTGAACAGCGCCCGATCCCGATAGCGTTTGCCGCGCTTCGGCGCCAGGGGGATGGGCTCGTGGCACTCGAGCAGCGGCTTGATGTGCTCGATATAGCGTTCGGCATGGGCCGGCCAGGAGTAGTGTTCGCGGACCTTGGCGATCCCGTTGTCGCGCAGGCGGTGGTAACGCTGTGGATCGGTCAGCAGCCGCAGCAGGGCGTCCGTGATAGCGGTTTTGTCGAGGGGGTCCACCAGGATGCCGTTGTTGCAGTTGCCGATGATGTCCACCGGCCCGCCGTTCTCCGTCGCCACCAGCGGCAGCCCGCTGGCGGCCGCTTCGAGGAGGGTGAGGCCGAAGGGCTCGGTGAGGGCGGGGTTGACGAATACCCCGCTGCTGGCGGCGGCCAGGCGATAGAGCTCCGCGACCTGGTCTTGGGGGAGCTGCTTGGGCATGGCGACGAGCCCGTAGAGGTCGTAGGCGTCGATCCCGATCAGTAGATCGGTGAGCACGGCCTGCGCGCCTTCGTCCAGGTCTCGGATATCGTCCCGATTGCCGGCGACGATCAGGAGGTTGGCAATTTCCCGCAGGGCCTCGGAGGCCCCGTAGGCCTCGAGCAGGGTCTGGTTGTTTTTGCGCGTATCCGCCCGGGACAGGGCCAGGATCAGTGGCTTGGCCGGGTTTTGCAGGAAACGTCGGATCTGGTCGGCCCAGGCGATGGGCGGGTCCTGCGGGGTCGGCGGGCGGAAACGGCTGAGGTCGGTGCCCGGCGGGATGACGGCCATGCGCTGGGGTTGGTAGTAGTCGTAGAGGCCGTATTGCTCGCCGATCTCGTTGTTGGTGCTGGCGATGACCAGATCCGCGCCGGCGAGGACCTCTTCCTCGGCATCCACGCGGCGGTCCATGTTGTAGGTTTCGTTGATCGCCTCATCGTTCAGGCCCGCGCTCAGAAGGCGCTGACGTTTGTCCCGCCCCAGGGAGTGGCCGGTGTGTACCAAGGGGATGCCGAGCAGGTTCGACAGGCGCACGCCCACGTAGCCCGCATCCGCATAGTGGCTGTGTACCAAGTCCGGCATCCGGCCCCCGGCGTTCAGGACCGCGACCAGGTTGTCCATGAAGCCGTCGAGGTGATCCCAGAGCTGTTCCTTGGCGATATATTCGTCGGGGCCGGCATCGATGCGCAGGATGCGCGCCTTCTCGGACAGGGACTCCACCGGTGCGGCATAGTCGTCGGCTATCCCCGGATCGGGGATCCGGCGCGTGACTAGATCGACCTGGTCCACATCGGCCCGCTCGGCCAAGGCGCGGGCGAGATCGATGACGTAGAGCGTCTGCCCCCCGGTGTCCGCGTCGCGTCCCAGCTCGAGGGCCTGCCCGCGGATCAGGCCGTGGATGCTCAGCAAGAGGATATACATGGCTTCGATTGCTCCGACTCGATTCTATTGGATAGCCTATAACCTACAGATTTACGAGGTGAACGTCGAGTCGAAGTTCCGGCGGCGCGGATTCGCCGCCCCCGCCGTCGGCTCGTCTCCCGTATTCGGCGGCCCTGGTCCGGGTTGCCCATGCGGTGACGGATGTGGAAAATGAACCGGCGATCCATTTTGCGGAAAGTCGCCTTGATCGACGCGGACGGTTTCCGACTCAATGTCGGAATTATACTGACTAATCCAGAGCGCCATCTGTTCTGGGGACGGCGCGCGGGTCGGAACGCTTGGCAGTTTCCTCAGGGCGGCATCAAGCCGGAGGAAACCCCCCGACAGGCCATGTTCCGGGAGCTCCAGGAAGAGGTCGGCCTGTATCCCCACCAAGTGACCCTGCTCGGCAGCACCAAACGTTGGCTCCGCTATCGTCTCCCCGAGCGCTTCGTCCGCTACCACTGCGACCCCCTCTGCATCGGCCAGAAGCAGGTCTGGTTCATGCTCCGGGTCAACTGCGGCGAGGACGCCTTCCGCCTCGATACCTATGGCAAGCCCGAGTTTGACACCTGGCGTTGGGTGCGATACTGGCAACCACTGCACGAGGTGATCTATTTCAAACGCCGCGTCTACCAGCAGGCTCTCGAAGAGCTGGCCCCGCTCCTTTATCCGGAAGGCCCGCCGGTACTTCGGGCGCCACCCTCCGGGCGCCGGACCCCGCTACGGCGCCGGCGGGGTTGAATTCCCCGCCCATCGACCCGGCGATCCCCGCGATGGAAGCACAACACGCCCCGTTGACGGCCTGGGTCGCAGGCATCCTGGGCGGAGAATGTCGGTTGGAGCCGGCCGCCGGCGATGCCGGCTTCCGCCGCTACTGGCGGGTGTATCGGGAGGCCCACCGCTACATCCTCATGGAGGCCCCCCCGGTCGTAGCGGAGCTCGAGCGCTTCGTGCGCATCGCCGAGCGGCTGCGGGCACTGGGCCTGAATACCCCACGGGTCCATGCCCGGCAATTCGACCGGGGCCTCCTGCTGCTGGACGACCTGGGAACGCGGCACTACCTGGACGCCCTGAACCAGGAGAACGTGGAGTGCCTCTACGGGGGTGCCCTGGCGGCCTTGACGGTGATCCAGGCCCGTGCCTCCACCGAGGGGCTGCCCCGCTACGACGGGCCCTTCCTGCGTCGGGAGCTGGCCCTGTTCCGCGATTGGCTGCTGATCCGGCAATTGGGCCGGCAACCCTCGGCGGCGGAAGACGCGGCGCTGGAGTCGGCCTTCGACTTTCTGGTGGCGCGGGCCCTGGAGCAACCCCAGGTCTGCGTGCATCGGGATTTCCACTCACGGAACCTGATGGTCACGCCCCCTCCGTCGCCGGGAATCCTGGATTTTCAGGACGCGGTGCTGGGGCCCGTGACCTATGATCCGGTCTCCCTACTGCGGGATTGCTACATCGCCTGGCCCCGGCGGCAGGTGGAGGACTGGGCGCTGGGCTACGCGGCGCTGGCGGTGCAGTCGGGGATCCTACGCCCGAAGGAGGAGGCCCGGTTCATGGCCTGGTTCGACCTCATGGGAATCCAGCGCCACCTCAAGGCCAGCGGGATCTTCGCGCGCCTGAACATTCGGGACTGCAAGCCCGGCTACCTGGTGGACATCCCCCGCACCCTGGGCTATGTGCTCGAGGTCGCCCCAGCCTACCCGGAGCTGACGGCGCTGGCGGATCTGATCCGCGAGCAAGTCCTGCCCGAGCTTCCGGTTTGACTCTCCCTCTCCCCGACCCTCTTCCGGCGGAAGAGTTCGGAATGATGCGATTCGCTCCGTTTAGAGGCTGTCTAAAAACTCAAGCCAGGCCGCGTGGGTGAGCCGTGGTCCTCCAAGGCTGGCTACGGCCGAAAGCCCCTCGCTTCCTGGTGAGGATGTTGCAAAAGCCCATCCTTGGGCTTTGCGACTTAACGAATCGGAAAATGGTGACATGGGTCTGTACTTAGCTCATGTTCCACGGATGGTTACGGGAGAACCCGACGCTCAGACGACGAAGGAGACGATTTGGGATCTGCGGTTCCCAAAACCGCCGGTTGAACCGATAGACGAATTCGTCGATGTACTCCTGGAGCCTGTGAGGCCGCACGGCACCCTGGTAAGTTCCAAGCAGAAAACGTTTGAGATTGGAGATCACGACGTGCACCCAGGGCAGCCAGCGATCGGCTTTCTCGGGCGGGGTGATTTTGGCGATGTGCGTGGTATGAATCGCCAAGCCTTTGAGGGAAGGGAAGGCATCGGTGTGACAGATGGTGTCAGGGTGCAGATGGCGTTTGGCAAAGTCGACAATCCCGGATTTGCTCAACGAAGCGAGGGCCTCAATGGCCACGAAGCCGGGTTTGCCCTCCTCGGTTTTCTCAATGGCAACCAAGATGGGGGTCCGTCCACCA
>Ga0209365_1000166_pt1 | contig 11820 bp, 3 predicted proteins | sample WorMetimpBELIZE2_FD_187389 | JGI IMG/M metagenome (GOLD analysis project Ga0209365, IMG submission 187389) | Marine gutless worms symbiont microbial communities from Max Planck institute for Marine Microbiology, Germany - Olavius imperfectus... | ecosystem: Host-associated > Annelida > Digestive...
AGTCCAGTGCTGCCAACGGATTGTCCACGTCCCATCTTGATGAACTGCGATTTTCAGAGTCAGATAAAGTTTCTAGCTCTACTCCAGCAGTCTCGAAAATACAGGTGAAGGTGGAGGCAGAAAGTGAAATTAGTGGAGATGAGACTGTTGTTGATCCATTGCCGATCTTTGGTGAGAAATCAGATGATGTCGTCGTTGTCGAGGAGATGAAGAAGATAAAAGTAGATAAACATGTCTTTGATAAGCTGAAGTTTGTTGTGCCTGCAGAAAATGCAAATAGAAAGGTGTTGTCAAACCCGGGAGTTACGTCAGAAGAATTGAAGACGCATGATGAACTGCAGAGTAAACAACTGGAACCGAAAACCAGTGATGACGTCAGCAAAGAGGATGCAGGAAACTCTGATGAGGCTGAGCAAGCAAATTCTAAACGTCTGCAGAAGTTGCAAAGCATTGTCGGAAAAGCATTGACTAGCTTGAGAGATAAACATTCCAGACAGAAAGATAGAAAGGATGTCCAGCACCACCATCATGAGAAAGAACCTCCTGGCACAACAGACAAAGAAACCGTAGATTCCTCGACATCTCGGCAAAGCAGTTCGAAAAGAAAACATAGTTCCAGCCGTCAGAATGAGCATGAAAAGTCGAAGCACACTAAGCACGAGAAGAAAACCAGTTCACATGATCGGCACAAGAAAATGGCAACAAATGAAAAACGGACATCTAAGGATCGACCATTTACGTCTAGTTTTGAAATAATTTCAGACACGGAGCTTGAGAGCCAGTCAGCTTCAGTGAGTAATGATAAAGCCTCACATAGCAGTAAGCCACGCAAACGAACGGGTTCTACGAGAACTGCTGCTGATGATAAAGCAAAGCCTGATACAGCACCCATTGACTGGTCAAACAGTACCACAAACAGGCTAGGTAAAAGTGCCGCAATAGCTGGTGATAGCGACAGTACAACTTCACCATTAGGTCAGTTGGAAAAATTGCCAGTATCTAGTGCGTCAGCTTCTCAGTTGTCAGTTACTAGTACTTCCAGTAGTTCAAGCACACTTCCTCACATCCCGTTTCCTCAGTCTGCCATTTATAAGATGGCAAACAGTGCGACAGCTCCACCTGCGAAGACGGCAACAACTGACATGTTCTTGGCGTCACGCGGTCCACGTTTTATGCAGACATTCCGGCGTTCACAGATCGCAAAACGGCGCAGCCAACGCGAGAGCCAACAGACAGCAACTGGTGGCAAGCTGTTAACACCATCTCACCGGCCTCCGAACCCAATGATTCTCTCAAAACCTGTCGTTCGACCAATCGGGCTCTCCCTTGAGGCAACCTTAGCAGCTCTCTCATCTTCAAGTTCCACCAGCCAGTCAGACATGTCATCAGTTCTTCAATCCCCTGTTTCCAAAGATTCAACGTCTGTAGATAGTGCTGTCACATGTAACCCTTCTGTTGCAATGTCTACATCATGCCTACTGTCGTCCACAACAAACACAGATACCCAGACGTCCGCTGGTGACATTACAACAGTTGATATGCAGTCTCAGCCACCTCCTCTCCCACCTTCTCCAGCTGCAGCTGGAGAGAGTATTGCTCCTCCTGTATTGGAAGATGATACGTGTGATAGTCGGACAACTTCCGTAGCCGGTAGTCCACCTCCTGACCTGTCTTTACTGTGTGACAATAGCAAACCATTTGAACATATTGCAGTAATCAGCAGTTCCTCACTCTCAGATGCTGCACCTACCTTCAGCTCTGTATATTCTTCCATACCAGGTTACAGTAATCTGTCTTCAGTATCGGAGCAGTATTTTGGTCACAGTGATTTTGGAAATTCATACTGGAGTCTTTCTTACGGTGCATATGGTTATGAATCGTCGATGTATGTTGCTGGATACCCATGGTACTATGGACAGGCGTGGAATATAATGCAGTATCCATTGGTGCTGCCACCCACCCATCAGTCTCCGGTTCCGACACAAGTATCCTTCGATGCACCAGCTGCAGGTGATGAAAACTGTGGATCATATCCACATTTTGCACCACTGTCTTTAACACCGTTGTCCACATCACCACAGGAGACAGTCAGCCCTTGGCCGGCTGTCCAACACTCCCCAGGATCATATGGTTCTGAGCCACAGTTTCCAAACCCCACATTTTCAGCAGCAAACCGTCTTCGGGCACCACCTCGATTAAAGTCTGACGAAGAATCACTTCGTCCACAAAAGTCGCCATTGCTGCCTTTGCCAGTCCCGCCGCCTGCTGACGCAGTTCAACCTCTGATACCACCTGCTCAACCCGCTCAGCTTTCATCTGCTGCAGAGCCGACTGAATGTCAAACTATTGTGGATCCACGGAAGAAACGCTTTTTTGTTTACAGCAACAATGTTCAACTCAAGGCAGAAGTGACGGTGAGTAGTGTAGTGTAATTAGCTGTTATCATGAATGATTGATGCATCAGTTAATACAGGCTTCTGAGGTAATCAGACATCTGAAGCAGCTGAGCAGTAATAAACCATGTCTCAATTTTTTTGAAATGCGCCAACTTTTTTTCGCTTTGTGTCTGACCAATATCAACTGATTTCAGTAAAGATTGGTAGGCATTCCTGGAATAAATACTTAACAAAACTGTATATGAAGTCCCAAATTTACCTACATGCTAGCACTACCTTGGGAAATTCGATGAGACAGATTGTGCCATCAGTGCAACGTACATACATTTTAACTAATGATTGAATCGTAACAGACATGACTGGCAGTTATTGTCTCTCAGAAATCATCAAATATGTAGCACGACACATCATTTTTTCATCATATGCTTGAAATGTCTGCCTCCAGCATGAACTCAAGAGTGTAGACACTGGGGCCACTCGCCAGCAGCATGTATAATAACAGTATGATATCTCGCTCATTCTTTGTGCATCATTTCAGTTTGATGTCCGAGATCTCGATACAAAGAAAAAGAAAAGTTGTTACGTTTGTATAGAGACACGGTGTAGATGTGATACTGATTTCTAGTCAACTCGTTGAGCCTCGGAGACTAACAGATAGAAATTTCATCTGCCCTGAAAGAAATAAACTGTATACTGTATCATTTTTGAGTTGCAAGTATCATTACTGTGACAGCTCTTCTCTTAATTTTATCCCAAACATTACAATTAACTGTATTCCATAAATAAAATACCTAGCTGTAAATAAGGTGTTAATATTGTTACTGTCCTCCGATATATATGCTTGATGCGTGACTATGCGCGCAATATAAATTTTTGTATTATTATTATTGTTATTACTATTGTAAACCTCAGAAATAGAAGTAAGTAAAGTAGACATCATTCTCTTGACATTGCGGGGCTGATGTGAAGACGGCTAATATTTTCTGAAGTGACTTATATGCTAAGTATGAATTGAATGACTAAATTGTTGATTCTCGGGTATATAGGGTACAGCTAAAAAAATACATCCCTCCACTGAAAATGTGATTTCGCAGTAATGCCTGTAGACTTTTGCGCCAAACTTTCCATACATGTTTACAACAGTTCTGTCCACCGCTACAGTGTTTTCCTTTCAAAGTTAATTTGCATGTTTGAAATTGGCGTAACAGGAAATTTTAGGTTTGAAATTTTCAACTGAATGTTACTGTTATGTGATGTTATTGAGTTACAAAGATTGAGTACCATTAGTGTGACTCTGAACTAAGATAGTTTTGTAGACGATTTAGGATAAACCACCTGATAAAACAATCTGCAAAGCTATGATAGGCTTTCGCAAACGATCGAATGCATGTGTGAGTGCCTCCGATGCACATTTCGAACACTCGATTAGTTAACTGTTTTATGGCCAAAGTGCCTCCGTTAATATTAGTTATGAAAGACTGTAACATTTGTTTTCCAGAGTCGAACGTTGTATGGTTGCAAAATTCGAGCTTTACAAAATCGTGGACAGAAGGATTCTAAGTCAGTGTGTAAAATTTGGCGCAAAAATCTTGACGTGTTGCTGAGAAATCGCATCTTCAGTGGTGGGGTATTTTTTAGCTGCACACTGTATAATAGAAGTAGTTGTGGAAATGAGATGGTAGCAGCCTTAGCAGCACTTTAGCCACTGCTTTTTTTCGTGTGATGACAGCTGTTATTAAGGAAGAGTTGGCTAAGTAGCTGATCCATTAAACACAGTCACAGCCCTGTCACTATTTTATGGCTTAACAGCTTGAGGAACTATGTAAGGTCTCTCATCAAACCTGTTACAGTTGGCAAAGCCTATGTGAGATTCCAGTGAGCAGCGTACTAGAGCTGCTTACCCCAGAAGGTAACGTAAGGTAAGGTAAAATCACTGGCAGCACTACCTTATCACGCACCATCACTGTCTGCCACAGTTATCTACCAGTCTCACCTCTTGAGATGTAGCTTCCTGTGACTTTACCATTATGTTATGTCGTACCTGATAAGTGACGTTATCGTTTTGAACACACAAATCATTCTTGTTACTTACTTACATACAAACTTATCATGATGTGTGATGTAGGAATTTTTGCTGTCGAATGGCATGACTGCCTTTGATCCTTTCAACATGTCGCTGACGATGTCGACATTTGACACTACATGTGTCGTCTTCGTCGACACCGAGGCGCTGTCACGCGTCGATTGTTTGCCAAACCTGCTGAGACTGAAGCGTGATGTTCGGGTCGTGTTCCGCCGGTTCAGCAGCTGTGAGGATGTTGTTGAACGCAACGTGACACAGATGTTTCCTCGTGCTGGTGTGGTCATTATACACCATGATGTACTCTTACATCACTGCACTGCTGGTATGCATCTGTTCATTGTCTCTGGCTGCAAGACTTCAAATTAATAATAATTACCGTAAAAATTCGAATATAATACGCACACTTGTATAATACACACCCCAAACATGGACGGGAAAATCGTGGGAAAATGTTAGTTTAGCTGTATAATACGCACCTGTTCTGCACCATCCGATACAAACCTGTTCACTGACGTAAATTGCTTTACTTAGCAAGTTTAACATATTCAATTGTACACTTTTTTAAATACAGACTAACAAAAATTTACCAAATTACTTACATTTCACTTCAATTAAATCAATGTTTATTGTATTGTATTTGTAAACAATATAATAGGCCCTGCGGCATTTTCCGCCTAGCTCCTTGGTAGGCGTAAATACTGGCACGTATCTAAATTTTTAATACAGGTAAGTTTTATACTGTAATGACAGTTTGATGAGAATAATCGTGTACATATGGCCTGATATAGATATTTATGCAATGTGACTGCTTTTTTTTGGAAGATTATGTTTTTTTAAAGTTTACATGTATTATACGCATCCCAGCTATCGGACTTTTATTGTTATTAAAAATTGTGCGTATTATATTCGAATTTTTACGGTAGACGTGATTAATAAATATAATAATTCAAACATTTTTAACGTATACAACGTCACCAACTGAAGTGTAAACTGCTAATTGAATAGATGTGTTTTGAGACGATGTTTGAATGAGAGAAGGATGGAGGAATTCTGCATGATTACTCAGACAGCTGTGGCTTAATTTTCGTGAATAAAGGAGTATGCCTCGAATTGAGGAACAGTTGTTTAGATTTTGGTGATAGTCAGAATTCCGTGCACAGATTTTTGAGAAATTGTTTGTTGGTACTGTGTCGTTTGAACACACATCTACACCCGTCACTAGATATTATCTGAGAGAAACGTTACCAGTAAGTAGAACAAATAATATCACTAAAGACTGGTGGTTGTTGTTGTTTTAGATATGTTAAGTATGATTTGTCAGTTTCTGGCAAAGAAGACGCCACAAAAACCGATTTTGTGGCTTCTGAAGTTGTCTCCACAAGTGGTCGACAACTTACAGAATTGGTATGTCTTTAAACTGGTTAATATTTGTTACTGCTACCCACAATGGTTTGATTATCTTAACATTAGATTTTTTTAATAGCCACCATTTCAAAGTAAAACATTTGTGCGTTATTGCTAATGATGTATAACAGAAATTTGTTTAAAATTATCACCAGTGATGATGTACTAAGTGAAGTAACAGATTTGTAATGAACTTAACTGCATCAGCTTATCCTTTAAAGCACTTAGGTATATTAGCTGCCACCAAACCTCGACATACTTCCCAGCCACAGACCGTCACCACACTTTGGCTGATACTCATTGCATCTACCCACAGAGGGATGGCCAGGCTGAGTTGACCTCGGTGGCTGGTTAGACTGAGATAAATTTCCGGCACCAGGAGTTAAACCCAGACATGGTCTTCCAGGTTTCCCATGCCTCATGGAAAATCCTGGATTTTTTTGTAAAATTTCCAGGACCTGGAAAGTCCTGAAAAATGATTTTGGTCCCGGAAAGTCTGGAAATTTAAATTGAAGAAAAGGTCCTGGAATTTGCTGGGATGTGGACGCAGTGATGCGGATGCGAAAGTATTTATGTCTGCATACCTCTATCCATGTGGATATCTGTACTATATCCTGGTATTGCTGTTTGTCTTCGACTACAACAGGGTCCTGGAAAATACTTCTGGGTTTGTGGAAAAGCCTGGAATTTATTTTGAGCAAAATAGTGGGCACCCGCTTGTCTGTCCCAGTACTGATGTCCAGGTATACGATGTGACCAGTGCATTACCGCTGTGCCAAACTGCCAACCTGGTGATGATGATGATGATGATGACTGATTGACTGATGATGTCACATTGTAAGTAAGTAAGTAAGTAGATTACACTCTTAAAACATATGTTCTCAGGTCGGAAGCTGACGATGACCGAGCGCAGGTCGCCCGTGTTCTACTTGACTACTCATCTCAAGGCATTGTTGAGTCCCTTCATGATGACTCTGCTCACGCTGCTAATGTCAGATCACTTGATGACTACATTTCCTGCTGCCGCAGCGTCCAGCTGAAGTTACACAATAAATACCGACATTTCATCTTCGTTTCCGGTGAGATGCTGCGTATTTCTGTACAACTTCATGGCAGTGTTGGTATTTGTTGCTGTATCTGCATTGTGAGATTTTAATTTTGAAAGGCTTGGAGTTGCTGAGACTTTAATCTTGATTCTGAGATGTCTGGAAACTCAGTAAGGAATCTTTGTTTTGATCTCAGTAACGATGCCAGAGTCTAATTTTGGCTATTTTTGGGTTTGTATGTATTCTATTGCATCGTTACAATGGTCTCAAAGGGCCCATGACATAGTTACAGACACTGTATAACAAGGCTACCTTTCCTGTAGAGTTTAACTGTGACATTGGTCACTGCAATTGTCGCCGTCTCCACTACTGCAAGTTCCTTTTATATGAACGTATTTCTTTCAGCACTGTAACGCCATTTGTCTGGAACACTCTGCCAACATCTGTTCTGAACTGTGACTCTCTGACATTATTTAAAGTTATACTTAAAATTTCTCTGTTCTCTTCTGTCCTTGGCGAATGTCTTGACCTGTCCGTCAGAGCCTCTGAAGCTGGGAGACCATGGCACTCTATAAATTGTGTATTGTATTGTATTGTGTTATATGTTATCTTTGGCTTTCATTTACTGGCAGCTTTAACACATTTAATTTCATATTCTGCACTCTTTTTCTCTCTCATTTTGTCCTTCCTTACAATGCTGAACAACCATACATCTGAATTGGAATTTAAGAGCACTGACTTACTGTAGTTAAAATCTGGCTGAAATAAATAGCTTCTTGAGCACGTGTGCTGATGCTTGCTTGGTGCCAATGAGAACTGGTTAAAGTGATACTGCGTAAGAGAACACATTTCGGTTTATTCATCAGACACTACCATGCTATCTTACAACTATCACACTGTGGTACCTCTCCCCACTGATGTTTAATGACATGGCATGACAGTCTATAACACGATATAGCATGGTTCAGAGCCATGCATCCAGCACCTCTGATTGGTCTTTCCAGCCGTTAACGCTTTACAATTGGTAGTTATACTATAAGTACTCAAGTGCTAGTAATGAAGCTGTCTTTAAGTTGAAACTAAGTACATTTTTGTTTCTTGTTAATTAATTGGTGAAGATTGAATTTTTATATTTAACGTTATTATAGTGGGTATTCGCCTATGTAATGTGTACATCTGGCCAGTCTTACTGTCCGGCGCATAAACGTGGTCACTGTTCCATGACTCAGTCCCTTTAGAATCGATTAGATGCCTTTGAACAACGCTGCCTCAGGTGCATACTCTGTGTATTCTTCCATGACTGGTGTTCCAATGCCGAGATTAGACAGCAGACTGGAGGCAATCCACCTTCAGCTGACATCAAGGCCTGACAACTGTGACTCTTTGGTTACCTTGCAACAGCCGAGCCTTCTACAGACTGCCCGCATTCTGCATTCACACATGTATGGGCCACTGACAGACTGGAGTCTCCCACCTTGGAGGCCAAGAAGAACCTGTTGAATCAGACCTGCAACGACTTAACATCAGCCTCTTCTCAGCCTGGCGACGAGTTTAGGACCATTATGTGTGGAGGCATGTTGTGGAGATGGCTACGCTCCAGCAGGGGAGCTTGTTCTTGATGATAATGGGTATTGTACTGTATTGTAAAGAGCTGTGATGATCAGTCAGGCACCTGCAACCATTAAGACACCATATTATTATTATTAGTAATATTATTATTAAGCTATGATTGTTGTGTGCTTGTGTGTGTTAGATTTGCCACATGACAGTCTGGGAGCACGCAGTTTCATCGATCACGGCATTGATGTTATGAATCTTCCAGCTTTCCTGCGTGCATTCATCCGCCCACTTGTGCCTTGTGAACCGTCTACAGACTCAGGTTTGTTGTCAACTGGCACTGAAAAGTTTTTGTACAGAACAGTGCCAATGCACTCCACTGTTTATCATAGTGTGACACATTTCAGAAATTTTTACTTGTCTGACGCAGATGTTGTTTTGCCCAAGTTAAGTTAACATTGTCAGTTCTTGTGGTTTATCATCACGTTAAGTGTGTGAGAACGAGAATTTTCTCTGAGAGCACGCTGTCTTCATTTATCACAAATATTTTGGTATTTTTTCTCTGCAAAATACGGTAGCTGTTATGTAGAGTATTGTAGAGGGTGCCATTCTAAAGACTTCATAATCTGTAGTTCTTATTTGACAGTAATTCTACAAAACTAATCTGAATAAGCTTTGTGCTGTTGTGACCAAGTCTCTTTGAGTACAATAATTAGGGTTGCGTTTTGATTAAAAAGTTCAGTCACTATTAATCGCATGAGAGCAACAAACACAAGTTTGAAGTTGAAGAAGTTAAAAATGAACAGTTTGTTAAATTCTCAGGTAAATAGACTTCAGAACTGGCTGGTCTGTTATGCCACTAAGGCTTGCGGTGCCCATGATATCTTGTATATTGCCACTTTTCAAAAGCAAACTATTGAATATAACCTGTCTCTTGAATAGCATTTTGTTGCACTGTTGTAAAATTAATTGCTTTGTGGTTATATACAGGGTGGCCCAGCTAAAATGAGGCCAACTTACATTTTTGATGGTAACATTTGAATGCATAGTTAAAAACGGGTAGTTATTCACAAAAAGATATTATTATAATCTCAAAGGCTAACAAATACCAGCAAAACTATTAGCAGACGATTTTACCATAGAATTTTATTAACTTTCCGAAAAAGTAAATTTATAGGCCTATGCGAGTACGTACGGGTAATTAAAATGAGAAATATAACAAGGGCGAAAATGCCTAACCTTGGTGCCGACATCTGGCGAACAATATTAAATATTAAACTTTTATGCTTCCAAAGGTGTGTGCTTGAATTACTGTTATCACATTTACTAAAATTTATTGAATTTTACGTATGCATTCAAACGTTACCATCAAAAATGTAAGTTGGTCTCACTTTAGCTGGGCCACCCTGTATATATTCTTTATTTCTCATCAAGTGCAGCGCAAAAATACAGTAATTACGGTAAAAACACAAGGCTACAAAACAATACACAAAGACACATAATACAAAAAAAGAAGAAAGACCTAATAACGCAGGTTAGCTGCAATTACTTTTACCGTTTTTGTTGCTGTCAATAAGTCCATTGATAAATCTTTCTCTTCTACACTCAACCAACCTTCTAATATTACACAAGCCTAGAAGGATTAAGTATGAAGACTATATCGTGATTAAGTGTTAATCGTGATTAATGCATTACACATTGATTGCTGCATTAACTGCAATGAATGGCTTCCACTGGCTTCCTGTCCACTACCAAATACAGTTCAAAATCGCTACACTCACCTATAAGACCTTGGCAACCTGTCAGCCATCTTATCTCTACAATCTCCTCCAACTACACCAGCCATCACCAGCTCTCCGTACTTCAACCCAGCAACTACTCCAAGTACCATATATGTCTACAGACTTCGGTAGGCGCGCCTTCAGCTACAGCTCACATGCAGCATGGAATTCCATACCTATTTCCATTAAAAATTGTTCGTTTCTATATAGTTTAAAGCGCCACTTAAAGTCTCATCTCATATCCCAGCTCATTAACAATTAACACACTCCGTCTGGCCACCTGGTCACTTGTCCGCGCCTCCGATTCATGCTTAATGTGTGACTATGTGCGCGTTATAAATTTTCGTATTATTATTACATTTTATTATTATTAAGTTTAGACGTTTTAGTAATCAGTTCTTTGCTGTGTGCAGTTGTTCTTAATATACTGACAATGATACTGACACAATATTTGCTGATCCACTCCCGAGGTCATATCGTAACTGAAGGAGACCGTCGACCAGATTCAGCGACAGGTAATCACCGTGCGGCGCCGAAGATTGACTACTGTATAATATTACACCTGAACATTCCAACCGCATCATCTTACTGTGCAAACACGTCCATTACTGTACCAAAACTAACAAACTGCTTGTAATTTTATTGAGCGCATGTCATATAAACATTATTACTGATATCTTTTATATACCGTTTTTCATTGACTACACTGTGTTTTTAAAAAAATCTTCCAACCTTTACACTCTTTGTAACTTTGTCAAATCTTAACCAATTTTCAAAATTTTTGCACTGCTGGAAAGCGCATGAAATTTGCTACAAAATTCATTCAACAAAACCCACCTCACCTTAGGCAGGTTGCTACACTACCTTGGGAAATTAAAAAAAGTCATTTTTTGTAGATATTCAGCAGACATGGAAGAAAGGTGGGAACTTTTTTAAGACACAGTGTATAATGCCTAGTTCACAAAGCCGTACGAACAAGACAAGACTGTCTTGTCTTGTCCCCGTGTCGGCAGTGTGAACAAAACTGGCGACAAGTCAAGACTGTCGGCGACAGAAAATTTCATAACTGAACATGTTTAGTTTTTTGCAGCTTTGTCCAGTTTCCAACAACGGTCATTATAATCAAACCGTCTATAGCACATTTTAGATCTCATTTAGGAGGATCAGCCACTTTGTCCACGGGGTTGAACCACCTGCACCCAGCCCTGGCAGGAAGTGGATTTCAGGGTAGATGTATATAATTCTTTGCTTTCTATGCTAGTTCATCTCCCATACGTAATGCTTGAGTGCAGGGGTTCAACTTGCAAGCTACCCTTCACACTGCGCTGCGGGGCACAGTGGCGTGTAAACTGTGCTGCGGGGTGCCAGTCATCAGCGCACGGTCTGTTTTGATTTCAACTAATCACGGTCTATTTAATGACCGATTGCGTGGCATCTGTTTAAACAGAAACCGCACGTCTACCATGCAATGCGATCCAGTTTGTTCTTGCCGTTCTCTGTTGTCGAATTATGCAACGAATAAAATACTTACACAGGAACGCATATATCCGTGT
>Ga0209365_1000167_pt1 | contig 11756 bp, 7 predicted proteins | sample WorMetimpBELIZE2_FD_187389 | JGI IMG/M metagenome (GOLD analysis project Ga0209365, IMG submission 187389) | Marine gutless worms symbiont microbial communities from Max Planck institute for Marine Microbiology, Germany - Olavius imperfectus... | ecosystem: Host-associated > Annelida > Digestive...
CAGGGTTAGACCAACACCGACCAAAGAAAGCCAGACGCAGACGACAACTGCAGCCGGTCTTTTCGTCGTCTGTAGTAACACTGAGACTGAAGCCATCGCTTGACAACTGTCACAGAACCTGTAATTATCACAGGCTTAACAGTAAAAATGAGCAAACATTTCTAGTTCACCAAATGAAAATACAGAAGAATAAAGAGCAAGGCGTAACCCAATGAAAAGGACAATAGTTTAGTATGACTAACATGAGCCGAACGTTGCGTCCACAGCAAATTACGTTTTGGCTACCGGTGATTGTATATGCGTTTTGACCGTTCAAAGTCATTCAAGGTCATCGACTTTTACACAAATCGAAAGCCCATATATGATTTTCTATTAGTGATTGTGATCTAAGCTCTATCTCTCACCATTTTCGAAATATAACGTAGCGGAGTCCATAACCAACTACCTTACCATAGTTTGAGCTTCTTATTAATTTCGTCTTCACGTTTTCTCGTCAAACGTACTTACTATGCTAAAAGTTGAAATATTGTGAAAATCGCGTGATCACTGGCGGATTTAGGGGGCCAAGGGGTTCATGCCTTCCAAATGCCAAAGGTCGGCCTTAGCAAGTGCATTTTTCCACTCACTACCGCACAGTTTTTGTTGATTACTCATTAGAAATGTTCTCAAGCAGTGATGATGTAGCAACTGTTAATTTCGTAGCTTTATTTACTGTAGTTACCGCCACTTTTTATTTCCAGAAATAACGACCTCTTACTAGCTAAAAGTGAATTTTCAGCGAAAACCGCAAATAAAGCTGGTACTCTAAAGTCTCAATATCCGTACAAAAATGCTTCACAGGATGCACCAAGGCACGCCATTTTAACTAAAAAAAAAATCAAAAATTTTCTGGGGAGGGGGCACAGCCTTTTCCGCAGACCCCACCCCCAGTAAGGACGGGCACACCCCCACAATGTCAATGTCAATCAATGTCAATGAAAGATTTTTAGCGTGACTAAAATAGCAAAACTATTGCGTAGACCACGAGGGCGTAGTGTGATCAGAGCACAATGTCAGGAAAAGACTGGCGAAAAAGAAGTGTTTTCACACCCTACACCATCGACGCCTTCAGCGTCTCGAAGCCTCCGGCGTCTCGATGTTGCCCCCAGCTTTGAACTCTAGATCCGCCCCTGCGCCTGATTCTGGCTTTAGTTGTTTCGTCACAATGCATTCGCATTACAGGCGACAGACAGACAGACGACACACTATGACATAGCCAAAATTTGCCATGAAAGTTGCAACGTTAGGTCAATAAGTTTGTATACACTTTTATAACAGCAATAAGTCGTGCATCTGAAAATGTTATATTAAATATTTTTGTTATAGTCGTAATACATTATAACAAGATGTTATGTTACAATTTTTTATCACCATTGCATGATGTCATCAGTTAGCGCGATTCATTTGCCCCATCGACAGATAAACGAGTAGGTTAGTAAGACTAACATGAGCCGAACGTTGCGCCCTTAAGAAATTACTCTTTGGTTGCCGCTCCCGGTGGCTGAATGCGTTTTTAGCGTTCAAGGTCTTTCAAAGTCATCAACTTCTGCACAAATCAAAAACCCATATATGACTTCCTATTAGTGATTAATTCTGACCTAGGCTCTATCTTCCACCGTTTTCGATAGCACCGAGAATAAAGTTGAAACCATCCCACCCCACTTTGAGCTCCCAGCTAAGGGGACCCCGTCGAATTTTGTCTTAGAACTTACCATGCTAAAGGTTCAGTCATTTCGATACTTTGCAATGAAAACCGCGTGATCCTATCTTCAGAATTTTTCTCACAATACACCCGCCTTCAGACAAACAGACGACACACAGACTAACAACATATGACAATAGCCGAACTTTGCTATGCAATTGCAACGTTCGGCTAATAAAATTATAAATTTAATATAATAGATACAGTATAATTATATATAATGTTATTATAATAATATAGTTATAATTGGCCTATAATAATTTACAGAAATAGATTCAGCTTACCCAGTTAATTTCGTGTATGTTTGCTGCCGTTTGACACAAAATTAGCGCAGCTGTAGACGTGTTTTCTGTTGAGCCATCTGCCTACTTTATCATCAGCGATCGTGTATCGCTTCATATAACTTTGGATCAGTAGCCGCATTGCCTGCTTGCATGTAGGACTACACCGTACATTAGGCTACTTCAGTCTGCAGCGACACAAGGAGCTCAGCTTTTGCATAGAAATTGCTCGACGCTCCGTACAATTTACAAAATATGTTAAGTTCACGGTGTTCCATAAAATAGAACCGCTTTATTTTCGACTTAACTCTCGCAATTCTTGGTCGATTATTATAATTCTGGCGCCAGTGGAAACAAAAATGAATACTCCACAATTATCTGTAATTTACTTACTTAATTGCTTGATGCCGTCATAGCTGTGACATGTCGCAAGTCACAACAGTTTCATCTTTAGTTTACATGCTAAAATGAACCATATTGAGTTTGAAGATAAATTTTTGATAAAATCCACGAGAATGTAAAATATTTTCTGTCAGAAGACAGCTAAAAAATTTTTCTAACAAATAGGGGAAGAAACCTACATTGAACGACTTTCTGCGAAAGCTTGGAACAATCGGTTCGACATAACGTACTGCAGTAAGCAGTCGGCCGTTTTTGTGCTATTTTTAGTTTTACCAGGTAAAGTGGAGACAGAGTTAGGTTGAAGTGACACAGTTTGTACCTGCTTATAGAATATTTATTCCTGTGTCCTAGGGCACAAAAATTATCAAAAACTATTATGAGTTATTGTATAGCGACGCAACGTTCGGCTTTTGTTAGCTTTGCTAACCTCTTGTATGCATATATCTTCATTTGTGTCATGCTTGGTAAAATGGCCACATGTAAGTTTAAAATTAGCAAACCTAAAAAAATATGACGGCGACTATTATAATGACTATGACTCAATTTTAGCTGATTTTGAAGTGAATTAAAATACATGTAGCTATTTTCAGTGTTGTGCGTTTTTCGGATGCCGTCCTTCTACGGCATCTGCGTGAGGTATGTCATATTTGATGAGCAAATAATATGAGGATGAATGGTAATTAGGTGGTATTAAAGTATCAGCAGCAGGTTATTTTATTTTTATTTTTGATGATTTAATTTTATTGTGACAGTCAGTGACTGTTCTATAGGCTTTATACTATTTAGCCCAACGTTTACTAACGTTTTTATAGACTCGCGTAATGCGCCTGTGCTTTTATTTGTATGTAGGCGTAATATAGCCTAAACCGACGACGACGATGATAATGAGGCCTATATACTTCGACCTACATATGCGTACGAAAACCTTGACCAAGTAACATCATCTGGGTTTTTATGTCGTTATCCACGATCTGCTGCGGTATCTGTACTGATGCGTCTATATCAGTATCTGCTAAATGCATACGGCGCCAGTTAGTGCAATGCCGAGGTTATGAGTTCGCACTGCGACAGACGTCTGGCGGACGACGATCGGCATGTAACCTAGTACAAGTGGATGGGAGAAAATTTAAGCATGACTTATGAGATTTTATGAGACTAGTACCACGCCCACAGACAATAGGTTAATAGTAGAGTGTTGGTTTTACATCATACAGAGGCGTGCCTATACTCTCTAGCGATATTTTGCCATCTTTCGGAGCGTTGTGCAAGGGCACCTATATAAAGCTCGTTTTTGCTGCTCATGTAAAGTGTCATTAATACGTGGGGTGGATTACGTCATGGTCAGTGCAGTACGACGCCATGTCGTGGGTAATGAAAGCATTGTCATTACGTGAGTTAATTTATACAACTAGTTAATCGACGGCGTATATTTCTGGATTATTTTTGTGGTTCCGACCCCAGCAGTAGGCAGGCATGGCAGAAATCGATTAATTTTATCACGTCTACATTGCACAATATATACCCATAGGATGAACATTCGGCGACGGCAACAGTGAACACAGATATAGTACTTGTAAATAACGTCATTGTCACCCACATACTGGCGAGTGCGATGTACAACCAACACTGTCTCATTGATGGTCTCGCTGTTTGGTCTCGTCTATACACGTGGTCTTACTTCTGGTTTATGTAATCTCCGCATTTTTAATAACATTCAATCGTCGTCTATGCTCTCGCACAAGACAAGATTAAACCGTATAACGGTATACCTCTAAGCACTCAGAGTTTCAGTTGAGAGACTTATAGGCCTATAGCTACTTTGAAAGATTTGTAAGTATGCTACTTTCTAAGAATAGTAGTAATGTCAGAGCTAATTTTTTTGCTTGTAGAGTTGTCAATGTATGGAACAGTTTACCAGACACTGTCGGTTTTAATAGCCTCGCTGTTTTTAAGAGATGTATTAGAACTGTTGATTTTAGTGAGTTTTTAATATGTAATGACGTTTAATTTAGTTACTTAGAGGGCACCTGTTAGTGCTGCTTATGTGGCCTTGTTGTCCTGCATGCATGTTTTATTGTGTGACGTTTTTATTGTGATACTGTGCAAATAAATAAATAAATCTAATAACCATAGCCAGAATCCAACCTAGACATTACATTTTGACCAAAGTATCCATAAATAGAAATTATTGCAGTTTAATATGTCTTTTGTTAGCAAAGTACAGACGATATCTTAGAGATATAATAAAACTTTTTAAGATGATTAAAGGTGTATACCGTGTTTGATCCAACATCCTTCCTTAGACTTTATGAAATTATCAGGGGATTTAACTAAAAGTAGGGATAATAAATATAAACATGTTTATCACCACTGTCACTACGATTTAAAAAATAATAATTTACCCGAACGTGACGTTACGTTCGGGTATTTGCTATCGCAAATCCGTCTGTCTGTCGTCCGACAACGTTAATGCACCCCACTCAGCCGCTTGGTATTTTCCACAATATTTCTACGCAATATTGTATCGCAGCCATCAACTAACCTCCGTATAAAATTTTCCGAAGATCGTCCCAGGGAAACCCGTCTGTGGGAATTAAACGCAAGAGGGGTAGCCAAATATAGCGATGTTGGAAAAGGCTATAGCCTTTGGAAACGGTGCAAGATATGGCCTCGGGTGCAATATTAATGACTAAGAGGAAATTATACTTGTAGAATCAAACGGTACCACCTTATACGCTCTAAGGTAATCCCTAATAAGGGTTCTGGGCCCCCAATTTGGGAAACCGTTCATATCTCTAAAGTTAATGGAGCTAGGAAGGTTAAATCTAATGACACATCTATGAGCAAGAACTCAGACTCAGTGCAAAAATTTTTCTTTAAGTGTGGCAGGGGAAAATAGCGGCGCAACTGATATTTTTCCAAACTTCTGGAATTGTCCGAAACGAGTCGAAGGAGGAATTTCATATTCGGGCTGCAGGTTAATATATAGACAAGGCCGCAGATATGACGTTACGCGGTAGATGGTATTTAGCGGTTCCAGCAAAATCCGCAATCTGCATATCAGTGTATATACTGTATATATTTTGTGTAGTCAAGTTCAAGTTCAATGTAATACTTAATGCTGGTTCCGGTTCATTGGCTATCTGTGGATGCGTAAGTAAAGAGATAAGACGATATACGTCACGTCACGTTCGGATATTTTCATCTCGTGATGAGTTTCTTGTCCTTGATAGTACCATGTGCGCTGTGGATACATATTTGGCATCCATGATGCGATTCACATACGGGTATTTTCTGTCATTTTCACCTTTAAATTGTGCTTTTTGCTTCCTGAATTGGTATTACACATAGACATTCTGTTTCCTTTATTTTGGAGAGAAATTTGCAAAATAAAGGACATATAAAATACGGGTTCTACAGCATCTGCGTCTGCATTTCAGGTAGATATTGCGATGGGTGGGTTGGGTTGGGTGAATAAAAATGGACCCTCGTACATATCTGATGTAATACACATCGATATAGCAATTACAATTTATCGAGCGATAAAACATATTATTGTTTATTAGACCAAAGCAGCATGAAAAACGTTCACAAAATTTTGCAATACACTACATTAGACCAATAAATATAAATAAGTAAATAAAATGCCTTTAATTCCAACATGACAATTGCACATCAGTTACAATGCATATGCTATGGTCGATTTAAAAGTGAAAATCAAAAATATATGTATGTATTACAGACACGAAGTACACGAATAAAATAAGTTAATGAAATACATTAAAACACAGTTCATGTTATAGTGTATAGTCCACGAAACATCACACAATCAAACAATCGAAAGTAAACATTTATCGATAAAACAGCCTTAAATTGATAAAGCAAATCAAAACAGATGATGTATACTTCAGTTACCACAAGACTTGTCCACAAAATACATATCGGCTCGGACATAATTACGATAAATGTATGTCGTGGGGTTCAGGGCGAAAGCTAGACCAGGGGCATCATCGAGATTTATTTATTTTTTACTTCATATAATTCATATTATCTGACACGTATTACCGTAACATGCTTTTGACTCAACAGCAACTGTCTGTCATGTGCGAGACATGTTGTGAGTTCCTATCTTTATCTTGCAGTGAAACAATGCGCATATTGTAGCCTCCTTATCAGTGTCTTCCTTTCAAAATTTAGAAATGGGAAAGACCTACATTCATTTCATCAGGCTTGTGGTTTCAACACCCAGATCGAGACCCAGTGAACTACAAAATTTTCATAGAAATTGAGCAGCAGGTTTGCATCAGGAAAAAAATTCATAATGTGAATGGACCGACATTATGGTATGGCTGGCATGGCTTTGAGCAAAGCATCACCAATAACGCTACAGACTTTGGTGTAAATGTCTCGAGTGTGTGTTCTTGTACAAGTAGCTCAGCTATGGAAGAGAGACCGCGCGAAGCTTTATACGTTTTCGATTATTGTCCAGCACCATTTGCTAAATCATGCACAAAATTGCATTTCTGGGCCACCCTATGGGGGCATCAGGAACAATATAAGCGCTTTATGTGAAAGTTTTAACGCAAAGCGGAGTTTCATCGAAAAAATGTCAGTTTTACACGTAAAACAGCGAATAACCGTGTCTGAACCACCCTTTAGGTGGGGGGCTTATGGGTAGTCAGTTTTTTACGGGTTATAATTGAACATTTTTACCGCGCGAAGCAGCTACGCTAGCGCGGTCTTGGGGATCGTAATTCTATCCGTCCGTCCGTCTGTCCGTCACACGGATGCTTTGTGACGAAACGAAAAAACATACAGCTAAGGTAATACACATCAATATAAAAATTATAGTTTATAGAGTGCTAAAACATATTGTTCATTAGAAAAGAGCAGCACGAAAAACGTTCATAAAATTTTGCAATACACAACATTAGCATATAGTCAAATCAAAACAGACGATGTATTCTTAAGTGTTATCACAAGACTCGTCCACAAAAAAGATATAGGCTCGGACACAAACACGCAGTGGCCAGCAAGAGTTTCTGGCGCCCAGTAGCAATGGCATAGATCATTTTGGCGCTCTCGCATCCCCTGTCATATGCTCTCTTCCCCTTAGAAGTAGAGGCCTTAAAAGTGGGCCCTCTTAAACTCTGGTGAGCGCTGTAAGCTCCCAGCGTGGGGTCTAGGGCGTACCCCCAGCCGCAAACGATTTAGGTGCTGCGCCTTCTTTCTGCGCCCCCTCTGCTGGCGCCCGAAGGCACATGCCCCTGCCCACTACCCGCCGCTGCTGCAATCACGATATAAGTATATCGTGGGGTTCAGGGCGACACTAGCGTAGGGGCTAGGGGGTGAGTGTCCCCAGCAAAATATAAACAATTTTATAACTACGAAGCAATTGTACAACTTACGTTTGGTAATACAGACTCCAGGTGTTAAAATAAAAACGAGGCTAAATTGTAGGGGTGTCAGGTTGTGCCGTATGAAAATGGATATGACAGGGTCGACCCTAAGACTTCTTTGCCTCGCCCCCTTACAATATGGCTGCGCCACTGGTGGGGTTAGTTATGTCTAGTTCACATAATCGACACGGACAAGACGAGACTGTCATGTCTTGTCTTATCTCGAAAAGTCTTGACTTTTCGCTAATTCATTTCACACTACTGGCAATACAGCTTTCATCTCAAGCATTTCAGACGAATGTTAAAGTGAACAAACTCTCTATCTGATCAGAACAGAACAGCATAAAACTCGACTGCACAAAGTGACCTAGTTCTAGTTCTGTACAACAGCCAATAGTATAGAAGTGGGCGTTGAATTAGGTCATGACGACAAAATTACGTCATTACATCAGACACAGGCACACAATCGCGCTGTTTCATTGGCTGTTGCATGGAATTAGAACTAGATCACTTTGTTCTGTTCGCATAGACGGTTTACGTCAGACTGCTTCAACCTTTGGGAGATTCAGATGTCAACTTCGCAGATGGAACAAGTCGGGATTTCGCACACGGCGTCGTTCCATCTGTACTGCCAGCCACGACACAACTGCATACATTTCTCCGGCATCGGCGGACTCACTGGTTTCAGAGTCCAGTCGTATGAGCCCGCGTTGTTCGGTTCTCCACGAGACCAGTACGTGTACTGCATCTCGTGCATGCACGTTCCACCGCAGCACGATCCAGTGCCTGGAGTCTGCTTCCAGACGAACGGAGACGGCTTATGGGCCAAGTCGTAGCGCTGTCCAGCAGTCCAGAACATCTCTTTACAGCTGTGACGGGGGTAGCGAGCGCAGCCGGAAAGTTGCGTGTCTGCAATATCAGCAACCAGTGTTTGAATTAGTTGACCCCCAGCTACAGTGCCAATAGCTGATTGTTGTGATGGGCAGAAGGCAATCCTAGCTTCTGGGCATCTTTACTCCACAGTCTAAAACCGATGATATTATACCGCTGACGAGTACAGTAATTGATTTGATTAAAGTATACATAATGCATTTGCTGCTGCTGCACACGTAATACAACCATCCACCGCCCAGTCCACACGTGATTCATAAACCACTCACTCGGTTCGACACAACGGTGTCAACGAGATAAACGTAAATATAAATAACATATAACCAGGGTGGTATTTGTATGACGGATGCCAGGGATTTTCCCTGTCACCATTTTTCTCTTCCACCCCACTGAGTAGGAATTTACCATCCAGCCAGGAAAGGCTATTTTTTCCCACCACTGGTATAGGACAGCCGAATATTAGATGTTAAAGATGGCGAAACACATGCCAAGTAAGCTTATCTTAACAACATTCAGTTCACTTAAAAATTTGTAAAGCCATTGCTTTACAAAATGTGAAGTTAACTAATTAACTAAACGTTGTAACTTAAAATTTCAATGCAACTGCTTACACTCTCTGGTATAAAATTTGCTGGCATACAGAGGGGGTACTCTTCTGTTACATAATTTAGTCGTTGTAGTATTCTGTTTTAATCGGCTGTTGCCTCATCTAGCAGTTGCCATACTGTATAGATGGCAGATGATTTGCCTATACACAGTGATAATGTACTCTGTTGAGCTGTTATCAAGTGGTGTAGTGACAAATTTGGAACTACCAGAACGCTCCTCCGTCCCCTCCGTTACATCAGAGGTAGGCCCCCTTAAATTTATCTAAGGGGTCAGGGAAGCGCCGTAGGCTTCCCCAGCGGGTTCGAGGGCGGAGCCCCGGCCGCAATCGAATTTGGTGAATTTTAGCCTTAAAATCTGACATGTGGTAGCCGAAATTTTTATAATTTTCCTGAGAATCAACTGACAAAATGTGTGTACATTTTTATGATCAAAATACGTTTAAAAATTATTTTATGATTAAAATACTAGTATATTAGTGTCAGACTTACAGACGTGGTACATTCATACGCGTAGGGAGCAAATTAACGTGATGGACTGATGGGCCCTGATTCCAGGACGGAAAATTTTTTGCCCCCACTTTTCCTTTGGGGCCCACTTCTCTTTTGGGCGGTTGGGCCCTCCATTTTAACTTCAGATGAGCATGTTATTTATTGGAATGCTTTCTTATCTTGCTAAATATATGTAGCAAAATTTGACTTTGAAAACTGCAGTGAATATGTTGGAGATTCAAGAAATGACAGTTTTTAGTTATTTACGTAATATATGTGTCTGGATTTTGTTAGAAAGTACAAATTTCTCCCATTTGTATTATTCAGGCAGCTAGTAAAGTGCTAAAATTAAAATTTACAAAATAATTAACAGATAAAGTAAAGTGCTGCATGACAAACATTGCTAATTTAGTAAATTTGTGTGTATAATAAATGTGAGGAATGCAAATTGCATCACACAGTTTACTTTCAGAACAGGCAAAATTTGGCCTTGGGGCAAATATTTGACGGAAAGCTGCACCCCACCCCCTCGGCGCCTTTGACGCCTCGATTCTCAACAGCGTTCCACGTTGGTTGCAGGAACACCGTTCTGGCCCCAAAATGTTCACCAGAACGGCGTTCCGATGCATTCCGGCACCATTAGGTCTACACCACTGCGATCATGTGCTATTCTTATTGACTCGTTCGATTATTAGTACCGTTATTTCATTTCGTACTAGAGTCAGCCACTTTGTTCAAGGGGATGAATGAACCCAAGATTCCGGCGAATATAGCCCAAATATAGCGCTGATTTGATTTAATACTAAAGTGTGCATACCGGTGTATGTAGACATCCATGTTTTTATGGCCTGTTGTTCAGCAGCGCTGGTAATCATGACAAGATGAGCATCTGGATGTAGTGATTTGCACCTCAGTCCCGCAACTGACCAATCAAGGTTGTCCATAACGACCTTGTAGCATCCGTTGACTCTAGCAAGATACGTGAAGCCGGACGGACAACCTGCATGTCACCGACAGCAACATTTAAAGCTGTGGTTTCACGTGCAACAAAATAAAATAAATGCTGTAACAATATTGCAGTTGCAGGCTCTTGTACGGCTACTGCAGCACGCATGAAAATAATACAACTGACTAATTACACATTACGTCAACATCTTCGTCATAATGCTGAGAAAAATTAAGTAAGTAAGTAAGTAAATAGCTTACTAGACTCCACGTCACAAAATCAAATCAAATAAAACAAATGCTGCAATAAAATATATGTCTCGTTGTTTTATCGCAGCTCCGGTTTCATGTGCAATAAAATAAAATAAATGCTGCGTCAATCTTGCAGGCTCTTTCAGGGTTATTGCAGTACGCACTTATTTTATTTGATTGCAGATTAAAAAAACGAGCTGTAATAAAATAAATGTTTAGTTTATTGCAGCATTTATTTTATCTTATTGCACATAAAACCACATCTTAATATAAGGCTTACTATACAGGCATACAGGGGACAACAGCCGCTCTGCTAAATGAAATCTGGTCAAATATTTTCCAAAAAAGTTTGATATAGGTATTTCGGTTTAAGAATGCTGTTTTGTTCATATCTCACCTAGCCAAACTGATGTAAGCTTATTTACCAAACAGAGTGAAATATAAAGTGGGGAAATTTGATGCATTTTTCTTTAGGCCTACTCTTTTAAATGTCATGCCCGCATTGCCAAAGATATCTAGACTTAAATTTCTTAGTTACTTACATACCACGTAAGAAAAATACCCACCTAGGGTTATGCCGTTTTCTCAGAAGCTGCTTGGAATTTTAAAGGAAACTATGGCATGTTTATTCCTTGTTCCCGGTGGATTTAAAAGCAGGGTGGATAATCCGGCCATGGTAGCGTCGTTGATCACCAAAGAAGTTGCTCTACGCCGGGTCCGGTATGTACTGGGATGGGTGACCGTATCC
>Ga0209365_1000168_pt1 | contig 11689 bp, 6 predicted proteins | sample WorMetimpBELIZE2_FD_187389 | JGI IMG/M metagenome (GOLD analysis project Ga0209365, IMG submission 187389) | Marine gutless worms symbiont microbial communities from Max Planck institute for Marine Microbiology, Germany - Olavius imperfectus... | ecosystem: Host-associated > Annelida > Digestive...
GCACGTTCGCGTCTAAGATCAGCCGACCACGGTGACCTCGTCGTCCCGCGCGTGCTGTCTCGTTTCGGCTGCCGCAGTTTTCGTGTTTCTGGACCGACAATTTGGAACGATCTTCCTGTAGACTTTGGAAGCACTGACATCACGCGTGAACAGTTTAAGCGTAGCCTTAACAGCTGGCTATTTGAGTGTGCATACGGCAGAAGGCGCGTCTGAGAAACAGTCCAGTCTGAAGGCGCGCCTAAGAAATGGACTTACTTACTTATTGTGTGTAAATAAATTAGGAAAATGGTAGGGGAAAAATGTGACGGCAGGCATAACAGATTATTGGAAGGCTAGAGTACTAAACTTAGATAAAGAATCACACCTGTTGGCTGTCAAATATTAACTAAGAACAGTCAACCGCTCCAGCACATTGAAGTGACGGTTCTCTATCACGGTGTCAAAAGTGGAGTGGGCAAAAATCTGGTAGTGATAAATGTCAAAGAAGAACCTTGAATTACTTAATGGTATGATAGTCAATGCATTATAGGACAAAAGGATTTGTAGTAAATACGGACAACCATACATGTGAGCATCAACTGTGCCAGCACCATAATGTAGCTGGCACTGGGGTTCTGTCCAACAAATTCTTGCACTGAAGACTAAGATGTGATTGCCGAAATTACTCTAAGGGGTGGAGGAGGAAACGATGACAAAGAAACACACATGCTGGCTGTTAAATATTTTCAAACAACTGTCGACTGCACCAGCACCCTTAGGCGAAGGGGCTCCTCAAAGTGCCAACAAATGTGCATGGAAGAAACTAGGAAGTGAAAAATGTAAGAAATGTCGTGAATTGCTGAAAGGCATGATAGACATTGCATTATAGGACAGAAAGTAGTTGCAGTATACACGGACAGCCATGTCAGTCAGTATCAACTGTGCTGGCACCGTTATGTAGCTGGCACTGGGGTTCTGTGCAAGGAATTCTTGAACTAAACACTAAGATGTGATTGCCGAAATTATTCTGAGGGGTGGACGAGGAACCGATCATAAAGAAACACACATGCTGCCTGCCAAATGTTTACTAACAACTGTCAACTGCTCCATCACCCTGAGGCGAAGGGGCTCCCTCAAAGAGCTAAACTGTACTGGGCAACAATTGGAAAGTGTAAACTGTCACATAAAACACGTGAATTGCTGAAAGGCATGATAGACATTGCATTATAGGACAGAAAGTAATTGCAGTATACACGGACAGCCATGTCATTGAGCATCAGCTGTGCCCGCACCGTAATGTAGCTGGCATTGGGGTTCTGTCCAATTAATTATTGCACTAAAGACTATGATGTGATTGCTAACATTATCCTGACGGGTGGAGGAGGAAAGGATGATAAAGAAACACACATGCTGGCTGTCAAATATTTTCTAACAACCGTGAACTGCACCAGCACCCTGAGGCGAAAGGGCTCCTTCAGAGAGCTAAAATGTACTGCACAACAATTTCATAGCGTAAACTGTCACATAAAACACGTGAATTGCTGAAAGGCATGATAGACATGGCATTATAGGACAGAAAGTACTTGCAGTATACACGGACAGCCATGTCAGTCAGTATCAACTGTGCTGGCACCGTTATGTAGCTGGCACTGGGGTTCTGTGCAAGGAATTCTTGAACTAAAGACTAAGATGTGATTGCCAAAATTATTCTAAGGGGTTTAGGAGGAAACGATCATAAAGAAACACACATGCTGCCTACCAAATATTTACTAACAACCGTCAACTGCTCCAGCACCCTGAGGCGAAGGGGCTGCCTCAAAGAGCTAAAATGTACTGGGCAACAGTTGGAAAGTGTAAACTGTCACATAAAACACGTGAATTGCTGAAAGGCATGATAGACATTGCATTATAGGACAGAAAGTACTTGCAGTATACACGGACAGCCATATCAGTGAGCATCAACTGTGCCGGCATCGTAATGTAGCTGGCACTGGGGTTCTGTCCAACTAATTATTGCGCTAAAGACTAAGTTGTGATTGCCGAAATTATTCGGAAATTATTCTCATTTTTGTGTATATTCACGTGTGACAGAATCATTAATACACTGTCTGATCACGGTAATGGCAAAGTGGACCTTTCATTTGTATTACATTTCTTTGTTGGCAATGACACTGAATTATCATTTGCGTTCTAGTTTTCATTATGTTCAGTGATGTTTTCTACTTCGCTGCAACTACTGCGGATGTAATTTTTGTGCAGAGTTAAACCACAAGTTATACGCAACAATGTGGCAGCAATATTCATCAGTTGACGCCATTTATGCGGCGACGGAAGACTTCATTCACCAGACATCCACCCGATCTTTTGCTGACAACGGTGTGTTCTCATGCTTATGTTAGTTGTCTACTGCCAATCTCATTGCCACTATCAAAAATGTTCGCTCATTCGATCTTTCTGTATCACTATGTGGCCCATACATATGTCTGTCAATCTCGTCACACAGGTGCTGTGAGCTGTGTTATTCACAGTGTCAAGAATATGCAGTGACGTATGTTTGCTTATTTCGTATTTGTTTTCAGATTATCTGTCACGTTGCACGGGACACTTTGTGCTGTGGTCTGCCGATGGTGTGCCGTACGATGGTCGCCCTTTCATTATAGTTGGGAGACAACAACTGGAATGTAGACATGGACCATTGCGCACAACGCGGAAAACTACAGTAAAGGTTATTAATACAATGGTTGTTTCATGCACATGGCATAGATTGCATACCATAGATTGCATGCGTACCATGCATTGTAGCAAGTTCACTGTCATCCATTATCATTACAATCTACTGCAGTTTTTACCTATGTCCACAGTATGGTTCTTGGTACAGACGAACGTGTGACTTTCCACAGAAATGCTTGCATTGTGATAACAATGACTCAACATTGTGCCCAACGCCTGTAACAATATGAGAGAACTGCACCTTCTATCATATGTCACTAACTCAAACGATGGCTAAAAACTCCGTCTGTACTTACAAACGAAAATTGCCAAGAATGATTACCAACAACATTTGGTGTGTGTCATCTTTGTACTGCTAATCACTTTTAAGTAAGTAGCAGTGGTATGTTGTCACTGTGACAGTGCAGGTTGTCCGTTATTTCTATGAGTCATGGTGTGCAACATAGTTACATTTCACGACGTGCTGTTGCAGGATCGTTCACCTGGTGACCATGCTTACAGGAAACGAGGTCACCGTCGCATGCAGACAACTAGAAAAGTTGGGTGTCATGCAAAGGTTTTCATCAAAGAACTGGTCCATTTCCCTTCATTCAAGGTCTGCGCTATGTTAACAGTCAAGGAATACCTACACATGTTTATACGCATTTACACTGTGTCATAACTCCGCCAAACAGTGTCGGATTTTAACGAAATTCTGCATCAACAACGTAACATCTAACTGCAATCAAACAACCAAATTTCAGTAAAATCGGTCAACATCTGCAATAGTTGCAGCCAATTTAGTGCGGTCACCCCAAAACATAAACTGTCTGCTATATGCAACTGCACAGACACGTGGCTGTTAAAGTGTACGTTTGTGTAAATATGAAACATACTCAAAGAGTATGTTCAGAATGTCATCCTTGTGCTCAAATGCAAGCTGGAAGATGTGGATGCCACTGCTTGACCGCTTTGTCAGTAATTGTCCCCTTTCAGGTTCCACCCGCTGCCATGCTTCCTGTCGATGGTGCCGTCTGTGTCAATCTTTCAAAATGATTTGCTTAAGTGTCCACGGCTTGTTGGGAAATTCCGCGATGAGCTTTTTTAGCACAGTATCCTTTCTCATGTCCCAACACTTAAATTAAGACATCATCGTTTGCGGGAAACACCACGTGTACTGTTTATACGATTGCGTCGAAACGTCACTGAGTGACTGCAGTACGCTGTACTGGAAACAGCAGAATATTTATCCGTGATATTTAAAGATCGATAATTCTGCTTTCAGACAATATTTTCAAACGAAATTTTGTGCGTATTTCACAGAATACTTCAGAATAAAGCATACAAAATTTACACAGGATCCATTCAGATTTCACATTTCTGTGGTACATAGTGTTGGGTTTACTTTTTTCCGGACACAGTGTAGTTGGCATCCTCAGTCAAACCTTTGTACTGAATGCATTCAGTACTCCCAGTAATGTACAGCATTGAATTTGTACAGCGCTTTGTATTGACTAACGTATGAAAATCTCAGATTATTGTGATCTTCATCATCCATTTGCAATGCACGAAGTACAGCTGATGAAATGACATGTTCTCTTTAACTTACGCAGCTGTCACTCTCTGTACGTTGATAACCAGCATAAATTATGACATTCTGTACAGACTTGTTGACACATTTTCTACATTCAGTGGCGATTCACGGTAAAAAGGGCAACGGAATTCTGGGCCAAGGAAAAATGGGCCACGAAAAAATGTGCAACGGGTAAAAAGGGCAGTGGAAATGTGGGTAACCACTTGGGAAAAATGGGCAACAGAAAATAGGTTAACCGGCAACCGGTAAAAACGGCAACGGAAAATTGGGGAACCTAACGTAAAGTCAGTCAAAAAACTAACAACGCCACGCTCTGTCAGTCGTTTGACTCTTTGATCCCGAGTAGACTGCGTCGCAGGTGAGTGTGTGTGAGTTGTCTACGTTTGATCATGCGCGATAGGAGTCCATCGTAGACTGGAGTCAAAATCTCTGCAGCGTACGTGATAATGACTGACAAGTTTAATTTCTTTAACTGCAGTTTTCATGGAAGACACAAAATCGTTCGTTTGCGACAAGTTTAATTTCCACAAATGTATTTTTTATAGAAAACACTATAGCGTATGTTACTGACGTTTACACGTAAATAGCTAATAGTGACTTACAACGGTTATTTGTTTAACATTAGATGTATTTTTCATCAATGACACAAATCGTTCGTTTTTGAATTTATTTGCCTGAGACGTTAGCAATCTTTCTGGAAGACACACGACACAAGGAGTGACAACAACGACCGTATAAGCGACTGCTTTCTTTCAGAGGGATCCTGTTAACAGTAAATTGGTTGCCCAATTTTCCCTTGCCATTTTTACCGGTTGCCGGTTGCCCTATTTTCCGTTGCCCATTTTTCCTAAGTGGTTTCCCAAATCTCCGTTGCCCATTTTCCAGTTGCCCATTTTTCCGTGGCTCAAATGTACGTTGCCCTTTTATCCGTTGCCCATTTTACCATTTACCTCAGCTGCAGTGTCACTGACAGTTTGCTGTGAATGTCGAAAAGTTGCTTTATGAACAGTCTACTGTACCGCGGATACTGACGTTGTTCACAACGTAGGCCTGTTGTATCTTACATGCGCCGACTATAATTGAAGTGTTCGTTTTCTTCTGTAGTCTCAGCTGTTCATTACATCCAATGCAGAATGCATTGCATTGGTTTTAGCAGCAGTCACATCTGCCCCGAATTTGTTATGCAGTGTATTCTCACTTTGAGTTCAGGTAACCCAATGTCCTCCAATGATATTGAAGCATTACTGGTAATTTTGGGGTATTTTTTGCAGAGTTGTATGTCAGTTATCTGACCACAGTCTTTCGTATAGCATTTGAACTGTTTATCTTCTATTTGTGGACCAATTATCTTGAAAACATTAAATTGTAACCTGAATAACACATGTTTAACACCTTATTTTTGTCTTTGAAATAGGATGCGTACATGATTGTTGGCGACGATTTTCATTGACTGTTAGCTAATGGAGCTGTGTACCATAGCTTTCAGACTGCTCATTCATGCACGTGCATGTTACAGATAGTGGAGCTTTGAATGCGGAAGCATGCTGTACAGCCGGACACCATTACTATATGTACCACATATGTCCAGGGAATCACAATCCCATTCCAGAAATTCCCAATCCTGGTTATTATCATCCGTTACTGTGGTTGTCAATGTCATGCAGCGAGCATCATGCTACCGTTTATATAGAACAGAAACGTGAATTTCTAACATACTGTTGCAATTTTGATCGTGAGTTTCTTGCTGTGCAGGTCTCAGAAAACAAAAAAAAACAAAGAGAAAAAGCATCAAAAGAACTTCTGCTGACAGTTAATGAGACATTGTCCGCTCATTTGCTGCACTGATACCAACTGCTACTGATCACACCAATCACTACACTGGACCAGTGAGTAAACAGTTTTGCTTATTTACTTACAACATGCACATCCTGGTCGATTCAATACTGCAGTGGTAGCCGCCACTTGTTTAATCGTATTGTAAACATAACTGTGTATCAGCCTGTAATGCTGTAATTTTTTACCAAAATGTCAGTACTTGCAGCTTTTTACCGCCATCGTCTGCAGTGGACTACATTTGATCAGCGAGGACTGTCAGGAGAATAAGAGGAAATATTATGAGGACTGTTCTATACTTGCTTGTGTTCAACAGTTGTACGCAATTTTGTGCACACCTATTAGAACAGTTATGACAGTCTGGTTAGGGATAGGAACTGTGTAGTTTTATTTCAGTTTGTGTATTTGTGCATTTACTACAATCAGTTCGTTGGTTTTCTGTTGGGGATATTTGTTGTGTTGCTTGTGTGAACTGTCTCGGTTATTGTTTGTTAGTCTGTACCAGTGCAATCGATCGCCTTGAAAGACTTATCCGGAATGAGCTATTATGTGTCAATTGGGACGTGAAACACTAACCTGCCTACGTACTTGACATCTTCCAAATACACATGCGAATTCACCTTTTACAGCGTAAAGCTATCCTGACATTTGGATGGTGCAGCACCAGATTATTCAAACCCTCCCCTGTCATGGCCACATCCGCAGACTAGTATGTGATCTAAGCCACCTACATCACAATTGTTATATTACTTGGTTTCAGGCATTTTAAACGTGTGGACAGGTTTCCATGAAGAGGTCAAGAATGATGTTTTCCGTAAGTTACATGACTTGTTAACCTGTGCACCAAATTTGAAGGCCCTGCCTTCAGTCATTCCAAAATGGGGGTTTTCAAATTTGACATCTTTCTGACCCTCGCAGTGTCCTGCTTAGCAGTGTTTGTCGAGCTTGATCAACTATGCAAGAAATGTAAAGTCTTCAGTTTCAGTCATTCCATACATGAGAATTATTGATCTAATAGGTGATGAGTAAGATGTTAAACCATACTAACGAAAGAATTACCTAAGTGATTGTAATGTTCAGTTACAGCGTTTGTTTCTACCCATGGATAACCGCGTGAAGTCGAAATTATCTCATCTGGTGGACTGTGGTGTCCGTCGTCTGCCGGAACTGCGACGCCATCTGCGACATTTCGTGACTGAAGACCTTTTTCAAGGTCATCCACCACCATCCATAGAAGATGCACGCTTTTGGCCTAACAGTCGAACTCTGCTTAATGCAGTGCGCCAAATGTCAGCAACCAGCCGGTATACATTTACTTACGTGGATATAAGTGCATATACAGCTTATGTAATCTTAAACCAGTGACCAGCATGCACAACTACTGTTGCAGTAGACACTGTTGCATCAGTGTGCATGACGATTATAGTTGACGTGGATTAGGCTCCAGAGTGCAGAAGCAGAATCAGTGGCTGTTTATTGCGGATTACCAGTGAAACAGATGATGATGTTGCATTTGATCTTCGGCCTTTGACTAAACCTATGTCATCGTTACAGTAACAGTCACTGTTAGGTACTTCGTTTCAGACGTGCTATATAACAGACATCCAGTACATTCTGTAAATGAAATGTAACTTGCAGAGCACAAACTGCACATTAAGCAAGGATGATTGTGGTTGATACAATATATTGCATTGACAGCAGTCATGTCACCTGTGTTAGATCTCTTGTAATGTACAAAATGTTCACAGTATAATTGTGTGCATATGATTGCGACGTGGCTGGTCTGCTCTACGTGCAATCCGTGTAGGCTTTCCAATCCCCATGGGAACAGGAAACAAAACGTGTGGTGGCATTGTCCCGAAGAAAAAACCAGCAGTTCTTTGACCTCCAAACACGGGTTCCTGTTTATCACAGCAGTTCTCCAACATTACCATTGTTCATATGTGAAAATGTTATTTAGATGGTCAATGATTGACTTCATTTAGGTCATAAGGTAATGATGACATGTTGGTTATTTTAAATTGGCAACATTGATTTATTGCTTAGGGTAATAATGTAGTTTAGTGGTTCTGTAAGCTCGACTATCACTAAAACCACATTGTTGAAAGCACACTAGTTGGTAGTGACTTATGTGACTTTGCCAATGTCAGTATGTCATCATCGTGTAAGTCATGGCGATCGGCATTACGTCAGATATGAAAGGTTCTTTTTTAATTGTCACCTAAATGCAATTGATGCTTTATATAACAAGATTCAAACTCTTAATATGTCTGTCAAAAGACTTTGAATGTTATTAACAGCTGTTTGGCTTCTGGTAATGCTGCTGTTAACTTCGTAGAATGATATGGTGTGTATTTAGCGCATTAGAGACTTTGTGCGCTATATAAATTCACATTTACCATTAGCATTACCATTACAGTCAGATGCTCTCCTGTGTTTGTTGCAATGTTCTGTTTTGTTGTTGACACTATCACTTTGAGTCGTGTTACATCCTCTTTTGTTCCATTTAGATGTTGTGTGTTAGTAGGCCTGTCAGTGACACGTCATTGTAGTATGCTGTTGTAATTAGTAGACTTGCTATGATTAGCAATGGTCTGCTGGGGCGCGTTACGTTATTAAGCGATTTGTAAAGCACTGCATGTGAAACGCTTTAATGTAGCTTAACACTATGCTTAACATCTATGAAGCACTTCAGCAGAACCGTTAACTGTCGTAGCTAAGCAGCATAACAATTTGTGATAATGATGTCATACATTACGCAAACTGTACCACAGATGTGAGTGCAACATCATAAAGTACTACTAGGCCTGCAACACGCCACGCACACTTGCAGCAGAGTTTTTAAACGATTCATCCGCTGCATAAAGCGCTTAATAACTTCACGATTTTCTGCACTGCTGTGCGCAGAACTTAACGAAACGCTTAGTAACTTAACCCGCCCTTGGTGTTCACTGACTCATTTTTCCATTCCTGATGCACGTTGTGTTATGGATTTTCTGTGTATTGTTTGCTATATTTTGTAATCAATATTGTGGTCTGAGATTTCTTTTTTTTGGTCTTTTGTGTTCATTAACACGTGATTGCTTGACTGTGGTTAGACTATACAATTGTTGTCGTAAAAGTACGTAATATTTTACATGTACATCTACTTTGAGTATAAACGAATAATAATAATAATAATAATCAGATTTGTAAAGCGCCAGAATGTCAAAAGACTTCCGTGGCGCTAGCGGACAGGAACAGAAGACGAAGAAATGACGTCTTGGTATTAACATCACAAAAAATAAAACTGCAAATCCTAAATGAACGCAACTGTATGCGTGTGCACAAGTGGGGCAGTTGCGGTACATGTTACAGTGGAATCACAAACAGAAGCACCAATCCGTGTTTCTTGGGAAATTTTTGGCATTTCTGAAATCGTAATCCTGTGCATCTGCTGGTGCTCATACACCACTGTATGTATTCAGATATTCATTACAGTGTTCAGTTGAAGCACAGTTCGTTATAGTGGCGAGCTGGATTCAAGCATTTCACAGTTGTATCATCTGTACTTCGGTTACTGTTGTTGCTGCAGCACGTTGTCTGATGAAGACTCTGTGGTTGCGGTTATTGAAGAGTGGCGCAGAGAAGGTTTACAGGACTGCATTGAAGTCAACTTCAGGTGAAAGTCACATACGCCTACATACACATTGTTTCAGTGGCATAGCCAGAATTTGATGGTATTGGGCCTGGAGGACTTCTGTCTCCCGCGGCGTTTAGGAGCAGAGCTCCTGGTCAGGGGGTTCTGAGCACCACTGCAGCTAAAAGCTTTCCAATTTTTTGATGCAACACGAAGTGCTAAAATGTTCCCGTTTATCTATTTTGCAATGCATGTTTAAAATACAGTAGTTGGCAAGTAACTCACAACAGTCCCTAATATATAATGCACTTTTTCATTCGTTTTCCATTTTTACAATGTGGGTGGTGGAGTGTAGGCGCCTTCTGCATATGTACTGTGTCTCAAAAAGCATACACTGTAATTTTTGATCACTTACGCTAACGTGGACTGATTGTCAAAAATTTCCACTTCTTCCACTGCGAGTATTTCCGAATAAATCTGATAAGCAACTACTGTATTATACAGATTTTGCAACTTACAATAAAACAATTGAACAACAGTGGGCTAAACGAGTGTAATTGTATAGTTTGCTTAGCGTTTTGTTTTAAAAAAAATATTGCTTGACTGAGTGAGTGACATTTTTTGTGGTAATGTTGAAGTTCATACTCTACAAGATATCGTAATATTATGATGTAGTTTAGCCTTTCAATAGTCTATCACAGTTCAGCAGCTTTCTTTTCCTATCCACCCTGTATATGCTGATTGGTTGTGTTGAAATGTGTTTTTTGAAGTAGATGTTATGCATTACGATGTCAGCAATTTCCGGCACTATAAGCACTGCTTGCAAATGTTGTGAAGTCCACTTAATGTTATTTATTTTGTCGTTCAGCAGTGTAATTTCATTTCCGTCAATCACAGGTTCTCACCTTGGTTACATTGCTTTTTTGCGAGATGAACTGTTTGCGATGTCAACAGCTTGTGTTAGAGCACAGTAATATGCTAATATGATGTGTATATTTACTTTCAGCGACATTTCCGACGAACACGGCATAGTCTTTGCACACCAGTCAAAGTGGCAGCAAGACATGTTGGCGCGATACGGCAATGATATGTGCCTTATCGATGCGACCCACAACACGACACTTTATGGCCTGCCATTGTTTCTCCTGTGTGTGCCCACCAACTGCGGTTATATAACTGCTGCTTCATTCCTGCTAACTGACGAACAGGCGCACACAATCGAAGAAGGACTGCGGAAAGTGGCAGAATGGTGCCCCGACTGGAGACCACAGTGTGTTTTGTCTGACTTCAGCGAAGCACAAATTGCTGCAGTGGAAACAGTTTTTGCAGGTAACGTGAAACGCTTGTTATGCATTTCTCATTCAGATACATTGTCAAAGCCTTTTATTCATTGACTTTGTTTTGTGCTGAATGTGTGCAATATGTACTTCATTGTATGTTTACAAGAAATGTACTACATTATCGTTGAGCTACAGAATGAAACAATTTGGCATTTTCAACATCCGGTTAACTGCAAACTTTTCTTTCGTCTTGTACTTGCAATGTGTTTTCTGTTCCTTATAGCATACCTGTGCCCTACTGCAGGTGAAACTTGGCCCGTACATATTGGCAATATGTCTTCCACAGTTTGTGTTCTGTCAGCATGTTCACATTAACTAATGTAATTTGTCACTGAAGATTGTACGTTATTGCTGAACAGAGTCAACTGTTGTGCTTTGCAAATTCCATCGTCTGCAGGCGTGGAACAGGCGCCTTGCCAGTCATCCACAGAAGGATGTCGTCATGAAAATGTACGTTGACTTATGTTACAGCAATTACCAGCAAATGTGCATCATATATTTCCAGTGACAATGATGCTGTTAAACCATGTAGTGCTGTATTCGTCATCGAATGTCATCATCAAGTATACAATCTTGATTTATGAATGTAGCAGTCACATCATAGGCATAATACAC
>Ga0209365_1000169_pt1 | contig 11649 bp, 11 predicted proteins | sample WorMetimpBELIZE2_FD_187389 | JGI IMG/M metagenome (GOLD analysis project Ga0209365, IMG submission 187389) | Marine gutless worms symbiont microbial communities from Max Planck institute for Marine Microbiology, Germany - Olavius imperfectus... | ecosystem: Host-associated > Annelida > Digestive...
CTGACATTCTCTCAATGAAAGTCTGCTATGAAGTTTCTTTGCGTTACAGCTTTCAGATAAAGCGCTCATATTACCCCAAATGCCCCCATAGGGTGATCCAAAAATGCAATTTTGTGCATGATTTTGCGAATAATGCTGGACGTTAATGGAAAACATATCAAGCTTCGCGCGGTCTCTCTGCCATAACTTTGCTACTTGTTTTACTGCAATGTCTACATATGTTGACCGATTTCTATATTGAGATAATAAGCGACAGAAAAGCTATTGATTTGCCCACCCGCAACATGGAATTCCATTCTTACCTCCATCAAAAATTGTTCGTCCCTATATAGTTTCACCAACCACTTAAAATCTCACCTCACAGCCCAGCTCATTAACAACTAACACTCTCCGTCTGGCCATCTGGTGACTCCCCGCACCTCCGATTCATGCTTAATGAAGTTAACGTGTGACTATGTGCACGTTATAAATTTTTGTATTATTATTTTTTTGACCCCGGTACTCAATTCCCAGGGAAGAAAAATTATGCTATGCAAAGACTGAATACAAAACAAGCTGGAATGGTCTTTACTCCTCCTCATCCTTCACAAAACTATCAAGAAGTAGAATATTATTATTATTATTATTATTATTATTATTATTATTATTATTATTATTATTATTATCATTATTATTAAGGAACACTACAGCCTGACTGAGTCATAACAAAATCCCTAGTAATACAGACCACATCATCCAAAAACATATTAGAGCCACACAGTAGGCACGTCCGACGGCCACCCAGAGTGGCTGTAGGGTGGCCTCACACACATAAAGCAGTTAATATACAGATAACGGAATGAAGTGAAGTTACAGAGGCTGGACTGGTGTCACTTGTTGCCTGCCAGCAACTGATGTCTGCTGACTGTGCCTGCTAGCGTGCTGATGAGCACCAAATACAATCTGTTGAGCAAAGTCAAAGTAGCAGTTGCCAGGACCCTTGCGGATGAGAAAGCCATTGACTGGAGACAACAGCTGGTCATCGAGTGTCACGATCATTGTACGCACCTGCCAACATATCACTCATCACGCTGCAGACATCACTACGTACTTATATGATAAAACTAAAAATAATGCTCCACTTCATACTGATATAAAACGCAAAGTACACACATAACATGTGGAAAAGCAAATAGATTAGCAAATTAAAATTCAAAACAGTAAGATAAGAACAGATAAAATCAACTGTACCAGTCCCAAGCTTTCCAACTGTCATATGTCTCAAACAACTGGACAGCATGAGTTAAGCCTAGTTCTCACTTTCATGGTATGGACGCCGGAAGCGTCACAGTTTTAATCCGGGATATACGTCGTGAAACCTGCGTCTTTCGGCCCCGGTTGTCACTTTCCTATGGTGATGCAAGAGGCTATAAGAATTATATGAAAATATCACTAGAGCTCTTTCAAGAAATGCTCAACCGCAGCATAGGTGTAGTCTGTCTGGTGCGTTCCATGGTAACTATGACCAGTTTTAGACCATGGACCACATAGAATTTGCTACGGATATGCTGCAGTTGCATCCCCGAATATACGGTTATCTACAATTTCCTACAGTCACTTGCAGTAATCTACAAATGAAATTTTTGAACCTGTTGAAAATCGCGCCATGGAAAAAACCAAGACGGCAGAAACGTAACGGTTGATCCCAAAACATCACGGTCATGTCTACGGACCCGGGACAGATATCTCACGGATAAACCCGGATTAAACCGTGACGCTTCGGGCTTCCGAACTGTGAAAGTGAGAACTACCGTAAAAATTCGAATATAATATGCACAGTTGTATAATACGCACCCCAAACTTGGATGGGAAAAACGTGGGAAAATGTTAGTTTAGCTGTATAATACGCACTTGTTCTGCACCAACCAATACAAACCTGTTCACTGAGGTAAATTGCTTTACTTAGAAAGTTTAACTTATTCCATGGTACACTTTTTTAATATAAACTAACAATAATTTACCAAATTAGTTACATTTCACTTCGATTAAACCAATGTTTATCGTATTGTATTTGTAAACAAAATAATAGGCCCTGCGGCATTTCCCGCCTAGCTTCGTGGTGGACCTAAATGCCGGAATTTACCTAATTCTTTAATACAGGTAAGTTTTGTAATGTAATGACTGTTTGATGAAAATAATCGTGTACATATGGCCTGATATAGATATTTATGCAATATGACTGTTTTCTGTGTGGAAAATTATGTTTTTTAGTTTGCATGTATTATACGCACCACAGCTAATTGAACCTCTATTGTTGGTAAAAATTGTGCGTATTATATTCGAATTTTTACGGTAGGCTTTAGAAGTCAGATGGCTAACCCCACGGTAAGTATCTTCAGGACTCTTGTTATAGTTCCACAGTCGGACACCAGTGACGTCCGTGGGACAGTGAAAGTGAATTTGGAGCTGATGCTGACTGCCTTCAGTAAATGGTATTAGCCACATGTGTTCATCGGATGTCGTCACATTATCACCATCAATCAGCCTTCAACACACGTTCACAGCTGTCAATCACATCAATACGTGTATGTTACACCACTGTCTGGAGTGGGATAAGTAAGTCTTAACAAACTTTGACCATGACAAGCAGTGGTTTAACACACTTATTCCACCGTCGCATGAGGTCGACGTCTTGTTGTCATTCAGTCCACACATGTGCCCAACTAGCCAAAATTTCTTCTCCGTAACTCGTTGGACATGTTTCTGAAATCCCAATTTGTTCAATGGTATTTTACTTTCTGTCTCCACATAATCTTCAATATCCTTCTGTAACATTTCAAGTCAATGAAAGTCCATAACGCAATAAAGTAACACAACATGGCTGACTTGTCAATGGTCCGCTGATCGTCCTCATGTCCTGGAAGCTGATGCAGATCTTGTGGCTCCGCATCAATCATACTCACATCAACGTGAATAACTTGTCCATCTTTACCCAGCAGCTCAACACCAGTCAGGCCAATGTAGTGCTTGTCACCCCATGTCTCCACAAAATTCAACACCAAATCTATACACGAAACATATACACAGTGTCCGGATAAATTAGGTGCCACTTTATTTTCGACTATAACTCTCGCATTTCTTGGTCGATTTTCGCCATTTTTTCACCGATGGAAACAAGGATAAACATACTCCACAATCATGTGTAATTTACTTACTAAGCATTCACTGTAACGCACTGTTGGCCCTGTAATGCTTATATCACAAAAGAATTGATTATAGTTTTAGTTTGGCTGTGGGAAATTGAAGAACGGAAACAAACTTCATTGTCAGCACCAAAAGACTAGATCGTAAATTAACAGCTGATGCCTGCCACCAAGCTGACCCAAGTTTTGCCATGTTTATATAGAGAGATAGAAAGTTTATTTGTATAGCGCCTATAAATTCAAAAAATCACTAAGTGATTCAGTCGCCAAATAGACGAAATTTCAGACATTGTCTGAAGGAGTCGAAGGACAGACGTGGCTGCTGTAGTCCGGGTGGAAAGTCGTTCCAGCTGATGACTGGTGGCCGAGAAACTCCTATCAACAAGTTTATTACGTGTTCGCGGCATGAGCAGCTTCCAATAGGAATTAGACCGCAATGAGCAACGACCAATGTCCGAAAAAAGGCAACAGTCATCAGCGAGATACACGGGAGACACTGCAACGAGCGACTGATGTACAAGCCACGCGATCTTGAACACGACTCGCTGACGGACTGCATGGCAGCCAGTGGATCTGACGTAACATTGGTGATGTGGTCACGACGACAGGCACCTGTAACCAGGTGGGCGGCGGCGTTCTGTACTGACTAGAGGCGATAGGCGATGAAGTAGTCCATCGCTGATGCCATACAGCAGTGAGTTGCAGCAGTCCAGGCGACACGAATGAACGCCTGAACAAGCATCTTAATGGCATTCATGGACAGCTAGTAAACTACTGGTCGGAGTTGGCATAGCTGGTTGTAACCGGAGCGGCAGACGGCCGTGACATGGGCCGCCAGTGACAGCTCACGGTCGATGACAACACAGAATTCATGAGCGGTGTCCGAGATGGTGAGACACGTGCCAAGCAACAGGTCGTCGTGGCAGTCTGTTTACTGTATATATACCGATACTTTCTCGGTAAGGTAACAAAAGGTAAAGGTTGGACACTGCTTACATGAGTCAGACTCAAGACCAGCAGTGATTTACAATCTCAGAAATGGCAGCTGATTGACATCAGCTAATGGTGCTGCAGTGCATTATATGGTCATTATATGGCCTGCATTAACAAAAAATTGGACCCGCACTGTAGCTATAACCAACGTACCACCTCCCCAACCAACTACACTAGGCCTTCACTCCATAGCCCACACTAGGTGGGGTTACTACTCATTTATGGTTCCACTGAGGATAAGAGGCTGAGTTGGCCAGAGCAGACAGTAATGTTAATGTTAATGTACAGTATTTATCCACGCGAAGATCTTGTAACAAAGAGTTACGACGGCTGCGCCATGAGGGTTGTCTTCAGCAAACTACAGAACTGTGCTGATTTCAGCGACGGTGATTTTAGGGATGGCGGTAGTGCATTCCAACACGTGGAACCTGAAACTGTGAAGGCACGTGAACCATATGTGACAGTCCTTGTATGCGGAAAGTCAAGATCGCCTTGGGTTGCTGCCCGCAGATGACGACGAGTTGTGGCAGTAGGTTAGTAAGTTGCTCAAGGTTGCTTGCAACTGGACCAGGAAGGGTACTGAGCTGGTGAGTTATCTGATATGAATTAGATGACGCACTGAGGCAATGAAGACTATACAGACCTTTACCATGATAGACCAGCGTGTCAACATCACACACTGAATCTGCAGACATCATGTGGCAGTCAACCGCTGACGTCTGTTTCTCAGTCTGTCAAAGTAAGTAAGTAAGTAAGTTTATTATTTCAAAAGCCATAGTGTAGCTTGATTACAAGTTACAAGTTAAATGTTTAGGCACTGTTTGAACAACAAAATACAATATAAATAATAAAAGATAGCAGTACACGATATAATCTAAAACACACATACAAAATACAAAAATAAGCTCAAATTTAGTTGCTACCGAAAAGGCAGAAGTGCGTAAGACAGTGTTGAGCGATATCTTTTAGTTCGGAGGCTTGGCCTGGGGTATACAGTGGGCTTCTTGAGCCGGGATGTCACGGCTAGCTCTCGAGGGGTGGAAGAAAGTGGTGTAAATAATTGTCAGGTCAACAAATGTTTCTAAAAATTCGCTTAAAAAAATCCACGTGTCTTGCTTGAGGAGATGAAATGTCAGCCAGCGCCAGTGTAGAAAGATAGGGGGTGGAGGTAGAGTAACAAAAATAATGTTAATGGCCACTTGTTGAACAGCCTCCAAACGTTCAGTTTGAGACTTAGTCAAAGTAGAGTGCCAGAGCAGTAAGGCATAATCAAGTACTGATATGATCACTAAGGTATAAACGTGCAGTAGGTGAGATGATGACAAACTCGCTCTTTTCAAATGTTTTAAAAATATAACACATTGTCGTGTATTACTACAAGCATTCCACCGAACATAATCAACCATTCATTGTTCACTACTCACAAAATAAACAGACGAATAACAAATCTGTCAAATCACAAATACATAAAAGCAAGTAAAGTAAAGTAAATGTGACTCCGTGCAGCACTTATCCATTCACATCTCTAAAGCACTCAGGTATGACACAGTGTCACCTGCCACTAAACACGAGCCATACCTGCCTTTACTTCCAAACCACAGTACATCACCGCCCTTTGGGTGGTACCCATTGCGTCTACCCACAAAAGGATGACCAGGCTGAGTTGACATGGGTGGCTATTACATATCGAGATATATTTTCCCACTTCGGGAGTTAAACCGGGATGCGATCACCATCCCAGTACTAACCAGGCCTGGCATACAGCAACTTTGTTGACGTCGTCGCTGCTTGCTACCTGATAAGATAAATAGATAGATAAGACTAAAGACCTGCACGGTTATGGGGATCACGGGGATCCCACGGGGATGAAAGCTAATGTTGTGCAGTTCCCACGGTGGTGGAAAGATATGTCACAGGACTCCCGTGGGAATGGTAAGAACCTGTACGGGATTCCCGCGGAAGTGAATTTTTTTGGTGCACCGCCATAAATGTTCGAATAAGTGCATCTGCTATTCACTTCCATAACATGCGACAATGCGTGCATAATCACTTTATCATAACATAGTTTTTAAACTTTTGATATACGGTCACGGGCACAACCACTGGGAGGGGTCTGGGGGTCCAGACCTCCCTAAAATTTGGACGGACCCCCAACTTTTTACATAGCTTTTTGATGAATAGAGTGTGATTATGTAACCGACTGCATCAAACTGGATAGACCTGTTGATTTTTTCTGTAGAAGGGTAGTAATACCCTAGACCAAGGAATTGGACCCCCAACTTTGAAAACGTGGTTGCGCCCCTGTATATGGTACTGTTTGCATGGCAGCCAGGTTCATGTTCTGTCGAGTGATTAACTCACAAGAGGGGGTGGAAGGCATCTTGGCCAGAACGGGTTGGAGATGGAATGGAAGTTGTGCAGGATGGAACAGAAATCCTGCGGGGATGGGCGCAGATGAAAGTGAAAGTGGTTGGGGATGGGTGGGGTGGAAATTATATCAGAGGGGACGGTTGTTCCCATGCAGGTCTCTAAATAATACTAACATTATCAGTAAGGTTGGCTGTGGGTGGTCGATTGCAGACATCGTCAGTATTGCAAAGTTCATCCATAGCATCAACTTCAAACATTTGATCATTGGCAGCAACCAACTCCAGTATGTCGTCATCCATTGTGAACAGAATCGTCTACAGACATTATACTGACTTCACTTAAACTGACTCCATTAAACTACAGGTCCGGAAACGACTTTGTAAGAAATGAATGAAAAGAATTATATAGTGCACTTAGAAGCCTACAAAAGTATGTTTATACCGTGCTTAGCTTCGGCTGGAAAGGCATAGGCAGGTATGGTTCATTCCGTCCTTGGATAAATGCGTGGGTGTACAGGTAAAACTGTGTGATCCCTTCACAACGCGGTGCCGTACCTGAGCGCTTTAGAAGTAGGTTGCCTGCAATAAGGCGCTATACAAATGTACTGACCTTTACCTTTACCTTTTACCTTTAGCCGAGAACTACCGGTGAAACTAAAACAAATCCGATAAACAAGAGAAGGCAGTCCGGCCGAGAGTCTGTGACATCAGTCTAGTGATTATCTATGGAGAAGTCTATGGTGGAAAAGACTTGAGGAAGAGGTGTGTTTTAAGCCTAGAGTGAAAAAGAGAAAAAGTGATTGATAGTGAAAGTGGTAGTGATGACCGTGTGGATCCGACGTGTGTAGGGTAATGGCGAGAAGGTGAAAGACCAAGATGTGGTCTGTGGATGAGGCTCATGGAAAGAATGAGAAAGTTTATTCTAAAAGTGGGGTGCTGCATGTTGAAAAGAACAGTTTGTAATTTTGAGAGATGAGGAAATAAGTGGTCTGGAGAAGGTGACAACGGACGAGGATGGAGTACTGCGAGTACTGTTTCAGTAAAATTAAGTACACAATACGTACATCTCCAAAACACTCTGAAGTGCCGACGATATCACCGGAAGCACAAGCTATCTCGCCGATGAAGATAACAATACCGTCAAACGTGATGTCAATGTGTCGTGCACCACGTGATGAATGGATCCGCGACTTGTTGTAGTTCTACCAAATGACACCCAGCATAACACATGCTCACTGACTGACGATTACACATCATTAAAAACACCGTCCATCGGCCAACAAAACTCAGTCACGTCACGCAATCAACCAGGGGCTTCTATCACTATACCCAGTGGGCGCAGCTTGCGCCCAGTGAAAAAAACAGGGAAATAATGATTTTCTTAATGAGGGTTTTTACTGAGATATAATCCTATAATAGTTTAGGATGTGAAATCCAGTCCAGTCTCTCATTATTAATCATTAGGCCTACTTATTTATTGCAGTGGGAAGTGCAATGGAAAGTCATTAAAACTGATGCCACCAGATGACTTGATTTCAGCTCAAAATGCACTAAAATGCGTTTGGTGGCCGGGCTCCGCCCAGACCTGCTGGGGGAGTTCACAGTGCTCCCCAGACCCCCTAGCTGAATTTAAGAGGTCCTAGTTCTAAGAGGAAGGGAGGGAGAATGCGCCCAATTTTGTATCCAGATTTGGGGGATAGAACCCCCTGCAATGAACTTTTCAGCTACAGGTGGTCTAGGAATGCCACTGAAGTAAATTAATAACAAAGCATGATGCCCAGTAATAACATTACAAACACTGGGCTAGTATATCACGCAACGTAGCCAAGCTACTCATTTTACTGACCCACTGAGGGATGAGCAGGCTGCGTTTACCTGGGTGACTGCATACCAAGATGGTTTGCCCATCATCCATGAATGGTTGTCCGTCTGAGAACTAACCAAGTCAAACATAAAGCAACTTCGTTGATGTGACTTCCACTATGATCACCCAATCACCGAAATGTGCATGGATAAGTTCGCCAGGAAGCCTACTCCTGTGCAAAATTTCACTACAATACCATCAGGGGTTTTTGACCCCTATACAGGTAAAGTTGTCAACCCTAGGTGCATGTTTACTCGACTGCTTTTTCGTTGTTCATTTGTGGTTTCTTTCAACCAGAGTTCTTAATAAAATTACCTACTTACTTAACTGTTTGTTAATACTGCTTACTGCCAGATAAATGAGCAATCTGTCCACATTTTACTGAGAATATGCCTATTCGTTGATTTATGTCTTGATTTCGGTAGTTTGCATTACACAGCATTGCTGTGACTTCATATAATTCTAATTCATCGTTTAGTCATGTGTCTAATACAAGCACAGGAAGAGCTAGACAAACCCAGATCCTGAGTACAGAGATGCTGAGAGGTTGTTCAAAGTAGACGTAGATGTAGTGAGGTTGGCCGGCAGTGAAAGGAGCTAGCCACATGTGAGTATCATCCTGAGTACGATTCACTCCGTCGATCAGGTTTGTCACTACTCGTGGGTCTCTGCTATACTCATGCAGAATGTTAATATCGCTAGGCTCAGCCCATATCTAAACACAGTTCACGTACAATAAGTGCTGCATTTAGCCATATAACATACTCAACTGAACTTTCATTAAGCCCACGTTGGACGCACGAGAAACTCGTACGAGAAACTCACAGCGAAAACTTTCACGAGAAACTTGCACGAAATAGAACACGCTCTATTTGATGCGAGAAACTCGCGCGAGAAATATCTTGCTGCAAGTCGGTATGACACACGTACAAGTTTCTCGCACGAGTTTTTCGTACGTGTGTCATGGGCTTTATGAAACTTCCTAACAAGCCAGAAATGAGCAAAAACAGTAACAGAAACATATGATCCTGGGTGCGGGGGAAGGGGTCGATAAGTGCGCCTGGCGGCTATGTACTGTTAACTGTTGTGGGCCAGTTGAGAGTGTGTGAGATGAGGCGACCGAGCGAGGCAGCGACGTCGCTGACAAGGGGAAACCAGCGCATTGGCCCAAGGGAACCTATGATTGACAGAGGGCGAGGAGTAAATGAAATGATGATAATGTGAAGGAGGATTAGGCTTATGTAGGATGTTGTGAACGAAGAAGGAGCTTGCAAATAGATTATTATTATTAGTATTATTAAGGCTATTTGTAACGCGTAATTAAGATCCCCCCACGAAGACCGCAAATGCGCTGTCCAGCTGTGAGAAAATATGTACAGTATACCAGTGTCTTGAGTGATGATTAAAGTGAACTCGAGCCATACTACCAATCATAAGATGAGTATGCCAAGTATCACCAACTACATGTACCAGGATCGATGGTCCTGTGTATGACAGTTAACTATAGCCTTATATGAGCAGCTCAAGTACTCGAGTTTGTATTTGTGTTCATTTTTAAAGACATTATTGTGTATAATAGTTATTATTCAATATGTAACACATATGCATCTGACGTTTGAGCAATAAAGATTATTTACTTACATACTTACATTAATATCAACTACACCATTCACTCCATACACCGATCATATTGTTCAATCCACACCTGAATCTCATAATGTAGACATTAGTAACTACTCAGGATTCAATCAGTTCCACAATCACTCTTACTTCATTTCACTAACAGGCAATAGTCAAGATACCTTAGCAACAGCAGCTGGCTGGCCGGTGTTGGTAAATATCTCAATACCATTCAGACCCACGTAGTGTCGGTCACCCCATGTCGACTTGATGTTAATGACCATGTTCTGACCAGAAGGCAACTCCGGAATACTGAAATCATTCAACTGCCTGTTTGCACACAGTACAATTCAGTACAGACACAGTACAAACTTAACTTCATGGTGTTACTACAGCTGTAAATTTGTGACGAGGGAGAGTCCAGCACTCGAGGGCGACAGTCGTCAACCAGCTGCAGCAGCAGCAACGGCAGCGATTGGTCGACAACGATGCTGATTGGACGTGTGCGCAGCACTTAAAATGAAGGGTCACGGTAAAAACTAGAGAGGAAAAGTCTGACGCTGGATGAATAAAACGTCTTTAAAAACAAGAAAAACTTGTAGCAACTCTTATGGCCATAACCCGGTCACAAATTTGCAGCATGTATGAACAGTGCGTTCTACAACTGAATTCTGATTTGTGCTGGTTTATATTCACGCTTAAGTCTACAATAATCAGGGGAGCAACCACGTCTGTAAAGTTGGAGGTCCAGTTCCTTGGTCAAAGGTATTACTATCTTTCTACAGAAAAAAAAATTAGACAGGTCTACCCAGTTTGGTGCAGTCGGTTACATAGTCATACTGTTCCGTCATACACTCACCATTTTCTATAATCAGGCACCCAAGGTGAATTTATCCGTCTGCTCCAGTTGTTCATCTGAATGAGCACGCGGCAGAGTGATTACCCTTTCATGTGGTACCAGAATAGCTGCAGTAGTTTCTTTTGTTTTGTCACAAAGCACGTGTGACAGACAAATCTGAGACGATGGACGGACTAACAAAATGTCGACATCCAAGACCCTGTTAGCATACTTCGCCTGGTGAAAATATCTGTGTCACTACTGAATATAGCAGATACACAACATGGTTTTACAGGGTCATTAATATCAACAGTCAACATTGGTTACTTACTGAGAAATGTCATTCGTGGCAGTAGATATAACAGAGTCAGCAGCTGCAGCAGATGGCTTAACACGATCATTCATTAGATACTCATCCAGAACATCATCTGTCGACACGTCATCAACAGCTTCTAACTTAATCATTGTAATCCAATAATTACGTACGACACTCGTGGTACTGCCTGACCCACACTATAACGAGGTCTGCATTAGATGCCTTTTATACAGTATCTATTGCAGTGATAATGTGACGGAAAGAGTCCAATGTCAGTACATAGTGTTGGTGATGCTTAAAGAACGATGTTAGTTCAGTTTGTTGTTGTACTAACAAGGTTATGCAGTCTTAAAACACAGCACAGTGCCTGCCTGGTTGGTGGCGTGGCACAGTGGTTACAACATCGGTCTGATTTATTGTGGCTAACTGACCTTGACCATGACCTCGTTACCTGACCACCACTGACT
>Ga0209365_1000170_pt1 | contig 11529 bp, 6 predicted proteins | sample WorMetimpBELIZE2_FD_187389 | JGI IMG/M metagenome (GOLD analysis project Ga0209365, IMG submission 187389) | Marine gutless worms symbiont microbial communities from Max Planck institute for Marine Microbiology, Germany - Olavius imperfectus... | ecosystem: Host-associated > Annelida > Digestive...
TTCTATTGCTTTATTTGCGTCAGTTGTATTGCATTATTGTCATTGGATGTTTTGATTGTATTATAATTTGAATTCTAGTTCAACTGACTATTTTCTCACACGCCACACTCTCAACAAGGTGAATTAATTAATCGATGACAGTGTAGTTTAATTCATTATTAAATGTACAAATAAATGAACAGTTGAAAACATTGTGTTAAGCGACTCACACAACGTGAAATATAGCTGAAATAAAATATTCTTTTATTTTACGCGAACACCGTGCATGTGTGGAGTAATTCTATTGATCGTTTAACAGTGTGGTGACGCCACAACAGCGACAGTTCTACATGGTTACACACTGATACACAGACAGAACTGTGAAGATGACTGGCAGTTTGCATTGGTTCGTGGTCGCCGAACTGTCTTCTATGTCAATACAGATAACAGTCACCAGCTCGACAGGTGATCACATGTTGGATTATACCATCGACTGATCCAGGAATTTGGGTTAGGGGCGGCCGTCCCCGTCCTTTTTCTTTCCCTTAGAAGTAGGGCCCCGTAAGCCGACTGAGGGGTCTGGGGAGCGCTGTAAGCTCCCCAAGTGGGGTCTGGGGCGGAGGTCCGGTTGAAAACGAATTTGATGCACTGTGAAGCTGGTGAAAATCATTTTGAGTATTCTGAAGTGCGTGGTTTATAGTAGAACGATTACAATTTAACACGAACTAACATGACCAAATGTGCAAATGGCAACATGATGACCAGACCAGTAGCCTACCGTTTTTACTTATCAGGAGTACAGTGACGGCGTCGGTCCGTCGGCCAGGGAGGGTGCGGAGCTGCCTCTAAATCCGCCACAGGGATCGTAATCCAGTCATCTGCAGTCAACTTTCATGTCATCTTCAAAGCTCATCGCTACGAGATAACTGAATCAGTTATTTTTGTCAACTTTTATTGCTCTCCAAACTGTGAATGACTGACTGACTGACGACCAAATTCTTGTCTAATTGTTGTATTGTAAGCGAGTCGTAAATTCTGTGGAAAATGTGATAATTTTGCTATCATTGTCTGCTATGACTTGTTCACACCACCGACATGGTCAAGACAACACTGTCTTGTCTTATCTTGTTCTTGTCGGCGGTGTAAACAGAATTGGCGACATGTCAAGACAGTCCCCTACAGAAAATTTAGTAACTGTGTTTTGTTCAGTCTCGAAATGTGGTGAGGACTACTGACAACAGTCTGGACTTGTCACTAATTTTGTTCACACCACCGACAAGACAAGACAAGAGAGTTTTGTCTTGTCTTGTTTTGTCTATGTCGGTGATGTGAACTAGACAATAATGTTCATGGCGAGAACAAGTTAATTTAGGGGGCGACGACAATTGCACACGTACTGTAAAGATAATTATAATCGGTGTGGTCAAAGCAATTTGATAATTAAATTCAGTGTCACATGGAGATGTATGTGGGAGGTATCGTTGTAATGTGTGAACAGGTGGACGAAGGAGCTGGAAATGACGATCCGCCGACGCTGCAGTCTACTCGACAATTCATCGTTGGTTGAGATGGCTAAGAACGCTTTGAGAACGCTTCTGTCATGATTCTATCTGTAAATTTTAGTTCACTATAACTATTAACTTCATACACAATGTTAACATTGTTGAATTACATGTGTTTATGGATATATTTCGACATCTAGGTGCTTATTGCCGTCTGATGTTTGCTCATTAATTTAAACACAACAGGTACCTCATGCAACACAGCTGTTAAATATTTCACGTCAGAATGACTTCTATGAGAGTGAGGCAACATAAACAGGAGTTATACCAAAACCTTTGTAATAGCCTGCCTAATTCAGTAGTTGATGCTAACACTGTTAATACATTTAAATCACGGTTAGATAAGTTTTGATCACACGAAGCAGTTAAATAAGATTTATGATTTTACAGATGACTTGACTGGTACCGGAAACTGATCAGACAAGTTAAATTGACCAAGTTCTTATATATATATACAAGTCAGATATATCGACACGGACATAGAGGTGTCAGCACCTACGTCCGTAACATCCGGTTGAGTTAAGTTTAACTGAGAACGAATTCAATATTAGCATGCTGTCGAAAAACTGCTATTAACTTTTTATGTACCATTCATCTAATTGTAAACTGGCTGCATTTTGTCAAGTTTTTATTTAAAAAACTATTTTATGTTTTTAATGTTATATTTAAGTGAGTTGTGTGTTCTCGACGATAGCGATGCTCATACATAAGAACCTTACACTGACTGTGTTTAGTGTACTCTACGAGTACATCAGGTGCGGTTCTACTATACTTCTATAAAAAGTATTTTGGAGAAACGCATTTTGGCGTATTTTGAAGGCCACGAAACGCTCCTTTTTGCACCTATTTGCTGATGCTTTGAGTTCGTCAAACAGCGTTTTGTGTCACATTCGGGGAAGGGCAATGGCCGAGGTTGGGGGCGCAATTGCCCCCCGTTCCCCGTAGAACCGGGCCTGGTGTACATCTAAACTACGTACATGTGTATACATGTGTATTTAGGCTATGTGTAATGTTGTATATAGAAACCTTCGTTCTGTCAAGTTTATTCCAATAAATGTGTTATTGTTCTGTTATATGTTAGGTTCTTATTATAATGCAGTGCAGTGACAATTCCAGCTGATGGCTGCACTAAACTGAAACATGAAGAATTAAATATGCGAAAATGTTGATATTATAATATATATACCGTGTCTCCAAAAAACTGTGCCAACATATTGTTTGATCTGTGTCTGTCAAATACAAACCGATTTTAATAAAAATTGGCAGGCATGTCTTGGAAGAAACATTTAAAAAACTATTCAAAAAATGCCCACGTCACCTAAAATATGTGCTATCATTACCCTGGGAAATTTGAAGTCACCGACTGAGCCATCAACGCAGTACTTATTACACCGTGGCCGCATTGCTTGCAATGCAGAGCGCTGTATTAGCCACAGCAATTCCGTCCGTCTGTCCGTCACATGCTGGTACCCTATCCAGACGAATGAAAATAGAATCATGCGGTCTTCACTGTGAGGTAGCAAAACACTGTAGTTTTCTGATACCAACAACGGTTGGGGGCGACGTCCCCTTTCACCTAAAATTTGCGCTCAAACTGACCCACCCCCTCTGAAAGCGCTGACTTCGATGAATATCTGCTTTATAAGGTCTCAACCGTAAGAGCTAGCGAAAAAAAGTTCACTTATCGCGAATAGGAAGTCGGCCACGCGCTTTCCAACGCGCTATAGATGAAGTCCGTACGTTACCTTTAACTTCCCCAAAGGGTGGCTCAAATAGCGGCATGATCGGCAATTATCAAGGGCGTAGACAAGAAGGGCTGGTGGGTGGTGAAGCCCCTCCGAAAATGTTGGAAGGGGGCCCACAGCAATTTCGGCTTAGTTGTCACTGCAAAACGACGGTTTAAACCTCAAGTGATGACACCCGTTACAGTGGTTTACTTGAGTGCCCAAAACTTCCAGCAGGGCCAAAAATGCCGCTTCTTTTGGACATTTCGCTTCATGGGGCCCTGACCAGGGACTCTGCCGATGGATGCCACTGGGGCTCCGCCCTTAGACCCCCATTATAGGCTCGCGCTCCGCGCTCGCCATGTATTTCCTGCATAGGGGCCAATTGCGGGCTTCAGTCCCCCGAAAAACAATTTCTCCCTACGCCCTTGGCACTTGGCAGTTATTGTCTGAAAGATCGTAAACAGTGTAGTAATTAGTTAAGCGGCTACATTATCTTTACATTACATGCTCGAAATTTCTTCCTCCAGTGAAAAAGATCCCAAAGATATCGACGAATTATTAACTGAGATGATGCATCAAAAACGAGTGAATAACGATTTGGATCACATTTTTCGTCAAGAACGTGCTGTCGCCGGTTGACGTGGCGCCACCGTCTATACGTGCTTGCATTCGTGCTGGAGCAGAAATTTCGTGTATATGATGTAAAAATGGTGCGGTTCACTGCACGTTTGACAATAACTGTCAGTCGTTTTGTATCTATTCACACATGCACATGTATGTACTGCATTGACGGCTTAATCTGTCACTTCAAATTTCCCAAGGTAGTGCTAGCACATATTTTAAGTGAAGTGAGCACTTTTTGCATAGCTTTGTTAGGCTAAGTTTTCCTTGCAGGACATGCCTACTAACCTTTATTGAAATCGGTTCATATTTGACCAATATAAAGCATGAAATAAGTTGGCACATTTTTTCTGAGGCACGGTATACAATTATAGTGTGCGTATGCAAAATTGCAACGGCTGTTGTATATTTTATTGTTTTTTGTTGCTGTAAAATAAACACCGCTACATTATAACTGTTTTATATTTAGCCTAGCTTTATTCTTCTGTATTGCTACCATTTTTTGGTGAAATAAAGTTTATAATATTATATTATCAGCTATCGATGCAGCATGTTGAGCAAGTTGACGTCTGTGGCAGGCGAAATACATGATACAGCATCCTAGTTCAAGCCTCCCCTCGATCGAGAAGAACCGTTTCGAATTTCGTCGTTGAACTTAAGTTATTAAGGTTGTTGAGACATTTTGCTACTTTTCAGTGAAAACAATGTGATTCTAGCTTCAGTCGTTTTATCACAATACACTCGCGTCACAAACGATGGACGACATGTCATGAAGATAGCTGAGCGTTGCAATGCTATTGGAATTGCAACATTCGGCAAAAAATGACTTTTAAGATCAAATTGTTCACGTTTAAGATTTACAGGCGAAGCCAGCTGGAGTTTTAGTCAGAGCTTATTTGTGGTGACGTAAGTCTTTGTTTGCGTTTCCTGTTTATGTTCGGTGTAACTGTGTGGGTTGGTATGATGTTTTTAGCTAAATCAGCTGCAGTTATGTGCAGTTAAAGCGAATGTACATGCATCATTAGACACAGAGGTGTCTTTATGAAGATGTCTGACGTAGCTGTTGGTAGTGACATGGAGAGTGACTCCGGTCGTTCGTCTGTCGACGTACCGTGCTCAGCGTCCGAGAGCGGCACATCGTCTGTTCAGGCGGACACCTCTGAACAGTTAGCGATGCGTGTCGAGTCACTGCAGCAGGAAAACCGCGTCCTGCGCATGGAATTGGAAACGATGCGCTGTCGCTGTAAAGTACTGGAACAAGAAAACATGGACCTGAGGAGGGCGCGTGTTAACATTGTAAGTTAAATAACACTGGTGGATCATTGATATTTATTTTTTAGATAAATGTGACTCGACTGTTAGTCTACAAGATAATCTACAATATATGCGATCATTTATTGAATGTGATATGATGGTCTGGTGCTGTTAATAGATGTAGTTTGTTTCGCTGGACCATTCAATATCTCCGTAATCTCACTACAAGTTAGAATAACTCTATAGTTGTGCCGGCATGTATTGAGCTATGATATATTAACGGTAAGTGTGGGTGTGATTGCTAGCAACTGATGGCTGAGGTACAGGAGGAGTACATCAGCAACACGCTGCTCAAGAAGATTGAAGCTTTAAAGAATGAGAAGGAACAGCTAGCTCGTAACTACGAGCAGGAAGAAGAGTTTCTGACGAACGACCTTTCACGCAAACTGCAGCAGGTGACAGTGTGTACGATGTGGATGTGTCATCTAACAACTAAACTCAGTCAGGCTTGTCTCTGTCACTAGCAGCGATGTTAAACGAGTATCGATTATCCGATTTTCCAAATAATAACCGAAGTTCGAATTTGAAAATCAAACACTAGTATTCAAATTTTTTTAGTCACGTCCAAAACAGACAACCGTGACAATAGTCTTTCGATTTTGATTATCGTAACAACACTAGTATATGATACACATTTCCCGGAATGCTTTGAGCTTTGGTTAATATTTGGTTTTGAACAATCAATCTTCGAATACGAAAAAACTGAGTTTTAACAATTAACATCCCTAGTCACTAGGCAGTGTAATTTGTGCCTGTCATTGGTTAAATTCAGTGATTCACGAGCTGATTATATTCTTAAAACATCTACCATACATCGAATGATTAAAACAGCTTCTTACTTTGAAATATAAACACTGTGTGGTGACATGATGGAAGTTTTTAAATTAGTGCACAATGATTATGATTCTCAGGCTGCAGTAAAAAGGAACTTTAACTCTAAATAGGACTAGAGGAAATATGTATCAACTGCAGAAATTTACATGCCACTACAATTTAAAAAATATTCTGTTCTAGAGTCATTGATATGTGGAACAGCTTACCAAATGAGGTGTAGAGGATGATACTATTTATACTGTTATGAATCGACTGGATAAACACTGGATTAATCAAGAGGTATTTTTAATTATAATGCGGATTTAACTGGAACTGGAGGTCTACCAATTTGTATCTGAATGTGTGATCATCAAATTGCGGGCATAGACGAATAACTGCATTCATCAGAACTCATTGGATTGAATTGGATATTCAGTATAGACGCAACTGCATGCTCAGTGTGTGTCTATACTTTATCAACGAGCTTGGTCAAATGTTAACCGATTTTAATGATTTTTGGCATACAGCATCCTGAAGGAACTTGACGCTAGTAGAATGCAAGTCTGCCCACCTCACCTGAGAAAACGTTACGCAATACCTTGCGAAAAATAAAGTAGTTCATAACTTCGAAAGTACATTGGTTTCCTCGAAGAAGGTGGGTGGCTCTGAAAAGAACCGGTTGTGTTGTGTGGCAAAATAAATGGAAGCAATGCTACAGAGAGTGTTCAAAGTGACCACCCTGTGCATGGACACATGCTCCCAGTCGTTTTTTTGGCTGTATTGACAGAACTTCGATGACAACCCAAACAATTAGACGCGCGTATGAATAGTCCTGCTGAAAAATGACTTTTTTGACATTCCCCAGGTACAGTAGCTACAGTATGTGGGTGAGGTGGGCAAACTTACAGCCTTCTAATGTCAAGTTCCTTCAGGATTCAGTGGGCCAAAAATGATTAAAATGGTTCATTTTTGACGGAATTATTCAAAAAATAAAAATGTGAGCGTTTTTTTGGACAGTGTATATCCTATCTTTGCATGCTACAGATACTAGTAAAACTATCACATTATACGTGTGTGACATAACACGAATGTGATAAGAGCCTTCAAATCTTTTAACTACACTAAAACATGGTATGGAAAACTTGAAATACAGTGGCCTTTACACTGTAGAATACTGAAATGGTTCACAGACTGTTCATCGTTGTATAAACCTGTAGCACAATCATCCTACTTGTGGTAACTGGTAGACGACAAGTAGCGTGATTAAAGATGAGTGATGGGACGTGTGACTGCTAGTAGGCAATGACTTGTGACATGGGTCGGCTGACACCGAGCAGCGTGGCAGTGTTCTCACAACCGGTATGCGACATTGATCCATGCTTACCGTTCTTCAGCTTTTCTCTGGCCTCGAGACACTGCTTGTCGAGCATCAGTGAGTTGGTTTTCAGCTGAATGTCTGCATTGATACGATACAGCTTCTGCTGGAGACCATCAAGTGCATGTCTGTACAGTAACAATGTCAAACAATCCAACCATCTAACAAGGTATTAAACGACGTAAAACTACCACTATCGGCCTAGTTGAGACGTTAAACTGAATAATACGACTCAATATGACACTGGTACCTCACAATTGGTGATTACACTTCATTAAAACAGTAGGCTGTAGTGCTGCATCATACTGTAATAACGTGCATTCATGTCGGTGTTACATTTTGATAACGTGCTGTCTTAAGAAACTGGGCGTCTGTGAGAAACAAACCATATAGTGACTGACAGTAATAACCCGGCTCACGATTTCTCTACTGCATGTTATTATGTACTAACTACTGGTTAATCACACTCAGTTCAAGTGCAGCATAAATCACCACCAGCTCAGTCGTCAGTTTTCTCCCTCTTTGCTATCAAATTTTCCAACAGTTCTTGGCATTTGGCCACCCACGCCCATTACTCTGGCTTATGAAGCAAGCAATATATTGCAACTATTTATACAAGTAGTGTGGTAAAAATAACATGAGCCCAACAGTTGCACATCCCAGCGAATTATTCTTTGGTCATCAGTGACTGTAGGTCGTGTATGCGTTTGAACCATTCAAGGGAATTTAGAGTCATCTACTTTTGCATAGATGGCAAGCCCATATATAACTTCGTATTATTTTATGTTTAATTGTAACTTAAGCTTCATTTCTCTTTCTACACTGCTGATAAGTCAAAAACCAACCACCCCACCCCAGTTTGAGCGCCACCAAAGGGATTCCCTTCAAATGTCTTCTTCAAACTTGCCATGCTAAAAGTTGAGCAGTTTGACTACTTTTCAGTGAAAACCGCATGATCCTATCTTCATATCTACACAGTGTTCCATAAAAAGGAACCAGTTATTTTCGACTATAACTCTCGCATATCTTGATCAATTTTTATAATTCGTACACCAGTGGAAAGAGGAATGAACACTCCACAATACCATGTAATCTACTTACTTAATTGCGTGATGAAGTCATAACTGGCACGTCACAAATCACGACAGTTTAACTTTAGTTCACATGCTAAAATTAACCATATTTATGATAAAAACCAATGCGAATGTAAAATATTTTCTGCCAGAAGACTGCTGAAAGAATTTTCTAACAAGTTGGGAAAGAAACGAAAGGAAAACTGAACGACTTCCTGCGGAAGTGTGGAACAATCGGTTCAACAGAACGCACTGCAGTTAGCGGTCGGCCGTTTTGCGCTGTTTTTAGTTTTATCAGGTAGAGTGGAGAATTCGTACGGTTGAAGTGACACTGTTTATGCCTGCTTCGTGGAGTTTTTATTCCTGTTTCCAATGGTACAAAAATTATCAAAAGCTATAATGAATTACCATAGTTGTAGTCGAAAATATATAGTGGAACATTTTTCATAGCCTGCGTCGTAATGAAGTAAACTTTCATGACATGCAATGTTTCAGTTCACAGTTTAATCAGTTAAGTAAGTAAATTACATGATATTGTGGAATGTTCATTCCTGTTTCCTCTGGTGTACGAGTTATAAAAATCGACCAGGAAATGCGCGAATTATAGTCGAAAATAAAGCGGTTCCTTTTTATGGAACACCGTGTAGTGTCATAGATGACAGACAGACAGACAGACGACATATTATGACAACCGCCAAACTTTGCAGTGCAGTTGCAACGTTTGGTTAAAAACCAAGGCGCTACTGTACAGACCGTGCCTGCTTAAGTTTGTCTTCCAGAGCTTTCTTGGTGACGTCAATCTGCCTGACTTCGTCAGTAAGTCCATACTGAACATTGTCACGACACAACTCCACGTTTGGTCGATACGTTCTGTTCTCAAGTCTTGTCTGTGCCAGTTTCATTGGGTTGATCTTTCCACGAATTGCGTCCTGCAGACGACGAATTTCTTCCTCTATTTCCGCAATCTCTTCCTCCGTCTGAAAGCAAAGCATACACGTAGCCTATTTTCTTAATTTTGTGACATTGTGACAGATGTGGATTGCATCGTCCAACAGACAAGGAGGACATAAATTAGATATTATGGTAGGCTTTATCTGAATTCGTAATACTATATATAGATAGGTCCTGGTCCGCAATTTCTATTAATACACGAAGTGACGAAACTGAAAACTTGACACATAAAACACGTCTTATGTAATACAATAATAACAAAGTTACTAAAATTGTCTGTTATAGGCTAACCAGGGGCCTATTTGCGTGTATTATTACACAAAGTGAGTATTAATAAAAGCATGTTGTGCAACGTTAAAAACGCTATGTGCAACATTAAACACAAACATCCTTTAAAAGTTAATATGTGAAACACAAAAAACCCTCGATCGTCAACAAACTCCACAATCTCCCATATAGGCTCGCGCGCCAGCACTTGCCATCGATATCATTAAATTGTTCCTGGAATAATCCATGGCTAACAGTTAATTAAGCTCTAACTTGTTTTTCAAACAGGCGTATACCGTGGACCGCTACTTTGAGAAAGAACCACGTACAGGACCATCAGAAAGTCTGGTATCTTTCAACTCATCACTGCAGCTGATCTGTCATCACCTTGCAACGATGATTGACTCTATAAACTACTGCGCTAATAACACTGGCAATCTGGCATTGAACTAACTAAGAAATGTAAAATGTAGCAGTGGACTGCACAAAGTGAATTGAGTTCTAATAACGTCAGATTCGTACATTTGTTTACTGTCACCGGATATGTATGGCACAGATGAGGGTTATGAGACGGTGACATAATTTTGGACAGTGGTAGTGAAAGGTATGACGATATGTGACGGAGGGGAGGGGTTCATAGCAATCAAAACGTGTCATAATTTTTGAATGGCCCCTCTATAGGTACCTGCTGTTTCTGCCAGCGAAGTTCATCAAGTGCACGTTCGAGCTCGTGAATACGCTTTCTCAGTGCGTAGTCGGCAGCAGCTTGTTGAGCAGCAAGATCATTGTTAGTCTGTTGAATGACGTGATGGTTTGCTTCACGTAGACGTCTTGAGTTGGCCATCTCAGCGTCTGCACGCTCCTTGTTGTAGCGACTGTAGTCCTCCCATTGCTGCGGAGTTGTGCTCCTGCATCAGCCGAACAACAAATATGAGGCCAACAACTCAAAACACAGTAGAGACAGATTGTGCAGTGAAATGGAACACATGCATGTCACGATGGTTCATAGTATGCAAAGGTGTACGTCAAGGTGGCGCTTTGCTAATTAAACTTAGAGCATCCCATCTTGTATGTTATCTATTCGATATGTTTATGGGCAGCATCATGTATACGGATGATATTATTCTGTTGTCTGACAGCCTGAATGATCTGCAATCCGTGTTGAGAGTGCGTGAAAACGTTAGTTCACAGCTTCTGTTAAAGGTTAATACCAACAAATGCAAATGTGTTGCTTTAGGTAAGATGGCCAGGAATCTTATGTCTAGAGATGGTTTACGGTTAGACAATGGTGCTGTGATGTAATCTGATACCTTTGAGTATCTTGGCATTCATTTTAAGTGTGACAAAAGACTGCAGGTTGATATCGATCCCATTGGGATGCATTTTTATGCTGCAGGTAAATCAATATTCATAAATGCATCCCATCAGGATCAGTTATTCAACTGCACCATTGGGCGGTTCGATGTTGGAACAGCGGGCAAGTCCCCCAACTTGGGCCTTTTCCCCAAATGTGAAATAAGTCATTACAGAACTGATAAGTATAGGCCTACAGACAACTTGAAATATGACAGCACACAGCTGTGTGCAATTCATAGATAAATGATGAGTGATATGAAACGTCGTCCGGTTACCCTTTAGGCACACGTGTTGGATCTGGTTTGTAGCTGATCTCTGATGAATCCTCGGTGAGATTGTATTGTTCAATGTCAATGTCAAGGGCAATGTTCTTATCTTGAAGGTCAGCAAGCACTTGTTGTCTTGCTTCTTGTAGACGACACAGCTGCTCGAACGAGTCGCTGATCTGTGCCTGCAGCTGTCTCTTAACTGCCTCAATTACTTGCTTCTCC
>Ga0209365_1000173_pt1 | contig 11475 bp, 9 predicted proteins | sample WorMetimpBELIZE2_FD_187389 | JGI IMG/M metagenome (GOLD analysis project Ga0209365, IMG submission 187389) | Marine gutless worms symbiont microbial communities from Max Planck institute for Marine Microbiology, Germany - Olavius imperfectus... | ecosystem: Host-associated > Annelida > Digestive...
GGATATGGCCTACATGTACGACGTAGATCACATGCTGACATCACACGTTGCATGACATGACTACCAAAGAAACGCAGGCCTACAGTTAGGCCCTACAGTCTGAACAGTTGCATTGCATTTTCATGCTTTCCATACTAACAGTTACACTGTAGATAGTGGCTCACTCGCTGTGTGTAAGTCAAGACTCAAGACATTCATTCCGTAGGACTTTTCACCCTGTTTAGTTCGCACGACCGTTCCTGTACGCTAGCGACACGGAAGTCTTTTGACATTCTGGCGCTTTACAAATCGGAGTATTATTAGGCCTATTATTATTATTATTATTATTATTAATGAGTAATGACAACTCTGAACTTAAAACAAATTGTCATCGATTACAGAATGTACTATAAAACACAAATGCTAATTAAAGCAGCGTTATGCAATTACTGCGTCAACCTGACGCACAGCCATATGAAATTGTGTCTACCGGAAAATCCTTTGCGTCACTTGACGCACTGTCTTTCTTTTTTGTGCGTTTTGACCAAAATTTTGTGCGTCAAATACGCTGTGACGCCGCTTAACGGAAACGCTGGCTGTGACACACAAGAACTCTGGCATGACACGTATCCTTCATTCTCCTGCATCTCCTGGCCAACATAGAACAGCTTAAGCACCTTCTTCCCCCAAAAATTTATCCACACACGTGCCTGCCTCACGTGTAACTATAACTTGTACTGGTTTCCCCATTTAGACCCATAAAATTAACGCTTACCCATTCGGAAACGCCCGCAGTTAAGTTTTCGTTAGGCCCCATTTTCCTTCCCTACCCCCATTAATACTAGCCCCTATAACCCCACTTTCACTCTCATCTTATACCTCTTTCCAAGATATCTTTCTTCCAGTTTTGGAACGAGATCTCTAGCCGCAGCCATTCATGAGACATCAGCGATCAAAGTGATGACCTACTAATTTTTGCACCAAACTACCAAAAGGCACACCCTTACGCCAAATCTGGTTGAACAAATCGTTTGGAGTATGTGGTAGTAGCGTTGTTTTGACGCTAGACGACGGCAAGAAAAAAAAGTACGCGAGAATCGCCATTGGAAAGTCGATGTCGTCTATAACACTACGGCCGCTACCGCGCCGTCGTGATGAAGCCAACCCAGGATATGGCCTACATGTACGACGTAGATCACATGCTGACATCACACGTTGCATGACATGACTACCAAAGAAACGCAGGCCTACAGTTAGGCCCTACAGTCTGAACAGTTGCATTGCATTTTCATGCTACTAATCCACTATCCGCCGATCTGTCGGCCTGTCCTATTTTAGTATACTAATTCGCTGATCCACTCATCTAAGGGCCTATCCTATTTTCAGGCACTTAACCTCTGACCTACTGGTCCGCTAATTCACTAGAGCCTCTGATCTACTATTCCGCCAAACTACTATAGCCTCCCACATATTTGGACCACCCATACACTAATTCACTAAGCACTTAGCACTGAGCTTCCAAACCTACTTTGGCCGCCTGTGCTATTTTTAGTAACATTTTTCCTTTTTTGGTATAGGAAATGGTTTTCCCGCGCCTCCTTACACTTGCTTCTCTACATACGGGAGTGTGAGCCCGGACGATGTCAACAGTACTAATAGTAGTAGCGTGATTGTGGGTGTAGGCAATGCCTCTATAGCAAATGTAATTTGTTATATTAATCCACATGGAAAACATAAGTAAGCGAAACAGAGCGATCGTTCAGTTAAATACACTGTGTTTCAAAAAAACTGCACCCTTTTTATTTTCGCAATAACTGTGTTGATCCTAGGCCGATATGGATAATTTTTGGCAGAAATGTTGCCAATGTATTTTACAACCTGCTAACGCTTACTTGCTTATTATTGTGTCTTACACCTGGGAACCAGCTTAAGTGTTGCTGACGTAGCAGACAACGTCATGTTTACTTGCATCATAATGTAAACATGGTGTTCAGCGTTGAAGATCGCATTTTAATTGAAAATTTGTGTTAATGTGTAAAAGCTAACGGACGACACTTTGAGCACTTGCTCTGACTGTCTTGACTTGTTTTTGCTTGTTTTTTTTCAGCGTTATTGTGTTGACTCTTGCCTGACTTTACTATCCGATTTTGGTGTTTATCTAGCCCACATACGTAGGCTGTCTATCCGTAATAGACAGCCTATACGCACTACCGATTAAAACATTGGAGGATTTTTTTAAATTGTTGTGCACACATTCATTCCGTTAAATTCCGTTACATTATTTGACTTACTGTGTTCAGTCGTTACCAGATCTATTGTGCAGACATGAAATTTACATTCACCTGCATCGATTTACTAGACTTTTGTCGAAAAAATGTCAACTACTTAACACTAAGCGTAGACGTAAGAGGAAAAACTACTTGGTCTACCTTTAGGTTTAGGAATATACTTATTCATACCATCTACCATAATGAACTTGAATCTATCATTACCACATGGTGTCTGCTGAATAATGCGAAGGATCGAGGATATCCCAAGTAATATCCAGAAATTTCTGAAGTGTACTGTAATCCCCCTTGTCCCACCTAAATTTATTTGATGTGCAAAAATTATCAACGTCCAGCTGGATGTATCTATCGACCAGCACATAATTATGCAGTCTGTTGCAATTTGCAAATACATCATGCTGTGGTATTAGCTTTCTCACATTTCCTAGGGTGATTTTCGTCGTTTACACTATTGTCTAATTTTGTAAACGTTTACATTATAAGGATGTTTATATTTAACCAGAGGAAATGACAAAATATTACAAGAATCGCATGTGAAATACGATCTCAGAAATATTGTTTCACAAATCGTGCGGTTAATATGTGGAATAGTCTGCCTATTGGCAGCATCAATAGTTCAGTACATTGTATATGATTGTCAGGCACATATACAAGGAACCAGAAACTGAAGTAATTTATGTATGTAGATTATATTTAATTTTTATAATGTAATGTGTACCCAGAGACGGGCAAAGAGGCGTACAAGCCTGCGCTCGCGAATCCGTACGTCATAATTATCGTATAAACTTGAAATTATCGAGAAACGCATCCCTAATTATTGCTTAGGTTGTTAGCAATATTCTATGGTGACGTCATGGGTGACGTTTTAGCAGTGGAAATATAATAAAGGAACTATTTGACAAATTTAAATGCATCTGTGCGGTAATTTGACTCTGCTGCATTACTAATAATATTGTTTTATGTTGTGGAACCCATTTGAGCCACTTTGAAAGGAGATATTTGTATCCGCTGCAATTATACATTGATAGCGGTACAGCGATGATGGTAAGCAACTAGCCCACATACGTAGGCTGTCTATCCGAGTTGAGAGAAACGGACTCAGCTGAACTTGTATGGCTAGTAAGCAACGGAGAGTAACGCATGCTGAATCATCTCCTGTACTTGTATGGATAGTGTTTATCACTGTGAATGTCAATCAGATTTGTTGCTTGTGTTACAAGGTACAGTAGGGGCGCAGAAAATAGTTGTGGTCTGAAATACAATACAGGTTTTATTGCAATTTTCCTCAGGTGTATCACTGCCAAAATCCAAATTGGCCGAGGATTGACAAAGTTATTGCAGAAATAAAAAGGGTGCAGTTTTTTGAAACACAGTGTATAAACAGTAGTTTGATGGCGTCAAAAATCACAAATCATAAAAGGGTCTGTAGGCATTTTCTAGTGCTGCAACGATTAATCGATTCACAAAATAATCGATTATTAAAATAATCGAACGATTAGTCAAAAAATAATTTCACTAGAGGTTAGACTTAAACGTTTTAGTTGTGAAATAAAATGCTTAGTCGTGCGTTTTCAGGCGAAATAGAACAGTCAAAGGTACACCCGTAGCATTCTAGCACTCTCAGCCCACTGCAGGTTGCAGAACGTGAGTGAACGTCTCTCCATATTTTTGACGTCAAACATTATTGCATATTATGTTGTAATTTGGCCGCTGGAAATTTTCACACAAAGAATCTTGGTAGCAGACTATTCAATTGAAGTTGAAGTTTATTCATAAAACCGACAAAATCGCTTTTTGAGCCGCCTTTTGGGGGAGTTAGGGGTAACGTACGCACTAGCTCGTTGGAAAGCGCGTGGTCGACTTCCTGTTCGCAATAATTGAACATTTTTCGCTAGCTCTTACTGCTGAGACGTTATAAGAAGATATTGGTTGAAGTCCTAGTTCTTTAAAAAGGGGGACGCAAATTTCAGATGGAATGGGACATCGCCCACCAACCTCTGTTCGTGTCAGAGTACTAGAGCGATTACTCTTCGATGTGGTATCAAAATATTGGCAGTATGTTAATTATTTTTTTCGTTTTGTCACAAAGCAGGCATGTGATGGACAGACAGCGGACGGATGGACAGATCGACGGACAGACAGAATTACCGTCACTAAGACCGCACTAGCATAGCGGCGTGCGGGGCGCGCGGTAAAATTGTCAGTTTATTTCAAATTTCGTCATGTTTTTGCCAAAATCCAAATATTATTTGAATTGGTTCACAGTTGGGAAAGTGGTCGCAAAAATGAAAAGATGAACTTTTTGAGACACAGTGTAGGCCTACATATCGACTGATTATGACAACAGCAGTTATTGATTCTCATATCGTTGATGTATGATAACACGTAACAGAAGTGTTTGACATTCAAATCGACCATCGGCAGATGCCAACAAATTAGATATGTAGGCTGACAATGTCTGCTTATGTGAGTTTGCAAATAATGCTTTAGATAATTATTCATTATATCAGTGCACGGTAGGCTATTTAAAGCGATGAAGCCTTCAATGATGTACAAAGTCGTCTTTCTGCTGCTCACGATTGATCGTTCAAATATCGGTCTCGACAGTCGACACCACTGGCGGATTTAGAGTTGAAAGTTTGGGAGGGCATCATCGAGATGCCGGAAGCGTCAAGATCGAAGGCGTCGAGGTGGTAAGGTGTGGGAAGGGTGTCACCCTCCCCACTAAGGATAGAATCTGGGGAGAAGGATATGTCCCTCCCCATAAAATGTTCTATTTTTCATTTGAAATAACGTGCTTTGGTGCATCCTGAGATGCATTTTCGTTCGGATGCACACAGGTCGTGTGTTGGGCAATTCATACAGCCAATTAATATCCTCCAAACTGTGTGCCAAAAATTTAACAATCAGTAGCTCAGCTGTGGCAGAGAGACCGCGCGACGCCTGCTTCGTTTTCGATGAACGTCATTCGCAAAATCACAAAATTGCATTTTTGAGCCAAGCTATGGGGACAGCAGAGGTAATATAAGCACTTTATCTGAAAATTTTAACGCAAAGAAACTTTGCGTTAAACTTTAAACCAACTGAGTAGGGTGCACGAACGTTACAGACGACAGACAGACAGACAGACAGGCAGACGACAGATAGATGGATTTGCGATAGCAAATACCCGAACGTAACGTCATGTTCGGGTAATAAGATCAGTTTGCGTGTGTGCGTCTGTCTGTGTGTGCATACTCTCGCGATCAGATTCCTTGATCGATTTTCACCAAATGTAACACATTTAACCCCAAAAAGCAAGAACGAGTTCCTTGGGTGACAATATCGCACAACTCCTTCCCCTATTTTGCCCCGTATTCCCCATTTTAGCGTGACTTTAACGCACTTGCAAGTTGCGACGTTGGTCAGATCAATGAAGTTACTCCACTCCGGGCCCAGTGTAACTGGGATGGGTGACCGTATCGGGGTTCAACTCCCGGTGCGGGAAATTTATCTCAGTTTGACCAACCACCCAGGTCAACTCAGCCTGACCATCCCTCTGTTGGTAGACGCAATGCGTACTGGCCAAAAAGCGGCGATGCTCTGCGACTGAGAGTAAAGGCAGATATGGTGTTGTTTGCAGGTAACAGGTAACACTGTGTGATCCATATCTGAGCGCGTTGAAGCAGTTCGCGCGTAAACGCGCTATACAAATCGACGTAAACTGTACTTACTTTACTTTAAAGAGGTCCTAAATATTCATGCAAACATAAGTAAGCCTGTTGGACTATCTGCCTCGAATGTTTGCGAATCGCCTAAGTTCGCGCGTCGCAAGACAATCGGGTCGAGGAACAAAATGGTGACGTGTGATTTTAGAGCGGAAGAGAAACATGGCCGTTTCGCGCATGCTCAATGAAAACAAGAAGCTCCGCTAACGCTAAGAGGACAGCGCCGCCGTTGCAGAAATATTCAAGGGGAACTCCAAATATATGGGAGCTTCCCGAACCCAAGGCCATGCCCACTTTTTCCTATGGGTGTGATTTTATGATGGGCCTTATTGGCAAACCCAAGCTGTGTACCGAATTTGAAGTCGCTAGTGTGGTGTTTGTTATGCAAGGTAATAACAACTGTATTATATATTATATGTTTATTATATGATTATCTGACTGTGCTACCGCACACGTAACAGACTACTGAACTGACAGAGAACGACAGACAGAATGCATGCGCTTCACTGCAAAGCGTCAGAGCCGTGGTGTGTGGTGGGCGGAGCCAGGGGCGCAGCTGCTTTATAATCTGATAATCTGTGATTACCTAAAACTTCTGGAAAAATATTTTTAGATAGACCTTGTTTTGTTATGTACTAATTGTCTACTATAGTACTATCAACGCAGCTTCAGTCATCATATCCGTTGCAGTCAGCACTCAGCAGTCAGCGCTAACAGTATCGGTATCTTATAAATATTCATAATTTTACTTGTAATCTAGATGATTCTAGATTATGGCAGACTGGGCGGAGTGGGCATACACGCAGCTCTGCAGGCTGAAGTAGCCCGTGCGACGTCTGCAGCCATTCCACTATGAATGGGCGCTGGCGCTCTGGACTGCTATAATCTGGCGCTGTCCAGATTATACCGCCTATAGCTGTATCCAGGCCTATTAGTATCTGCTGTGCCATCACATACCGACGGTGTTGTTTTGTATTTGTTCGGCGCTGTTAATAATAAACCTTGTACGTAGTCTGTATGGCCTTAGTTGACAGTATTATATCTCTTCTTGCTACAGACTCATTGTCGTACGAGAAAAAAATAGAACTTAAGCAAACTGGTAGAGATCAATCTATGTTTTCGTTTGCTGGAAAAAGAAAATGTCGTCTATTGGAACAGTATTCAAAACTAACCTGGCTTACTGCATGTTCCATTCGAAAATCACTGCATCTGTACTGACGAAAATGCGCGAATTGGACATATGCGACGCTCTACCGGAAGTTATGAATGCTTTGAAAACTTCCCTTACAGTTGCAGTAACTAGTGTTAACTGTGAACGAAACTTCAGTGTAGTTGGTAGTTCTCTCTGTTCTCTGTAGTTCTGTTTGTGTCTTTGTGTTGTTTTGTGGATCTGTGGTCTGAGTTAAATAAATAAATAAATGTGAACAAATTTAAAAATTCAAATATGTATGGTAGGCCTATACATGTTTCTTCATTGTATAAATTTAGATTACCCAAATTTAACATGCCAGCTGCGCCCCTGGGCGGAGCATCGTAATATCGTAATGCAGCCGTACAACACTCCACTGCCATCTAAATTTGCTACACCTCAAAATTTTGGGGTAGCGAATAAGTTAATTTAATACGTAAGGACGAAATAATATTACAAGGAAATATGTGTATAACGACCACACAGATCATAACCACCGACGTGTCTCGCCTTCAATCAAACCAAACCTTCATATCCACCCAAACTCTCGCCTTTCAAATACAATACAAATATAACAATCAGAGAACAATACTCATGTGACCATCGTCACAGATCACGTATCATATCCATGTATCATATCCATTCTATATATCATAGATACTATCTGCTCTGCGCATACGCGCGATGTACCAACTTACATCATCATTGTCATCTCACCATGACACTTGAAATCATTCATAATAAATCAATAGCAACAGTGTTCTCTGACAACCAAAATCGAGCATTCTTATCATCAATCGATTCATTCGACATCGATTCCAGACATCGTTCGTCATGACGTATCAAATAGCGATTGTGTAAATATTGAAGGAAAACTCCAAATTTTGGGGAGCTCCTTTAGTCCAGGGCCACGCCCAGCCTTCCTTTCTGCGTGTGATTTTATGATGTGCCTTGGCAAACTTAAGCTGTGTACCAAGTTTGAAGTCGCTAGCTTCAGCCGTTGCAGAAATATTAAAGGGGAAGCCCTAATTTCGGGGAGCTCCCTAAGCCCAGGGCCACATCCACTTTTACTTCTAGTGGGATTCGATGATGGTGGCAAACCCCAGCTACTTGCCAAATTTGAAGTCGCTGGCTTCATCTGTTACGGAAATATAAGGAAATCTGTTTTTAAAGGACAAATTCGTTTTTTGAGCCACCCTTTGGGAGTTAGGGGTAACGTACGGACTTTATCTATAGCTCATTGAAAAGCGCGTATTCGACTTCCTATTCGCGTTAACTGAACTTTTTGCTAGCTCTTACAACTGATGCACTAATACGTCGAAAGCGTCTTTGTTGACGGGGTGGGTCAATTTGGGGCTAAATATTGTTAAAAGGTTACATTTACCGCCAACATATAAACACCGTTAGATATGGAAATGGTTCTTCTACAATTTTGCCGCTGGAAGTTTTCACACAAAGAAACTTTATAGCAGAGTTTATTTGATTTCAATTGATTTTTATTCATAAAAATGACAAACTGACTTTTTGAGCCACCCTTTGGGGACATAGGGGTAACGTGCAGACTTCATGTATAGCTGGTTGTAAAGCGCGTGGCCGACTTCCTATTCGCGATAATTGAACTTTTTCGCTAGCTCGTACAGTTGAGACGTTATAAGCAGACATTTGTCTAAGTCGCCGCTTTTCAGAAAGGGGGTTGGGTCATTTTGAGCGCAAATTTTAGGTGGAAGGGGACATCGCCGCCCACCATTGTTGGTAACAGTAAACTAGATAGCTTTCGCTACCTCATAGTTAAGACCACATGATCCTACCTTCATTCGTCTGGATAGGGTATACCAGCGTGTGACGGATAGACCGACGGACAGACGGACGGAATTGCCGTAGCTATTACAGCGCTCGGCACGCTGTAAAAATGCAATATAACCCTTTTACAGACGAATCGGAGAAATTCTTGTGTCTTAAGGAAATTGTGGTCAAGAAAATCGATGTCCAGAGAAAGTTTATGTCGCACTTAGTGACTAGGAAGTCATAATATCAGATTTCGAGTTGTGCGAAAGTCGATGATCTTGAGTGACCTTAAACGGTCGAAATATATATATGCAAATGGTAACCAAAATAGGATATTCGCTAGCCGCGCAACGTCTGGCTCATGTTAGTTTTAACGACGTATTTGTTAAGTTTCCTATGACATTATATGTGTTGTGTTCAGTGAGGCAAGCGATGCAGCAAAACACGTGGAACTGCAGACTCATCGCTTCACGGCTGATGTTATATTGCCTGTTGGTGATGATTACTGCGACCTTTCTACTGTATCCATTGCTGTCAAACAGCAGTAATACAGAACGCTCTAAGCCATCAGCGCCTACACTGCTATTCGATGTCAGTCGTATGAAAGAATCTCTAGTTCTGGACTGTATTACTGGTGAAGTTATCGGCGTGAGACCGAGGCACGACATGGTCGACGTTCACTTGCTTCGACCCAGTAGACACACAGAAGCCGACGGACATCGAAAAACTATTTTTAGCAAAATATTTGATAACAGAGTCTGGGGAAAGAATTCGGATGTTGACTTCAGCGCGTCCGGTAGGTATTGTTTTTACATGTCATCAACGCCAATTACTCAAAATCGCTTCATGTGTCAACTGTCAAGCGGTAGAACAGATAGTTTTCACATTTCAGTTTTATTTGTCAACAGGGCAGCACAAATTACAGAAAAGAATCACACAACAGTAGGCCTATAATGATAAAATTAGAAAAAAATGAGGTAACTAATAACAAAAATGAAGCAAATGAAATGTATCCCCGTCCCCACTTAACCTAATACTATAGGGCCTGCTAGTTTTATGAGTAGCATGATAAATGATAATTAACGGCTGTTTACTGTTGACGATCTCCGCTGTCAAGCTGATTTCGGTCGAAAATTTTGTCCTGTCAAAAAAACGGTCCCAAAATAGCGGTTTATCGCGAAAAAGTAGGTCTATACGTACTGTTTTGGAAACCCCCAAAAAGCGCGTCCTTGCGCGGAAACGCGTCTATCAACGTATTGCTCGTTTAGGCGCCTCGGCTGTAGGTCGTGCAAAGAATACACCCACCTCCAAAAACAAGAAACTCATCTCGAGATAAAAATACCCGAACGTGACGTGACATATAGTATCTTATCTGTTTACTTACTGACGCTTATTCGCAGTCTATTCACAGATAACCACGAAACTGGAACCAGTCTCTCTACGCATAAAATAGATCATACCCAAGTTAACTTAATTCAAGTGTAGACATGAACTTGAACTTGACTTCGCAGAATATATACAGTACACTGATGTGCGGATTGCGGATTTCTGGCCCCCAATATACCATCTATTATAGGTAACATCATAACTGCGACTGTTGGCCTCGTTTATATTAACCTGCAACCGGAATATCAGCTTCCTAGGTCTAATTGTTTCGGACAATTCGAGTTTGGAAAAAGTTCAGTTGGGGCAGCGTCCTCCCTACCTACCCCTAAGGAAAAATTCTGTACGGGGTCTGAGTTCTTGTTCATTCCTGCCCGTCAGATATGACCTTCTTAGCTACATTAGCTTCAGATATATAAACGGTTTCCCCAAATTGAAGCCCAATACTCTTATCAGGGGTCACTCTAGGGGGTCCGAAGTGGTACCGTTGTATTCTACGGGTATGATTTTCTGTTAGTCATTAATGGTACACGAGGCGATATCTTGCACCATTTCTGAGATAGCCTTCGACAGGCTCAACATTGCTATATTTGGCTACCCCTCTTGCGTTTAACCCCCGACGGAGGGGTTCCCCAGACGATCTCCGTAAAATTGTGCGTGGAAGTCAGCGTATGGCTAGGGTACAAAATGGCGTAGAAACATTGCCGAAAATTTCTACCGACTGAGTATAGGGTGAACGAACGTTACAGACAGACGACAGACAGATTTTCGATAGCAAGTAACCGAACGTAACGTAGTCACGTTTGGGTAAAAGCATGTTCTACAATGTGTGTGTTGCACCTAGCTACAAACTTGTGCAAAAGTTTCGGATGATTTCGCTGTTCCAAAATCTGAAATAGATATTCCAGATTTTCCCGAATGTTCACCTATGACCTACGAGAGTAAAAGATATAGTCGACATTAATCACATAAATTAGAATGTATGAATAGTTTTCGACATTTATTCATTCATTCATTTATTCATTTATTATATATTATTATATAAATCGTACTCATATGCACATAAAAAGAATACAAAAAACAGTGCACATATAGGCAACATAAAACTGCACGACTTATACATGCTACATAAAATACATAACCA
>Ga0209365_1000174_pt1 | contig 11471 bp, 6 predicted proteins | sample WorMetimpBELIZE2_FD_187389 | JGI IMG/M metagenome (GOLD analysis project Ga0209365, IMG submission 187389) | Marine gutless worms symbiont microbial communities from Max Planck institute for Marine Microbiology, Germany - Olavius imperfectus... | ecosystem: Host-associated > Annelida > Digestive...
GAAGCATAGCGACTTCAAATTTGGTACGCTGCTTGGGTTTGCCAGGCCCATCATAAAATCACACCCAGAGGAAAAAGTGGGCGTGGCCCTGGGCTCGGGGAGCTCCCGAAAATTGGGGTTTCCCTTTAATATTTGTTCTGCCACACTTAGATTACTGTAACAACGCGTTGTATGGTTTGCCTCATAAAGTCGTTTTTGGGTAAATGACCCATTTTTGGAAAAATTTCGCAATTCTTTTCCGAAAGGATTGATGACCACATCGATTCTTCACGTGTTTTCTCCAAATTTCACGCAAATCGGCTGCTGAGAAATGGCATTTCAGAGGCGTTGTATCGGTTTTTCTGGGCCATTTTAGCCGCCCTTAAACGAGGGCGCCCAAAATTTCCCGGAAAGCGTCCAATCTGAGCCCCCGTCACTTTATAAAATCCGATTTTTGATCATCACAACAAACTTATATGAAGAGGCTGCGCTTAGTTTGCTCATGCATACAACGAGGAGCTTTCAGTTAAACGAAACATCAGCTAACTGATTGCAACTTTATTCACGCAGTCTACAGCAGTTTCAATTGTGCAAAACTTCATATCATTCATTGTAAGTGGAGGTAAGATCTCAGCATCAGAACAAAGTTAACAAACGCAACTCGACCATCACACTAAAATACATTACACGCAACAGAATTTCTGTTAACTTGTGAACTATAATCATCAACTCATTAACATTTTACATGGTTCGACGCAATACATGTAAACCCATGATAAGGAGTATTATCGCACGGTTTCTGAGCAACGTCACAGCTTCATGTAGGCCTAAAGTTTTGCAATAACAGTTTTCTCAGTTTTCTCAGCACGTGACAAAATGTTCTGCAATATTATTCCACCGTGCAATCGTACCGCCTATCGTTACAATGGATGTCTGGTGTGGTATAACGTACTGATAATCTCACGGGCCCACTCGAGTGTGAAATCGCAGTTACTGCAGGTGCGACAAACAAAATACACCGCGTCGGACTCGTGCGACGGTGGAATAAGTGTGTTAAACCACTGCCTGTCGTGGTCAAAGTTCGTTAATACTCACTTATCACACTCCAGACAGTGGTTTAATATACACGTAAGTGACAGGCTAATTATCAGTGTAGTCAACAAACTATTAAGCTAATAAAATGTGAAAATGTTCCGTGTAGCTTATAATTAGTAACTTCCGTGTTTACTAATAATCGTCAACAAAGAAGAAACAATCAACTAACTGCAAACGCGTATTATACAATTCGTCCCTCAAAAATTAACGCAAAATTGTTAGTTTATTGTGCACAAACAGGTGATGGCTGTTACAAAATAGAAATTATTAACAAGATTGGCAGCATCACAAAGCAGTGACATCTGGTGAGTGAAACATGCCATACTCAAAACATCCCGATTATGTTAAGAAAAGACACGAACGCATGCACTTCAACACACGACACTGCATACATCAGCTATGTCTACATGTAACAGTTGTTTCAACCAACTGGCTGTCTGCCACTCAACGGACTATTACGTGAACCACATATACATACAAGTCAGTAAAAAATATATAAACTCGTGCAGCAGTGAAGTTGTTATTATTGGTCACACAGACATACGGTGATGACAACAGTATCACGACACGGACACATACAGCTACACTCATGTAATGGCCTGCAGGATTATAACTCTGGATTTCTATTGAAATAATGCTCAATCTCTTACCATATTACATTATTTTAAGAAAAAGCACGTTTATAGACACAACACATTTCACACATGCAAGCCTGTCTGTTGTGCCTGCAGCGTTTTGAAGCAAATACACAGTGGTGGGCATAGTTAACTTCGATAACCACTAATCTGCTAACGAAAATGTTAGCTTCGCTAACGCTAAACCGCTAGAGCAGTTAGCGGAAGCTAACGCTAACAGCTAACTGCTAACTGTATTTACATGAATTTATCTTCGGTTGCGATGTAGATTTTTTGCTATAAAACCCTTAAAATAGACACAGAGAGCTGAAAGTTCAATATGCTCTACCTTAGAATACAGCTTTCCAACAACATATAGCATGACAAGATCGAAGTTATTCAACTTGTCAAAAATCCTCAAAATAATCAAAACTTTAAAAAATATTACTCTTTTTAGTAGTTAGCGGACTTGAAGTTAGCGGAGCTATGAAAGCTAACGCTAATGGTTTTCAAACTTAGCGGAACCGCTAATCCGCTAACGAAAATATTAGCTTCGCTATCAGCGGTTAGCTAGCAGATTAGCGTGTGCCACAAATCTCTAACATTATTAGCTACCAAGCATGACGTTCCACAGAAGTAAGTAAGTAAGTAAACTTTGCTACAGTGTGAGTGATTGGGATAAATATGTCATCTGAAATCGATGGATAAGCAGCATCCAATGTGAAACATACAAACAAAGACAGTCATGGATGACAGACATAATATGGAATGGGCAGTTTTAATGTCTTGTGAAGTCAGCTTTGAAGAACATGGAAAGTTCTGCAGTAAATAGAAATCAGTGACAATAACCAGGCTGAGTGACTCTCATACCGAGTAGCCTTACTGTGCTGGAATAATGCCCGTAAATCCAGTTCGTTTTTGTTGTCTGTTACAATCATGATCTGATCCAATGGTTTGGACAAGTTATTCACTGACAGCAGTTGTAACGCTCACATACATGGTAAAATGCATAGAACACAGCAGTAGCTCATGACCAGGACTGTCATTATTACACTACTACAATGACTTATTCTCAATAAACAATAAAACAGCTTAAGTGACATCTGAACACAAATCCAAATTTATACAGAACAGACATTTTCATTACATTTCAGTCTAATGTTGATTGTTTAAGAAAGCACCTGAAACTGAAACTGAAAGTCAAATAAAACACGGAAATTCACAGGACATTGTCGCTCTGCTTCAAAATCTCACTATCCATTTTGCCCACGAACACATGATGAACAGTGATGAACTGAACATATTTTAGCAATGTTGATGTTGATGTCTTTTTCTTTTTCGTTTGATTTTATCAATACTTGTACTTCGTGTACGATTCATGATAAAATAAAACAGAAATACATAACTGCACCAGTAAATAGTCAAAGCAGTTAATGCGTAAAATTAAAAAAAAAGATTTTGTGCGACTTGGCAAAGTTGTTGTCTTGTTGTGCAATAATCAGCAACATAATTATTCTCTAGTGAGGAACTGCTTCAGCAGCAGACAGTGAGATTAACTCAGCTGCAGCAGCAGTATGCGCTCAACTACTGCTGTGGCCTGCCAGATTACAACGTTTCATAACAAGTCTAACAACATTAACAACAGTAATTACATGACTTAACAGCTCAACAGTCAACCAACATCAAAACATTCGTTCACAAAACTCAAACGATACATCAACAAAACAATCTTTATTCGTTCCATGTTGAGATATATGATAATTAGTCATTTCTTTGATGTAGTCATAAGTAGGATATTTGCATAAAATGGTTATAACAGAATATTCTGTATAAAGCTTTATTCACTGTAACGATGGTAAGAGTGAAAAACACAAAAATATATATGAAATTCTAATAGCAAGTAATTTCCTGTCACGCGTTAGTTTTCCTACATGATTTACACAACTTGTCGTTATTATCCATGTAAAAGCTACAGCTGTTAACGTCTTGGCAGCATTTGCATGCAACAGTCTGTCATATTTCATGACAGACTGTTGAGAAATCAATGTGAGACACCCAGTCAATCACCCATCCAGATTATTTCATGGGACTGAAGTCAGTACACTTGGGAAAAGTAGGTTACATTGTGCCTACATATAGTATGTTAAATTCTATCAGAAATGTTTGTTTCATATAGAAAGTTAAATATATGTATATTTCATATGGAGGATATTAATTAAAATTTATCAGAGCTGTAAATGATTAAAGTGTATAGTAGTTTTTCTAATGTTTTCATATTTAGAGTACGTCAGAGGACATGCATGTTGTAAGACGGTTGTTTTCTATGTTAAAAGACAGGAATGAGTTAACTAAATATGTCCAATTAATAGACTGCACGAGGAAGTCAGTTACTTCCAAACGCATAAAAAACAAAGTAACTACTAATGGAAGCTCATAAAATCACGAACAATGTCCACATTGAAGAAAAAAGCTCTCTTTATCAGTATACAGTACACACTCAATTGAATTCTATCAATTACACCGCAAACAGAAAGTAAGTAAGTAAGTACACACAACGATATACAGTATTATGCTACACTGTTACACTGTTTCTGTAACACCAGTAACAATGACTGTTACTGACTACATCATCATCATCAGCAGCAGCAGCAGCAGCAGCAGCACAGGCAGTGTTCTGTGAAAGTGGGCATCCGTCAAACTACAACACTTAACATGACACTGATACATTCAACATCAAACATCAATACTCAGTGGCGGAGCCATGTCTTAAGGGCAAGAGGCAGAGGTTTTAGAGGCGCCAATGCTGTATCTATTTCCATAAGGCAGTAGGCAGCCCTTACAAAGTTACAATTTCTCCTCGTCTTAATGTTAACCTGTCTAGAGTCTGTACATTACTGTAATTGAAGCCAAACAACGTTGACATTTTCGTAGTTATTAAGTTGTTTTGGGTGCAATTTGATTTTGCTAGAGGTGCGGTCGTACACTAGCTCCGCCCTTGTCACTACAACCAGTCAACAGTGACATTCATCACATTACACTAAGCCAATAATCAATCATTTCTGAAATTTCATCGCAGTCAGTAACAAATGACAAATGTTAGACAATTACAGTTACGGGTTGTGCCAACAGAACTAAGATTTAATTGATTTTTCTCACTGCACAATAGTAGCCTAAAACCCGTATAATACCGGTATGCAAAAAATTCAAAACGACAGAATGTAGTAATGGCAGAGAATTAATCACATATATCATGGTCTACCATCTTCACTGAGCTGTGACTATATGTAAGTTACAAAGGATCGAATCAACAGGAAGCCAAGGACATCAACACTTCAATAACTGTAAACATCACCGACTTTCAGTCATGTAAACATTAGCAAACAACGACAATATTAACAACAGGATCAACGAGGTAGAAATGCACTGAACTGCAACAGCAGCAGCAGCAGCTCAGCTGTATACACAACAAAACCACAGCAACCTGCTTGTCACAACCTAGAGGTAAACATCAGCCAGTCAGCTGCACCAACGAAAGACAATCGCACAAATAACAATCTGCAGAATCAGTATCAACATGTACAGCTCAACGACAAATAATCCAATGCCACTGGATACCTAAGTTCACACTCGCAAAAAACAAACAATATCAGAAAGTGCTAGAACTGCAGAAAACCAATCTATCTTCTAATTGTAACAATTCATCAATGACTATGCACACATTTACACATAATATACAGGAAACGTAAGAAGTCAAATTATTGCAAGAAATGTAGTTGTGAACAACAAAAACAACGCTTTTAAAACCTCAAACGTATACAGTCATAAGTCTCACATATGCAAATATGCAACGATTTAAGTCATAATAAATTAAAAAAACAAGTTGGTAAGTTCTTGGCACAATTCAGCAATACATTGTGAGTCTAAAAAGACCAATGACATTTTTCGTTCATAACTTTGCTAAATGTTGGCCGATTTTAAAAATTCTTTCATCTTTGGGTTCAGCAATGAATTTGCAATAAAACGCTTGTCATGTTTCCCACCATACGCTAACTATGTAGCTACACTACCTTGTGAAACTTAAAATGTCACTTTTATAAGTTTACGACTACAGCTGTTACGTAATACAGATTTTTACTTAATGTAATTCGTATTATCTGTCACGTATTACCATAACATACTTCTGACTCAACAGTAACTGCCTGTCATGTGCGAGATTTGTTGCGAGTTCTTTATCTTCCAGCGAAACAATGTGTCAGCTCAATGAGCGCACACAGCCTTGTGTCAGTGTCTCCCATTTCAGACTTCTGAAATGGGAGACACCCTCGTTTATTTCATCAGGTCTGTGGCTCCAACACTCAGATCTGAACCCCGTAAACTACAAAATTTGCATAAAAATTTAGCAGCGGGTCTGCCTCAGAAAATTCACAATGTGAATGGAACGACATTATGGTATGGTTGGCATGGATTTGAGCAACGCATCATCGATAACGCTATAGACGAGTGGTGTAAACGTCTCTGAGTGTGTGTTTATGTAAAAGAACGACTTTCTTAGTATTCAATTTGACTGCGGATTCTACACTTGTACATTTTAATGTGCTAGTTTGGTGAAAATTACAAGTAAGTTGATGTTATTATGTTGAATATATTACAATATCACTATTTTAAATATTTTTTACTTCCACAAAGTAGTGTGGCTACATAGTTAAAGTATGGCGGGAACGAAGACAACGATTTTATTGCAAATTCCTTGCTGAATCCAAAAGTGAAAGAATTTTGAAAATTGACCAACATTTGTCAAAGTTATGAACGAAAAATATCGTTGGTCTTTTTTGACTCACAGTGTACACTATAGTATCAGGATTCAACATGATAAAAGATATCTCATATTAAAACAAAAACATCAGACTTTGCTATCTGGAACAACAGCACTCACAGATAAAGAAAATCAGTGTAATAGTGGTTGAAAATTCGACAGAGCCAGCAGCTGCATATGGTCATGGAATGCAGACAAATGTCATGTCATGGCTGCAGTCAAACAGACCAGAGACTTTCGATAAAGTCACTTGGCTTCAACTCCTAAGTTAGTTCCTTCCAACAATACGAAAACGAGAGAAATTGTACAATGAACGTATGGGAGACTAAGCAGACACAGAGCAGCAGTAAAACACCGTGTTTCAGATTATCAACAACTTGATGTTGTGCAATCGTCACACCGCCAGCAGATACCCTAAACAAAGCATTCCCTGGGAATCACACATCAAACGGCAAGGTACATTATGACATATAATACAGCGATAGTTTAAAAAACGGTAGATTATGCACACAAACTACATGTTATCAATGATCAATTACACCACTGTGAAACCATTCCTTCTGTTATTTTTCAGACTGGTGTCCGATATACTGTCACTGTTAATCCAGTAAACATCGGCCACACGTCAGAAGACTTCGGCATTGGTCGTAACGACTGGTACGTGAATGACGGCTGAGTTTGATGTTGGATGCTTGTCTTGACGGTGTTGCTCCAAGTTCACTGGTGAGACGAAACCTTCTGAGCACTGGATGCACTCATTACGAGCTTTCATCAGGTGAATCTGAGACTTGGTGTGTCGGTTCAGGTCCGACTGTGTCACGCCCTTGTAGTTGCACAGTCGACACATGTACTCGCGGATACCTGCATCACCACAGCACAGCATCAGTAACTGCGACTCACTGTCTCTCAGTAGTAATCAACTAACCTACCTGTGGAGTACATGCACCATAAGGTTTACGTTCACATTCAAATGTGACCTCAACTAATTTGAATTCAACTGCACTTTGCACATACCGTAAGTACGATGTTTGTACCACACGATACAATGCAGAATATTCACGGACACTCAAACACTGGCAGATAGAAAATACATACTGCAGTGGCCATTAGTGCCATGACAGGTGGCCTTCTGTGTGGTTAGGGCTAGGGGGTGTTTCGTAGGTCAGGCTCACATACACTCCGGCATTGATTGACAGCCAGCCTGGAATGTGTTGTGTAGATGGTTGAATGCTTAATCCCTCCACGATAAACTTAACTAAACTTTCCAAAAAATGTGGAGTTTTCTATACCAAGTGTCGTGAGGAGTCTTACAGCCAGAGTGGGCACTGAGTGACTGGACTGCAGATGACGTCTGAATGAGTATCATCTGAAACAAAGGAGATACTATACAGCAATCAGCTCAGGCTTCTAAACACAATAAAATGCCCAGTGACAATAAAATACATTGTGAATTTCACATTGTGAATAAGTTAGGTGTGACGTATCACACGCATAGAACAGCTATGGTTTATTTTAACGGTTTGAGTTGTAACAAACACAAAGGCGTGTGGAACAGTTTGCCACCCGCCTTGCGCGAGAATATGTCACTGTCTGCGTTCAAGACGAAACTGAAGACGCATCTGCTCAGACGATCACGATGACCACGAAGACCACCCGGCGCTGTTGTGGCGTTTTTTCGTGATTTCGGCGCCGTGATATAAATGACTATACTTACTTACTTACTTACCACAACAAAAAAGACATCTAAATTCCTTGAAACATGTTAGTTAAGAATATCTCATTTGACGGTCTTTCAGTGGCCAATATTTTTTTACTATTTCACAGCAGATAAACAGGCAGACACAAAAGTAACTCTTTTATAAATTATGTACAACTTATGGAAAATAGCCACGTGTCCACAATTTCAATACCATAATGAAAGTGTCAGTTCAGCAACTAAAACATTTATATGCAGACAAAGTCAGCAGACATAAATAGCATAATTCACTTACCCTGATGTCGCATCATGTGAACTTTGAGCTGACTGTTGGTGCGTGCATAATAGTTACAAAACCGACATTTGTATGGGCGAATGTCTGCACATGCACATACACGCATTCAGGTTTTAGGGTAATTAAAGGGCAAAAAGTATTAGGGGAGACCCTGCTGTATGCATTTTGGTAAGGCACACCTGACGCCTACTTACAACATTGCGTCATCTTAATTTCACCCTGTCTAGAGCCTGTACTTTATAGCAGTTGGTGTCAGACATATTATTGAATTTTTTGTAGTTACAAGACTGTTTTCGGCACCCATTTTTGGAAGCACCTAATTTTGCTAAGGGCTATCGTCCTCCAGTCCCTACCCTAGCTTGCCTCTGCATACATTGAATGTCTTGACTGTTGTGGTTGGACATGCAGTGTTAATGGAAAATCGCGCGACATAGCAATGCTAGCGCGGTCTTGGGAGTTGTAATTCTGTCCGTACGTCCGTCTGTCCATCACACGCGTGCTTTGTGGCAAGAATATACTGCCAATATTTTGATACTACAAGAACGAGCAAACACTCTAGTTTTCTAACACCAACAGCGGTTGGCAGATACCGTCTCTGTCCACCTAAAATTTGTTCTCAAAGTGACCCACCCCCGCCCTTCGAAAAATGTCGACTTCGACATATTTCCGCTTATAACGTCTCAACCGTAAGAACTAGCAAAAAAGTTCAATTATCACAAATAAGAAGTCGACCACGGGCTTTCCAATGAGCTACAGATGAAATGTGTACTTTACCCCTAAGTCCCCCAAGGGGTGGTTCGAAAAGAGAATTTGTCATTTTTTGAACAAAAAGCGATTTTTGTCGAATAAACTCTGCTACAGAGTTTTCGGTGTGAAAACTTTCAGCGGCAAAGTTGTAGTATAACCACTCTCTATCTAATGGTCCATAGGTGTGTAGGTGGTAAACATAACCCTTCGATCCAACATTTAGCCCCACAAGAAACTCATCAGGAGATGAGATGCCCGAACTTGACGTTTTTTATTTACGACATGTACTACATAATACAAAAAGAGAAGAAAAACAAACAGTTAAGCATTGGCTAAATAGTCAGCGATAAATTTCACATTGCTTTTGGAAAGATCGTGCGGCTTGACGTGCACTTTGATCACGAGCACACTCTTAGTGGTTCGAGGTAGCCAGAAACCTTTATCCCTTTATCCGCGAAAGTTACTTTCGCTAAGATTCAGAAAGGCTTAGAGCAAAAGTAGACGTAGGCTTATGGGTTATCTCTTGACTTGAGCATTTTGGTCAAGCTGTCACAGAAGCCACACTGTTAATCAGTACCGAGTGAAAAATACAGAAATTAAGCTCCCTGAATATCTTATGAGACGGTTTCTATGTCAGACCAAGGCTTCCTAGCTGAAAGATTTTAGATAAAGAGGGTCCCGAAATGTCTGTACCCCTAAGGCCATGAACGCGGCAAGATTTTATCTGCTGTTGTTGGCCCTGTTTATATTAACCTTCATCCTGAATGCGAACTTCCTTGCTCAAACGATTTCAAAGATAAACAAGAAGTACTGAATTAATGGTGGGACACTGCCCCCATACCATCTACCGGGTAACGTCATATCTGCGGCTGTTAGCCTTGTCTATTAACCTGCAACACGAATATGAGCTTCCGAGCTCGATTCGTTTCGGACAATTCCAGAAGTTTGGAAAATTTGAGTTTCGGCACTATCCCCAGCCACCCCCACGGAAAAATTCTGCATGGAGTCTCAGTTCTTGTTCATAGCTGCCAGCGCGTCAGATTATAACTTCAGAGATATAAACGTGTGCCAAAATTGGGTGCCAAGAAGTCAGAACCCTTATTAGGGGTCACCCTAGAAGGTACAAGTGGTACCACTGGATTCTACGGGTACATTATCTCTTGTTAGTCATTAGTTGTACCGGAGGCCATATCTTGTACCGTTTCCGAGATATAGCCTTCGACATGTCCAACGTCGCCGTAGAGCAATTAATCTGGAAATAATACAGGAATAGCCAAACAGGATGATGTCTGAAATGCATAGTGATGTAACATATCAAACTAAAAAGATTACATAACAGATTGGTAAACTACAACTGTATGTAATTTACCTGTACGGCTATTTCTACGCAGACCCGAAGTAGCTCAAGTCAGTGCCATTTTGTTTATCAAATCTACTTCAATATCATGTTCACCAAACAAAGACAAGCAAATGTGCCATAAGACAATAAAAATTCCTTTCTATCAAGACCTGTTGACTGTACCTCCTTGCAAAACAGTGTTTGGCGGTCGTCGATTTCCGGTTGCTGCACATCGAGTGTGGAACAGTTTTCCACAAGAATTTCGAAACCGTGAAACTTTAGGCACCTTTAAAAAGCATCTTATGACTCATTTATTCCGCCAGAACATTATCTAGCCAGCCGCTGATGCGCCTCTGATTATGGTTTTATAAAATCTGAATTCCGACGCTATATAATGTTTTTCATTATATTACATTACATTATTTCATTTCATCAACACTGTACAAACCCTCGTGGAAGTCCATGTGACGATTTACATCAGATATCGTACAGAAGTCTTTTTTGCAGTAGAAGCAGCGAAATGCAGTTCGACCATCAGCCAAAACAACAGGCCTGCACGCATCCTCTCTCTTGATTGGTCGCCGAACCACGTTCAACCTAAGTTGTTAGAACACATACAGAATACATATGTCGTTGTATAGAACTCGAGCCACATATACAGAAAATATTTAGGCCTACATGAGTAATGAAACCTTTATTCCAGTGACAACAACATATTCGTATTATATTTTATGCTCTGGTGACAATTTACCAGCATGTTTCTGTTTTTAGTGAATTTGTCAAAGTTTTTAAAGTACCAACTCGATTAGCTATATCTGTTTATCAGGACAGTTGTTAGTGTTCTTTGTGAACCTTATTGTCCTTGCCTGCCTATTTGCATTTCACTTACTGTA
>Ga0209365_1000175_pt1 | contig 11458 bp, 13 predicted proteins | sample WorMetimpBELIZE2_FD_187389 | JGI IMG/M metagenome (GOLD analysis project Ga0209365, IMG submission 187389) | Marine gutless worms symbiont microbial communities from Max Planck institute for Marine Microbiology, Germany - Olavius imperfectus... | ecosystem: Host-associated > Annelida > Digestive...
GGGTTGGGGAGAAGGGGAATCAAGGGGTGGGTTTTTAGAAAGCCTCTAAGCGGCCGGGAAACTCTGATGTGGGAATTGATCAACCAGACCCCCTACGCGGCCGAGCGCGGCTTCGTGCGCGACCAGGATGGCGGCGAGGTCTGGGTCGTCCTTGCCAAGGCCACCTTCGATCTGCACCCTGACGGTACTCTGCAACGCGCAGCGGAACAGCCGCCGGTCGACCAGAAACCAGTCCACCGCGACTCACCGGCAGGACTCTATCTGCAGCGCGACACCGCGTTGATACCGACCAAACCCGGCACCAAGATACTGATCGAAGGCTCGGCCTGCGCCCCGCGTGGTCGGAGCGTAAGTGCGATGGACGTCGATTCCAGCTCGGGCCACTCCGCAAACAGCTGCGTGTGATCGGGGACCGGCGCTGGCTCTACGGGTTCAGCGGTCCGGTGCTCAGTAAGCCGGAACCCTTCTCGCGCATGCCCATCTGCTACGAGCGTGCCCTCGGCGGTCTGACCGGCATGATTCCAAGATCGCCCATGCCCAACCCCTACAACCCAGTCGGAACCGGCCATGCGCTCTGCAAACAGCCGATGATGTCTGGTCCCGGACGCGCCAACCGTTACTGCCTGAGGACCTGCGATGAACGCTTTTACTTCAGCGCCTCAGGCGATCAATGCTTCAACGGGTTTCTGCGAGGTGGCGAGGCAATGATCCTGCACGGTCTATCCCCCGCCGGCACATCCGGTTTCCGATCCCGAGCCTACCCCTGCATTGCCGGACATCGATAGCCGGTCAGACGCAACCACACACGGGCCAGCTGCACGGTATTCTGATCGATACCGACGCTATGCGCGTCGCCTATCTGTAGCACAGTCGGTTAAGGTGTCACGACCGCGAGCACCTGTTCGAACAGACTAGCCTCATCTTGGCAGATACTTCATGGGTAGTGGTAAATTTTTAAATTTTAGAGTAGAGTGATTGATTCATAAATTGGCCACACTTAACTCTGTAGTGATGAACTTCTAGCGAACCGCTTTCTTCGTTCAAGAGCCTACTTCTACGGTCATTACATCATTAAGCGCTCGCCACAAACTAACCGAGAGGGTTTTTAATTATATTGAAACAAAAGTGCATACTTGTTGAAAATATCACAGCAAAGACCCGACTAAAAATGGCATCCATGTGTGCGGCAGCCAATAATATCATTGTAAAACCTGTGGCGCCTATGGCGTACTTGAACCCCGAAAGCGCTATACGGAGGAAGAAAAGGAGCGAATTATAAAAGCTTATCAAGAACGACCTAGTATGCGCGGAATCGAACGTACCTTTGGGGTTTGTCGCCAAACCCCAAAGGTACGTTCGATTCCGCGCATACTAGGTCGTTCTTGATAAGCATTGAGAATGATCTCTCTTTCTCCTTCGGTATAGTCTACTCGAGGTTCCAGGACACCATAAGCCCCACAAGTTTTACAGTGATATTATGAACTTCCACATCCATTGGTACCATTTTTGACAATGTCTTTACTCTGACATTTACGACAAATATGGACTTTTTGTTTCAGTCATCATAGCTCAAAACCCTGTGATTGAATTGGCACCTGAAGGTGATGATTCAAACCCCACGACATTGTTCCGAAAAGGAGCTTCGAAATCCAGTGTTAGGTCGATGGTAAAAGTCGTGGGATTTTGAACGATGAAGAATTAACCATCTAGTAGTGGTAAATTTAGTAGTGATAGGGGGAATCGCGTAATCACTCAAACCTCATCATCATTCCGGCAGGGAGTTCCGGAATCCAGGCGCCGGGGACGGCAAAAGCCTGGGGATCCGAACCATTATCGAGCCGCTGGGTGGGTTACTACCACTTGAAAATCAACCACTACCCTATTAGAATCCCTGGCTCCCACGCTCCGGCGTGGGAGCCAATTTCGACGCTCCAGCGTCGTGAAACTCCGGCCGCTGGAGCAGCCACGTCGGCGTTCCCACGCTGGAGAGACTGTGAAAGTATTCGTTTCGCCCGAAAACGGTGGGATGAAACCACCCTATTTCACGCTGAATTCCGTCTCATGTGGGGATAGAGATAAGATTTTCGGATTAAATCAGGATAATGTGTTTCCCTGTTCCTATGGCTCCGAAAATCCGGTAATACTTTCACAGTCTCTGGAGCGTGGGAACGAGCTAACGGACGATTTCTGGTCCATCGCCAAATTCCAGGGGGAACTCTACGTCGCCTCCACCATCGCGCTTACCGACTGGTCGACGACGAAACCCTAGAGCTAGTCAAGTTCAAGGGCGAGGCAATTCCCACCTCCTTCTATCACCTGGACACCTACCAGGACTCACTCATGCTTTCGGTGGGCAGAAGGATACCGTCCTGTTCGACGGCAAGGAATGGACCCGTGTCCTCTAACTATATTTCAGCTTATATTGCGGTCATCTCGCGTAGGATGCGGTGAGCACCTGCCCACCCCAGGGATTAGGGCGGACAGGCTGCGAACCGCATCGATTATGGAAAGTGGATCATCGTTTGTCATCGCCGCACATATCCTCATCCGTGCAGGCTCAGAGGCTGTCTAAAAACCAACCCATTGATTTGGCTTGGTCTGGAGTCCTTAACCGTCTCAAAGTGAAGCCATCGATTCCCCCTCTCCCCAACCCCTCTCCCGCCAGGGGCGAGGGCCTTTTGGCCGTAGCCAGCCTGGTAGGACCGGGCTAACTTGGGACCGCGCGGCATAGCTTGAGTTTTTAGACAGCCTCTCAAACTATCCGGCCGGGGACCCGGGTTGTCCACTGGAAAATCTAGGATTTCCTTCCCGCCGCCAACCGGCTTCCGGTTTTTCGCTCGCTTTTTTAGGAAATCTACGAAATCCCCTACGGTAAAATTAGGCGAATTAAACTTGAGAGGTTTAAGCCTGAAACTTTTCGACTTATACTCACTCAGAACTACTATTCAGACGAGCCGAGCGAAAAATGTTTGCCGTTACCCTTAATCCCGAGATGGAACAAGAGATGGAGCAGCTGGCTACCGTGACCGGACACAGTGAGGGCTTCCATGTGAAGGAGGCCCTTGTTGAGTATCTGGATACTCGCCCCGATTATCTGCTGGCACTCGACGCTTTGAAAAGAGACGAGCCGCGCACCAGTCTGGCGGATGTGAGACGCGAGCTTGGTCTGGAACGTTGAGTTCAAGGCCACGGCTAAACGGTAATTGGCCAAGCTCAATCGGCAGTGGCAAGCGGCGATTCTCGATTACCTCGAGGATCTGGTCACACCCCTCGATAACCCCCGTAGTCGTGGCAAGCCATTGGTCAGTACCCTAAGGGACTGTGGCGCTATCGGGTAGGGGCCTATCGCATCCTCTGCGAGCTGCGCGACAACGAGCGGGTCGTGCTCGTGGTGGTGGGTTGCGCATCGCCGTCAGGTCTACCGCAACAGCGGATAGTCTCGCCCGTCGGCTATAAAAGGGCTTCACCACGGTTAACCCACCACCGGCAAAGTCGGTGGTGGGTCAGCTTGTAAGAAATCCCGTAGTTACCCGAGGCTGGACAGCCGCTTCTCCCGGAAGAAACTCAGAGGCTGTCTAAAAACCAACCCATTGATTTGGCTTGGTCTGGAGTTCTTAACCGTCTCGAAGTGAAGCCATTGATCCCCCCTCTCCCCAATCCCTCTCCCGCCAGGGGCGAGAGGCTTTCGGCCGTAGCTAGCCTTGTAGGACCACGGCTAACCTGGATCGCACGGCATGGCTTGAGTTTTTAGATAGCCTCTCAGGGTGATCTTATCCGGTCCTCCATAACGACCGACAATGGAAGAAAGTCATCCCATAGAGCTCAGTATTTTCTCCAGCCGCCTCGAGGCGGTCTGTGACGAGATGGGCGCGGTACTGCGCAATGCCGCCTTCTCGCCTAACATCCGAGACCGGCTCGACTTCTCCTGCGCCGTCTTCGACCGTGCCGGCGGGCTTTGCGCCCAGGCGGCCCACATCCCCGTCCATCTGGGCAGCATGACCTTCGCCATGGCCTCCGTGGTCGCCGCCATGCCGTGGGAGGAAGGCGACTTGGTGATCCTCAACGACCCCTTTCTGGGCGGCACCCACCTGCCGGATGTGACCGTGATCGCGCCGCTCTTTGTCGATGGCCGGCTCCTTGCCTTCGTAGTCAACCGCGCCCATCACGCGGACATCGGCGCAAGGGCGCCCGGCTCCATGCCCATCTCCCGCTCGATCCATGAAGAAGGACAGATCATCGCGCCGGTACACCTGATCCGGCACGGTATCCTCGACGAGTCGCTGTTGGCCTCCATCGTCGAGAGCACCCGCAACCCGGCGGACGCGAAGGGCGATTTTTACGCCCAGATCAGCGCCGACCGGGCTGGCCTGGCCCGTCTCGGCGAGCTGGTTGTCCGGTACGGAGCCGAGGTCTTCCACAGCCGGCTCACGGCCCTGAACGACTATGGCGAACGCCTAGCCCGCGGGGCCCTGGGGACCATCCCGGAGGGCGCTTACGACTTCGAGGATCGGATGGACGACGACGGCCAGGGGCAGTCGGATCTGCCGATTCGCGTCCGGATCCGGCTGCGGAACGGCACCGCCCAGGTAGATTTCATGGGTACGACGGAGCAAGTACCAGGCAATATCAACTGCCCTTTGGCGGTCACCGCGGCGGCCGTCCTCTATGTCTTCCGCTGCCTCATGCCGCCGCAGACACCGGCCTGCGCTGGCAGCTTTCGGCCGGTACATCTGTCGGCCCCCGAGGGTTCCCTCCTCAACGCCCGCTACCCGGCTGCGGTGGCGGCGGGTAACGTGGAGACCAGCAGCCGCATCGTGGACGTGGTCATGGGGGCATTGGCCCAGGCAATCCCGGAGCGGATCCCGGCGGCTAGTCACGGCGGCATGAACAACCTGGCCATAGGCTGTGCCGTTGCCGGTATGGCCTGGGACTACTACGAAACCATCGGCGGCGGTATGGGGGCCGGGGCGACGGGTGGCGGGTGCTCCGGGATCCAGACCCACATGACCAATACCCTGAACACCCCGATCGAGGTCCTGGAATCCCGCTTTCCCCTGCGTATCCTCAAGTACGGCTTGCGCCAGGGCTCCGGCGGGCACGGGCGGCGGGCCGGGGGCGATGGACTGGTGCGGGCGCTGGAGTTCCTCTCCCCCGCCGAGGTCTTCCTGCTTACGGAGCGTCGTCGCCATGCCCCCTGGGGCGCCGCCGGCGGCGCACCGGGACAACCGGGCCGCAACCGGCTCAACGACCGCGCGTTGCCGGGAAAGATTGCCCTGACGGTAGCCGCCGGTGACCGCCTGTGGATCGAGACGCCGGGCGGCGGCGGTTGGGGCCACACCGACGCGCAACCGGAGACCGGATAACCGAAGGAAGAGTATCCTCATACCCTCAGGTGATCTTAGGGATTGGTCCGGCTTCGGCATTTACCGGCTCTTTTCTGGTGCCGATCAGCTCCTCTTCCTGGTCCGGGGACAGGAACTCCGAGGTGAGAGCATCGTCGATATGCACCACTTCCCCGTTGATCTCCGCGCCTTCGGGCACCTGGAGCGCGCGGTAGTAGAGCTTGCCTTCGACGCGGGCCCCCGAGTCCAGCTCGGCGCGTTGGATCGCCCGGACGTCGCCTTTGACGGTGCCGTTGAGCACGACATGCGCGACATCGACATCGCCTTCGATGGTGCCGGATTGTCCCAGGGTCAGGGCGCACTCATCCGACGATTTCCCGGTGATGTCACCGATGACCTTTCCATCGACGTGCAAGGCACCGGCAAAGCGAATATCTCCCCTGACCTCGGTATCCCCACCGATAAACGAGTTATAAGCCGGTAGCTGCCGTTTCTTTTTTGCCATCGGTGATTTCCCGCCGGTTGTGGTTGTTTCTAAGCCGGAAGGGCCTTTATGAAATGGGTTCGAATCCCAAAGAGCCATCGCCGCCCCCGTATTCAATGCTACCAAGGAAAGGTTTCGCTGACCGGGATCAACTTGCGGGTTTTCGGCTTGACCTCAACCACTAGCTTCTCCGGCTCGAAGTTATCGGGAACCTTGACAAGGCCCTGAAAAACCTGGAAGTGTTTGAATCCCATCTTGTGTCTCAGCGGTTTGGAGCCCACCAGCTTAGCAAGGGGCAGGGTCGTTTCTTTGCCGTTGCGCTTGCCGATAACCTGGATTTCGACCCTGCCGGTGGACCGGCCGAAGCCCTGGACTAGCTGCCGGATGGTGAAGCTGTATCGGAACATACCAGGTTCACCGGTCTTTTCCACTTTGAAATCCTTCGGTTGCAGGATTCCGCTGCCGCCGTCCTGGACCAAGCGACGCAGGAAAGACACCTCTTTTTCCAGCGCGAGTCGTTTATCCTGCGCCTCTTTCAGCTGCTTCGACAGGTTGCGATCGGTTTCGCGATCGATCTGTTGTGATCGCTTCAGAGCGGTGCGTTGCTGCTCCAGGTCCGAAATCTGCGTGGAGAGCGCGCTGCATTCGGCCTCGGTCATGCGCGCGTGCTTGTCCAGCGGCTTCGACATCTCGATGCCGATTTGCCGCCCGAAGGTGAAGGCCCCGACGACCGCGGTCGCGAATGTCGCCAGCACCGCTAGGACGAAGACCATGCGCGCACTACCGCTCGGTGGCCGGACAATTTTAGGGTCGATCATACAAGCTCCGCCGACGCATCTCGACGCCGAATCTCAGGGCAACAGCGCAGGGCCCGTCAGCGACGTGGATTCGTCCAAACCGAACATGAGGTTCATGTTCTGAACGGCCTGACCGGCGGCCCCCTTGACCAGATTGTCGATGACCGACTGCACGACGACCGTGCCGCGGTCCCGCGGCTCAGCGACGGCGAGCCGGCAGTAATTGCCGCCCCGGACCGAGCGGGTTTCCGGGTGCGAGCCGGCGGGCAGCACATCGACGAAGGGTTCGGCCGCATAGCGTTCCTCGAACAGGGCCTGGAGGTCCGCGCCGGAATCCTTGAGCCGGGCGTAGAGCGTCGCCTCGATACCCCGGATCATGGGGACCAGATGGGGAACGAACGTCAGTCCCGGCTCACCTCCGGTAACGGCCCCGAGCTGCCGGGATATTTCGGGCAGATGACGATGCCCACCCACCGCGTAGGCCCTGAAGCTCTCGCCCACCTCGGCCATCAGCATCCCCACGCTGGCCGCGCGGCCGGCCCCGCTGACCCCGGATTTAGCATCCGCGATCAACCAATCGGGCTCCACTAGTCCCGCCTCCAGCAGCGGGAGAAAACCGAGCAGGACCGCAGTGGGATAGCAGCCCGGATTGGCGACCAGGCGCGCCGACCGGATCGCCTCGCGATTGCACTCGGGAAGCCCGTAAACCGCCTCTTCGAGGAGCTCGGGACAGGCATGGGGCAGACCGTACCACCGCTCCCACAGGGCCGCATCCCCGAGCCGAAAGTCCGCGGCGAGATCGATGACGCGCGTCCCCCGCCGCAGAAGCTCCGGGACCAACTTCATAGCGGTCCCATTAGGGGTTGCGAAGAACACCAGGTCGCAGGCGGCCAATACGGACGGGTCCGGCTCGGTAAACAGCAGATCCACCTGGCCGCGCAGATGCGTAAAGCACTCTGCCACCGCGCGGCCGGCCTCCGCCCGCGAGATGATGGCCGTCAGCGAGACCTGTGCGTGACCCGCTAGAATGCGCAGCAATTCCAAGCCCGTATAACCGGTTCCCCCGACAATGCCGACCGCGATCACCCTATGAGCACTCCCACAAATGTCGAAGTATTACCATCCCACCGATCCGGTCCTGAAGTCGGAGAACGGAAAAAAAGCGGCAGATGCCGCTTTGCCTGACAATCCGCCGCCCCCTTTGAAGTCCGGATCAGCCGCAACTACCGGCCGAGCCGCAGGTTCCGCAGCCACCCCCCATGGTGGGGAGGTTGTTGAATATAAAGTTGGCGTTGCCGTCGCCACGGTCGACGAAGTCGATCTCGACGCCGCGCAGATAGGGCAGCGTACCCTCGTCGACGATGACCTTGAACCCGCTGGTATCCAGGACGCCGTCATCGTCATTGACGCTGTCCGAAAAGGTCATGCCGAAGCTGATGCCGCTGCACCCGCCCGGGCTTGCGAAAACACGCACGCCCTGGATAGTGTCATCGATTTGGGAAAAGAGCTCCCCGATCTTGTCCTGGGCAGGCGTCGTCAGGGAGAGGTCTTGCTCGCTAAGAACCACCGACATTGGATGATCTCCGCAAATGGGGTATTAGTCAGGATAGCAACAAAGCACGGGGGGGATTCATGCGCTTCGACGCCTTGATCGGGCCCGCCGTTACAGACGCCCCTCCGAGGCCAGGGTCGTCAGGTACTACTCCGCATCGGCCAGGTGGTCACGCCAATGACAGGTAAAACTTTCCTGCCACGCGCCCAGCGACAGCTCGGGGTAGTCATCGACCATGCGCAGGCCGTGCTTGAGCTCGCAATAGATATCCGTCAGATCATCCGCAAGGCTCCCAGTCATCATACGGGAATTGTCCACCTGGTCGCACGCCAACCGGTAGGGATCAAGGTCATCCAGAAGCTACGAGCAGGTGGCTGTAGAGCTCGAAACGCGCGTCCAGATCCGGCAGGAGGGCCAGTATGCCGTCGTATGTACGCCGGCCGAAGAAGTTGATCGCGGCCAGAAGCTTCGAGAACAAGGCCGCGATCTCTTTGAGCCAGGATGGGTTCTCGCTACCGGACGACTCGATCAACTCACAATAGCGGCGCGCAAGATCGACTATTTCCGGGAAATTACGATTCATGAGGAATTACCGGATTCACTGATCTCACCTCATGTCTCGGATTCCAGGCCGACCGGCGCAAAACGCCAATCTTCGAGCTTATATCTCGAGCATTTCGAAATCTCCCTTTTCGGCCTTGCACTCTGGGCACCTCCAGTTCACGGGCACATCTTCCCACTTGGTCCTCGGAGCGATACCTTCATCCGGCAGACCCGCCTCCTCTTCGTAGAGAAAACCGCAAATCACACACATGTAGGTCTTCATGAGAGATTCTGCGCCCGGCTTCAATCGCTACGGCTTGTTGTGATCGAGGGCCTCAGACCGGGGACTTCCGATGCCGCAGGAAGTACTCGAGCAGGCCGCGGGTAGAGGCATCATGCTCCGCACTCACCTGGCCGTCTTCCAGCTCCTTCAGAATTACCCCTGCCAGCTGCTTGCCGAGCTCCACGCCCCATTGGTCGTAGGAGTTGATGCCCCATACCACGCCCTGGGTGAAGATGCGGTGCTCGTACATGGCGATCAGGGCGCCGAGGGTTTCGGGCGTCAGCCGTTCCACCAGGATGGTGTTGGTCGGCCGATTGCCGGGGAAGGTGCGATGGGGGGCCAGCTCATCGGCGCTCGCGGGCGACATGCCGGCGGTCCGCATCTCGTCCCTGGCCTCGTCCCGGGTCCGACCGCGCATCAGGGCCTCGGTCTGGGCGAAGAAGTTGGCCATCAGCTTGGCGTGGTGATCGCCGAGCAGGTAGTGGCTGTCGACCGGGGCGATGAAGTCCGCCGGAATCATCTGGGTGCCTTGGTGGATGAGCTGAAAGAAGGCGTGTTGGCCATCGGTTCCAGGCTCTCCCCAGACTACGGGGCCCGTGGTGTATTCCACGGGCTCCCCGGTGCGCGTCACCCCTTTGCCGTTGCTCTCCATATCGCCCTGCTGGAGATAGGCCGGCAGGTAACGCAGGGATTGATCGTAGGGTAGGATCGCATGGGTACGGGCCCCGGCGAAGTTGGCGTACCAGACCCCGATGAGCCCCAGCATGGCCGGGAGATTTTCGCTCAGCTCCGCGGATCGGAAGTGCTCGTCCATGGCGTGGGCGCCTTCCAGGAGATCGAGGAAGCGGTCCATGCCCACCGCCAGCGCGATGGGCAATCCGATCGCCGACCAGAGGGAGTAGCGCCCACCGACCCAATCCCAGAAGCCGAACATGTTCTCAGGATCAATCCCGAACTCGACGACCTTGAACTCGTTGGTGGATACCGCGACGAAGTGACGGGCAACCGCCGTCTCCCTGCCGAGGCGCCCAATCAGCCAGGTCCGGGCGCTGTTAGCGTTGGTCATGGTCTCCAGGGTGGTGAAGGTCTTGGAGGCGACCACGAACAGGGTCGTCGCGGGATTGAGCGTCCGTACCGTCTCGGCGAAGTGGGCGCCGTCCACATTGGAGACGAAATGCACCCGCAGGTCGCCGGATTGGTAAGGGCGCAGGGCCTCGCAGACCATCAGCGGCCCGAGATTGGAGCCGCCGATACCGATGTTGACTACATCGGTGATGCGCTGACCCGTGAAGCCTTTCCAGTCGCCGTCGCGCACCGCGGCCACGAAGCCCTCCAGACGCCGCAATACCTCCTCGACCCCCGGCATCACATCCGCGCCGTCCACCCGGATGGGACGGTCGGAGCGGTTACGCAGGGCGATGTGCAGCACGGCCCGCCCTTCGGTATTGTTGATGCGCTCACCGGCGAACATGCGGCGAATCGCGCCGGGCAGGTCCACCGCCGCAGCGAGCTCGAGGAGTAGCGCCAGGGTCTCGTCGGTAATCAGGTTCTTGGAGTAGTCCGCGAAGATGCCGGCCGCCCGGAGCGACATCCGTTCCGGTCGCGCCGGATCCCGGGCGAAAAGGTCCGGCATCCGGACCCCGGACAGCGCCTCCCAATGGGCCTGCAAGGCCCGCCACTCGGGGGTCCGATTCACCATCACTGACGACATGATGCTTTGCTCCTCCTACCGGACCGCTCAGGCCGCCTGGGCGGGGATCCGGCAACCCGTTCGCAGGATGCGATTGCCCTCGTCGAGGTAGACGAGGCTGGGCTCGAAGGCATCGGCCTCGGCCTCATTCATGGCGGCGTAGGTACAGATGATGAGGCGGTCGCCGGGGGAGGCCTTGTGAGCAGCGGCACCATTCACGGAAATCACGCACGAGCCCGCTTCCGCCCGAATGGCATAGGTCGTGAACCGCTCGCCGTTGGCGAGGTTATAGATGTGGATCTGTTCGTACTCGCGGATTCCGGCGGTTGCCATCAAGGTCTCGTCGATGGCGCAGGAACCCTCGTACTCGAGCTCCGCGTGGGTAACGCGGGCCTGATGCAGCTTGCATTTCAACAATGTCAGTTGCATAACCAAACTACCTGTCGGCGGACCCGAGGCCCGGTCGTTCGCGTTCGATATCCATGACCACGGCGCACGGTCAGGATACGTGCCCATGCGCCATATCTGCAATGCAACGCTGTATTTTAATCTAATTTCCCCGCTACCGCAATGGCATTTTCGCCCGCTCCGTCAGCGCGACCCGCAGATTATCGATGAGCCGCGCCTTGCCCAGCCATGCGGCCGCTAGCACCACCAGGTCCCGATCCTCGGGGGTTGCCGATTGTAGGTCCGAGGCCCGGCAAACGCGGAAATAATCCGGCCGCAATCCGCCGAGTCTCAGGTCCTCCTCCCCCTTACGCCCCGCC
>Ga0209365_1000176_pt1 | contig 11443 bp, 8 predicted proteins | sample WorMetimpBELIZE2_FD_187389 | JGI IMG/M metagenome (GOLD analysis project Ga0209365, IMG submission 187389) | Marine gutless worms symbiont microbial communities from Max Planck institute for Marine Microbiology, Germany - Olavius imperfectus... | ecosystem: Host-associated > Annelida > Digestive...
CTCTCGAACCTTGGCAATGGCATGTTTGTTGTTTTCAAACAATAAACCAGACATATAAAATTACACCCAGAGGAAAAAGTGAGCGTGGCCCTGGGCTAGGGAAGCTCCCTAAAATTTTGGGGTTCCCCTTTAATATTTCTGCAACAGCTGAGGCTAACAACTTCAAATTTGGTGTGCAGCTTGGGTTTGCCAAGGGCCATTATAAAATCACACCCAGAGGAAAAGTGGGCGTGGCTTTGGGCTAGGGGAGCTCCCTAAAATTTGGGGTTTCCCTTTAATATTTCTGCAACGACTGAAGATAGCGACTTTAAAATTGGCAGTCTGGTGGGGTTCCCACCTAGAAGAATAAGAGGGCGTGGCCCTATACTAGGGGAGCTCCCAAAAATTTGGGGGTTTTTCCTTTAATATTTATGCAGTGGCTGAAAGTATCGACTTCAAATTTGGTGCACAGTTTGGGTGGCCAATTAGGCCCATCATAAAATCACACAAATGATAAAAGTAGGCCTAAGTCATGGCATGGTACGTTCTCTACAAAATTACGCATCCCCTTTAATATTTTTGCAATGGCTGAAGTTGCAATGGATTATATAGAAAAACTGCAAATATTAATATAAAAAACAGTGTTTGTATAGAAGTGTTATAGACTCACCCATCGAAAACAGCAAAAATTGGAACTGTGAATTTAGTTGCAGAGCACTTCGGCGTTGTGACGATGTGCTCTGCTCTACAACTAAATTCACAGTTCCAATTTTTGCTGTTTTCGATGTGTGAGTCTATAACACTTCTATATGAACTCAGTTTTTTACATTAATGTTAATATATGGATGGAATATCTGCCATTGACATGCAGTTTTAAGTCAACATTGCACTGCACCACGACAAATACTGATTGCAGATAATGGCAGAAGTCAAGAAATTGGGTCTGGTTAGCATAAGTCAGCAAAGATTCACTGAAACAAAGTTTTGCTGGAAATTAAGAAAAAGGAGCTATGATATATGATAATATGTTTTTATTAAATTATTTCACTGGAATGATTATTGCAGTAATCTGTGATTCACCCAGTGTAGAATAACAGTATTGGTATTACCAAATTACTGAAGTTAATACGTCATATCACATTAGTGGCATTCAACATTATTTACAACAATATAACATTTATTTATTTATGTTTTTTATTCGAAGATAATTGAAAAACCACATTATCTGCAGAAGTATAAACTTATAGTCCATATGCAAATTAAACAGCGTTATATCAATAAATGTCTATATATGAAATTAGACTGAGCAAAATGTGCATCAGCAGTCATGGAAAGTGGAATATTTTATCAACTGTACGCAGCAGATTTACCAAATCAGACTTGAGGTCTATGACTGTAAAATGAACAGTCTGCATTAGTGTAATGTATCCTGTATGACCGTCATGACTCCAGCTGACAGTGTTATAAAACTTAATACAAACCTGTTTACCATAACCCATAGAGCTAGCTGAAAACCACACATAAGTGGTTACTATTAATTGCAGTAGAGAATGTGTTGTTGATTAGCTTCATGTATACATTGTAATGGAGCTGTTGACTGGAGGAGAGCTGCTTGATCGTATTCGTCGCAAGAACCAGTTCACTGAGACTGAAGCAAGTTGCATCACAAGAAAACTTGTGTCTGCAATCAACTTCATCCATTCCAAGGGTGTAGTGCATCGTGACATCAAACCAGAGGTACCGTATTTTAGTTGCATATTTTTTCATTAACTTGCTGTAAATAACTTGGCTCTATAATACCATTCATTTGATTTAATCTTGATTCTATTACCACTGACATTTACATCAATCATTAGACCCTGAAATCAGTCAACTTTATTGATCAGTCTGTCATTTGACATTGGAGTGAGTTGGGAGATCCTAAAAGTTGAGTTGATTGAGTTGACTATGCATTTTTTATGTTGTGTCAGCCGATTGAAGTTACATAGCCAGCTGGTATAAAGATTTAAAGATTCTTATTGTAGGAACTAATTACACTCAGTTTTATGTAATCTGTCGTTAACCACTAAGCTTGTTTGATTGCACCAACTCAGATTCAGTTTTTGCATGCACTGTGAATTTCCTGAGTACACCTCTGGTACAATAGTACAGTGACTGGTATTTTTTAATGTACTCTGGCAGTACTACTTATGAATAGTTTTAAATAATTGATCCGTGTCTGACAGTTGGAAAGGTGGGCAGGACGGTATAGCACTAGTGGGTGTTAGGTAGCATTAGAACAATGCACCAAGAATGTTAATTAAAGCACAGGTTACATGACCAGGTCAAGTCTGAGGCTCTACCATGACCGAACTTGGCAATCTAAAATTAAGATGTTTGTTATTACATAGCACCATGCTTGCAACAGTTAAAGCTGTAACAGCATCAGTTTTTTATCACATTGTTTTGTTCATTAGCATTGCCATTCTCATTGTGAACCAACTGTGTGAGTCTAATTGGAGTTGACCACAGTTGACGTGAATCAAGATAGTTGAGAGAATCAGTTGAGTGAGTCATTCGGCAGTTTCTGTCGATTGATAATTCAGCTTGAATTAACGAATGTTGTCTATCAGTCACAGATGACTTCATCAACAACATCTCACTGCAGTTACTGCGTAGACTGTTTTAAGGTTGCTATATGTAGCCATGCCTTCTAATCATCATCATCATGTGTTCTTCTTCTGTAGAAAGTTCATATGCCATGCTCATATTATGACACTTCCTTACAGGATGACATGGTTTGTATTTGGAGTTGTCCATCTCCTAGCTTCTTATGTAATGTCGTGCGATACCTGAAAGTGGAGCGACAATAATGATACCATCTCCGGTATCGTGATGCTCGACACTAACATGATACCGGAAATATGCATTGTGCAGTGCAATGTCAATATTGTTCAGAATTCACCACGCTCAGACTCTCAGTACTAATACTCACAGACTGTAGCAGTCATCAGAATCCTGTGTACGCACGTCTGTAGTCTATACTGGGACATACTGTAGCCTGTTTTGTCCTGTGGCATTGTGCCGTCCATTGCGCTGTGTAAATGTGTAGTTTTGTATACTACTGTCAGTACTGTGTAAACTCTGAGGTCCAATTTCACCAACGAAGGTTAACTTTAACCCTCGGTTATCTCCGCGTTTAACCTCGGTTTAGCGACAAAATGCGTTTCACCAACGACATTTACCGACTAACCTAGGGTTAACCCTCAGTTAGATTTAACTGAGTTCCAAGCTGCGGTTAAATCCCCGGTCAAGAAATAAAAATGGCCGACGAAACTGATTTAATTTTATTTAACGACTATTTAAAGGTCTGTTGCGGCACTGCTCAGCGCATTATTTTACCACGTACTAACCCATTTGATGATTATGACGATCGGAAGTTCAAAGAACGGTTTCGCCTCTCGAAACCTACAGTTTTTCGTCTACTTTCGGAGGTAAGCATACATTTCATCAACATACAGTGTAGAATTTGTACATATACAGTTCGTTTTTAGTACGCATGCTGCTGCGCGTCACTTCTTGCGTAGACGTAAACACTGCTGACTATTGGTTGACAGTGGCGCGCAAAATCTAGGTCACCAGCAACGGGCGCCCATGCTACAGACTACAGACCTAGCGGCCCACAGCGTCGGCAATGCGCGCGCCGGCTCAGGGTCCTGCCTGCCTGGTAACGCATTTACCTCACGGCTATACTCTGCATGCCGTGTTCTAGAGTCGCCTGTTCATTCATAAATTTCCAGATGTGTACAACTTCCGCGCTGGTTAACTATTTACTCATCAGATGAAGCCCCCTGGTCTGCATCGTTCTCTCGAGCTAATGGCACTAATATACTACTGTGCAAACATTTCTTCCTCGCACCTTTTTCAGTTGAAAATAATGATCGTAGCACAAAATGTGTTGGTGCTGTCTAACACCTGTCACCATTTATGGTCCTATAGGTCAATTCTAGTTGCATTTTGTTCACTGAAAGGGGTACAGGAAGTAACAGCTAGACATGTAAAATGTAATTTTTATATTAAATTTTTACACCATCAAAATACTATTTTTACGTCTCTGCTAATGCTGCATAATAATGTTTATTATTTGTCTGATTGACAGATCGAAGACAAACTGGAGTTTCAGTCAGACAGGAATGACAGCATAGCACCAATCAACCAGCTGCTAATTGCTCTGCGTTTTTATGCGACCGGAACACACCAGCTGGTTGTTGGAGACACATGTTCTGTCAGCAAGCCAACTGTATGCCGCATTGTCCACAAGGTCACTGCTGCTATTGCCAATCTCCGTCCGAAATACGTGCAGTTTCCTACGACGAACCGAGATAGACGGGATATGATGAACATGTTCTTCTCCAAGTCAAAGATACCAGGAGTAATCGGCGCTATAGACTGTACCCACGTGCCCATACAGTCACCTGGTGGCGAAGATGCAGAAATATACCGGAACAGAAAAGGTTACTTCTCTATTAACGTTCAACTGATCTGCGACTGTTCAGGATACGTGTCGAACGTGGTGGCAAGATGGCCAGGATCAGTGCATGATAGCACTATCTTTGACAACTGCCACATCCGAGCGCTGCTAGAAACAAGCCAAGAAGACGGCTACTTGGTTGCAGACAGTGGATATGCATGTCGCAGGTACCTGCTGACTCCACTGCTGAATCCTGTCACTAATGCTGAGCAGTCGTACAACAGAGCGCAGACAACAGCCAGGAACTGCATCGAGCGAGCTAATGGTATGCTGAAAAGGCGCTTTCCAGCTCTGAAATATGGCATGAGGCTGAAGCTGGAGAATGTACTGCCCGTCATTGTTGCTACCGTTGTGCTCCACAACATTGCAGTGGTGATGCAAGACGACGAGCCACCAGACGACCAACAGCTCGACAGCTTTCTAGCCAACAAGAGAAGTCGTGGCATGCAGGTCGACTATGATCCTGTGGAAGTGGCACCACCTTGTCTGAGCATGCAGATAGGAGCAGCGGGCATGCGACGTGCTGTCATCGATGGACATTTCACATGACTAACTACAGACACAAACATGTAGTACACCGTACTCACTAACACTGCTGATGACTGAATGATGAACTTGACTAGTTTCTGTTTTAGCTTGCTTTGTTTTTGGTCGAGTGTAGCGAGCCATTATGCCGGCTGCATCTACTGGAAAGTGCAAAGCATCGGTCTGTCTGCCTGTCTCTCTTTGTCTGTCCTGTATGGCATGTACTCAAAGTCACTCACCAGGGGGACCAATGCAGCCAGCATTTCTTTCAGGCCTTATCACCAGAAATTAGCACAACGTTTACAGAACTGAATCCTGTACAGTCTTTGTTAATTTAAACTAGTATAAGTCTAAGTCAATTTGTTGTACAGTGTTGTTCAGTATTATAACAGTTAACTGTGAACATAAATTACAGCATTTATACATTGTAATATATTACTTTATAGTCTATATAGAACAGTTGGTGTTCTGTGCCAAATATCAACAACATCAGCAAATAATACATAAATTAACAACAGTCAACTCTGAACATAAATAAATTATAGAGATCATTAATAATATACTTTATGTATCATGCAAAACAGTTGTATTAGCAGTTAAAATGTCAAAGCACCAACGACTAAACATCAAACGGCTGCATTGGAAATGCACAGAACAATCTAACCGTTTAACAAAACTGAGATGAAAGTCCGACTCTGATGAACGATTCATTAACTACCAACCACATAGCAAGGCAGGTAATGCAATAATGCAATCACCTTCATCTGTCTGTCCACCCGTTTCACTCTAACTTTTGAACTGAGTGACCTTTGGCCTTGACCTTCTGCACACGGATCATGACCATAAAGGAGAAAATCACTGCAGTACTGCTAACGGTAGTCTGCGGTAAATATTTTTGCTATGCAAAATATAAATATAAATATAATAACTAAACAATAAGACACAGTGAACTACTGCTTCCATTTAACAGGCATTTTTCCAGCTAAACCTTAGCTGGTACCACTCAGGTCCACATCCTCTCAGTACCATAACATCCATATCAGTACCAGAAACATGACACAACATTTCCAGTTATTTCTGCTTACAAATGTCACCACTTAACTGAGGCAGCTAGCAGTCTGTCACTGTCAACAATGAATAAAAAAAGCTGAAGATGACACAGGTGACCATCAGACTTTTGCTAAGTTTATATGATGAACTGACAGTGATGGGCAAAATTTTATTTAAATTTATTACTACTAACACGACCCCTGAATTTGAGAGCTGCTACAGATGCAACATGGTCTGTGTGAAATTAAGCTTCTGGAAATGTTTTGCCCAACATCTGCTCATAGTACTGCTTCTTCAGTTTCAACACCTGCATTCGGAGTTTGTGTTCATCCTGCCGCATCTCCAGCTTCTTCTTGTAGAAAGTGGTCTTCTCATCAGCCAGCTGCCCAATCTTGTCTGCAGTTGCAATGTGGGGCTGGGCAGCAGGTTTCGTGCATGGCGCAGAACGACGGCGGCCGGCCCACTTCTTTGATGTTCCAAAACTGCCGATTGCTGCTGATTTGCTAGCATCAGAAGCAGTAGCACCAGCAGTAGTGGCAGCAGCAGCAGCAGTACCAGTAACAGCAGCAGCAGGATGCAGCTGTTACACAGTAACACAAAACCAATGTAATAATTCGCTTAGAACTGGTGGTGCAGTATATAACAGCAGCAGAAATTACTTCTCAAGAAAACAGTCCAACAGAAATCTACTTGCATCTATGAGTGAACAATGATGGCAACTGGTAGACCACTGATAGCAGTTGCTAGTCAATAATGTCAACAGACTTCCGGTAACTTTTTTACATTTAACTAACTGTTTTAACATCAAAACAAATATATAAAAAAATCACAGAGCCACAGATGCAACAAGTATGTTGGCCTTCAGACAGAAAGGCCAAAACATACGTTAATGTTACAAAAAATGAGACAGACTGTACCAGAAAAAAACAATATATGTTAAAAATAGAAATGCAAAGAATGAATCTCACGGAAGAAGATGCAACTGGAAGAGCAGACGAGAGCACAAATTCCGTAGATGATGATGTCAGAGTTGGCTGAAGCAAGTCGTCATTCGTCACCCGCGTCACTGGGTCACTGTGACTAACCTTGACGTCTTCCACCTGGACATTAATTACCATAACCTTCAACATCTGTCAAAACTGATGTCAGTGCCCAACACAGTGAAAGTGTGATATATACACCGTGTCCGGAAAAAAAAAGAGGCCACGTTATTTTCAACTACAACTCTCGCATTTCTTGGTCGATTTTTATAATTCTCGTACTATTGGAAAGAGGAATGAATACTTTACAACAATGTGAAATTCATTTACTTGAATGCTTGATGTCGTCATAACTCTGAGACATCGCATGTCATGAAAGTTTTCTTGATGATAACGTAGGCTACGAAAAATGTTCCACTTCATTTTCGACTATAACTTTGGTAATTCTCGATAGATTTTGATCATTTCTGCATCGTTGGAAACAGGAATAAATATTCTACCAAGCAGGTGCAAATTATTTCACTTCGACCTTATTATCTCTCCACTCTACCTGACAAAACTAAAAATAGCACAAAAACAGCCAACCGCTTTACTGTAGCATTCAGTTGAACCGATTGTTCCAAAATTTTACAGAAAGTCGTTCAATGTTCGTTTCTTTCTGTATTTGTTAGAACATTCCTTTAGCAGTTTTCCAACAAATTTTTTTTGCATTCTCAGTGGTTTCATCAAAAAATTACCTTCAAACTCAATATTGTTAATTTTAACATGTAAACTAAAGTTAAACTGTCGTGACATGAGACGTGTCACAGTTATGACGTCACCGAGCTAGTAAGTAAGTAAATTACACGTCGTCATGGAGTATTCATTCCTGTTTCCATTGATGCAAAAACTATAAAAATCGATCAAGAAATGCAAGACTTATAGTAGAAAAGCTACTGGCCTCTTTTTTTCCGGACACGGTGTATATTATATAAAGTGATTTAAGTCACGAATGCTAAAATTTAACAGCTGACTTGAGTTGAATGAGTCCCCACTAACTGCACTTTGACCTTTGACCTTAACCTTCAATCCCAAGTGAGTTATGGCCAACTGTGCACATGCAAAAGGTCAACGTCAACAGTTACTTGGATTAAAAAGATGGACTGGAAACATATAGGCTGGAAATAAACAGGCAGACAGGTGGACGGAGCCCACTGCATTATCTTCATTGCTAATGCAGTTTGTAATAACAGTGACTACTACATTACAGTGTGTAAAACCAACAATGCACAAAATGTCGTTAAAATATCTACAGTACATCCCAAAAACACTACTTTAAAGTAGTAATATACAGTATACCAAAACTAATAGTTTGATAATCATCACAAACTACAATCTACCTGAAAACATTGGCTGTAAATGGAATCAGTTTCTGGTGCAGCAGGGTCAACGAGACAGAAAACAGCTGCAACAAGTATACACAAGGCTATAGAAAAACATGGCTACAACAGAGTTATATGTACATACAACACTATACATCACACATGACATTAACATGCAATAATAATAAGTTGCTAGGGTGACTGCTAGTATGAAGCCACATCGCCAACTTCTGCCGGCTACTGTCCAGTGGGCGAGAAGGTGGTCACGTAAATTGCCCAGTGGATGTTGGTATTTGATGCAGCCATGCCCACAGCTGTGCCAGCAATGAAGCCAGCTGTCCAACACCGGTGCAGCATATACGTATGTGTATGTTGCCACAGCAACAAAAATGATGCACAGATTAAAAATTATTCAAAGATGAACAACTATAGGATACCCCTACCATTCCCAAAAGTTACGTGTAATATGTGCAATAGTGTAGGAATGCATCGCCGGACAGTCACACTGACCAACTGACAGACTGACAGATGCCCCTGACCACTAATACATTTTGTGTTTGTTGCAACTCACACGAAAGCTAATTACCACTGCATATTTTTCAATCAGTATTCATCAGCTAAGTTGAACTTTGTATAGTAACATACTTACACTGATACTGGGCATCTGAGTCGAACTCACTGGGCAGTGGCTGGGCTCTGTTGCCGAGAACTGACAGCAAAGACTGGTCGATAGCATCAGTGCTTGCAACAAACGAGCCACCACCAGTCCGCAGACGCTCGACCTTCTCATTTGCAGCGGACTTCTTTGCTCTCTTTTTCATGTTTTCATATGCCTGTAAAAAGTAAAATGCCAATCATTTCATTGCAACAACTGTGTTCTTACCATATTCACTGCAGGCTAAAATAAGTCTAGCAAACCGTGTCGGACTCCTCACTATACTAACACTAACCGATTAGACCTGAGAGTCGCCACGGTTAAGTCAACTCAGTCGACTTGGCCTGTCCAAGTCAAGTCAAGTCGTTTCAGTTCCAAGTCGCCGGCTGAGTAGAGATATGATATTTGATATGGTAACAATCAAACAGGGTAAAACTCATTGCGGACGAGGACTAATAACGGATCCAATAGCGCTGTCATGCAGATCTTGAATTAAATCAGCCATCTGGTGTGGAATCCATTGAGATGCACATACCTCTGGTGTCTAAGTACGGGAGTCGAGTGCTGTTAGCGACGTATAAGCTTGCAGCTATTTCTTGGTTGTATCGCTACCTGATAAAAAATCAGATCTTAGTGATAAGTTATTAAGTACCGCAGGAACGTTTGGCTTTTGTTTGCTTTGCTAACCTTTTTGTACGTTTCTGACAAGGTAGTGTAAAGCTGAATTTATAGTAAGCTTATACCAAGTGCTTAGGCAAGGCCTACTCCTACCCGTATAATTTCTAGTGTCGGCAAATCAACTGTTGTTTTTTTAAAAAAAAGCTGATAGTAATTAACAATCCTATATAAAAATGGTTCGCATTAAGCTTAGGGATACAATGTTCACGCTAGCACATAGGTTTGCTATATATAACCTGTTATACTTTTAGCTGGCTTTAGGCCAATGTGAAATAGTTTTACTTACTTACTTACTCAGATTTAATTTTTTCTACAAGTCACCGACTTAAGTCACGAAAACTTCAAGTCAGGTCGAGTCATGAGGTGGTGACTTAGTCGACTTTCAAGTCGTTTTGGTGTCAAGTCAAGTCGTGAAGGCAAACCCAAGTGACTCTCAGGTCTATAACGGATGCAGCTGACCCCTGCATAGCGTGCGCCCACTGTTCTTCACATTAGCTTACGATGTTTAAGATTACCTGCTTTAGCTGTCTGTGTTGCCGCTTCACCGTTGAGATCGAGTTGAAATTCGCCGCCACGGCCACCCATGCGGCCTCTTTCTCGCGACTCGTGGCGCCGTCCGTTTTCTTGTTCTCGATTACGTCAGCTCGCGCTGACACCAGGTCGACCAGTAGCTGGCGCTCGCTTGCGCTCACGTTCGCCGCTCGTTTACTAGTGCCAGTGCGGCCGTTGTCGTCTGCCATCACCGACTGCAAAATCTGCAACGTGCACAGCGATAACGATGAATTTAACGTTCGCTCAAAATTAGTGTAATCGATAACGTCAAACCAAATGGATAAATGGCCAAACAAACTCCATAAACGTCAGAAAATCTGAAAACCAACCTTGCAAGGCGTCAAAACGTCAAACGTTCAACAAAAACACTGACGTCACACTAGCGCTACAAAATGTAAACAACACCTCTCAGCCAATACCAGCATCGGAAACTAGGTTAACTGCGCGATTAGCTAACCGGTGATGGGCTGAAGATATCGTACTGTTGGTGAAACGCAACATCGATTTGAACTCAGATTAGAAATAATCCGAGTTCAGTTAACCGGCGATTTGACTGGCGTTGGTGAAATTGGACCTAAGTAATTTATTCTAACACGGTTAACACTTTTAAAGCTCAAATTGACTTATATTAAAGAAACGGGGATATATATATATAAGCTATTAGCTTCTTTCCTCTTGTAGCCACCTTTAGGTGGTCTGTTGAGTTGAGTTGAGTTGAGTTGGTCGTAGTATAAGTGTTTGTCGTCCTGAGATTTGAGACTAGACTGGCTACAGGTGTCAGTTCCACGACGAAAAAATTACCGTGGTTTTAATTCCTATATAATACTGAAGTCGTCCAAAGTGACCAAGGAAGCGTCCTATCTGAGTCTGCATCACTGTGTAAAATTTTATACTGATCGGTTCAGGATTGCTGGAGTTATTCACGAAAAACCGATTTCCAACTCAGCTTCTACATACAGATAAGTTTTTTCGTCTGACAGACGGACGGAGATAATTTCGACCACCAAGAAAGCTATGGCTCAAAGTCTCATTATACGTATGAATGAAAGTGCAATGATTTAAAGTGCGTTCGAAAACCGACTAAGAGCCGGCTTAGTCTAACACACCATGCAAACAAATCCAGCCGTTGAGCAGAATAAAACGTTAAATGGTC
>Ga0209365_1000177_pt1 | contig 11420 bp, 7 predicted proteins | sample WorMetimpBELIZE2_FD_187389 | JGI IMG/M metagenome (GOLD analysis project Ga0209365, IMG submission 187389) | Marine gutless worms symbiont microbial communities from Max Planck institute for Marine Microbiology, Germany - Olavius imperfectus... | ecosystem: Host-associated > Annelida > Digestive...
GTGCACATTTTAGATGTCATTAGTAGCGTTTCTAGGCCCTCAAAATGCACCAAAATTGTTGGCGGCTGGAGCTTTGCCCCAAACCCCACTAACAGCTCCTTCAGACGCCCTAGTTTGGTTTAAGGGAGCCTACTTCTAAGGCCATTACATCTAAGGGAAGGAAGAGGAGGGGAGGGTAGTAAAGGGAGGGATGGGAGAACGCTCCAAAATGATCTATGCCCCTGGCGCCAGGAACCCTCGTCCCCTCGTGCCGCCACTGTGATCCTACCCTGTAGGTAGGACCGATTGTGACGTATTCATAGCAAGTAATAATCGCTTATCAGATGGATTTGGCTTCGTGGGATATCAACAAAAGATTTATTAAAGCTACTACAGGCCTACGTGCCTGAGTGATGGCTGATTGACGTCATCCATATAACGCCAGCTGGTAAACGGGATAAAAGCGTCATTTGTTGTTTTCTGTAGCAACAGATGTTTAGCGGGCATAGAGAACGTTCTGTCTGATAAGAGTGTCATCAGAAAAATAATACAAGATGCGATTGTCAAGCATCAGCGTGGTGCTAACGAAATGGCAAGTTGGTTTACTGTCATTTATTTGTACACTATGCTTCTACGAAACTACCCATTCTCTGTCATGCATAACTACTAGAAAAATTACTTTATATGAATTAGTAAATAAATAAGAATAAACAGATAACAAATAATTATTAATCATAATAAGTAAATAAATAAACGAACATTTTAACTAATTAAATATTAATTAAAACTGCCTGGAAAGAAGTTAACCCGACACAATGTACGATAGAAATGTGAATTTCTCTCAGAAAGCTCTAGAGAATTTTGTCAGTGAATTCTGAAACAATTTGAAACGATTTTAAGAGAAACAAGCTGGTGCTGCGTGGTGAAGAAATAAACAGAGGAAGTCAATCAATCATTTCATTCAACCATCTGTGCAAGAAAACATAACATAAATTTAATTAACAAAAAATATTAAGCACAATGACGGGCTACCAGAAAAGCGAATGCTCATGTAAGCTGACCGCACTAATAACAACGATAACATTATAACAATAAAAAAACGATTGGAAAGATTTGGCTGCAAAAACTAAGAAGTGGGCAATAACAAATAAATCATGTGGCAAAAGAGAATCATGTCATCGAATGGTCCTGGTCCGGCGCCAAGATCACAGATAGAGAAAGCCATCGTAAAATAAGACAGCTCAAAGAATCTACGGTTGAGTTTTCACTGTTTTTAAAGGTTGATCTGATATTAGGCTCACATAGATCTATAGGCCTCTACACGACAACTAGGCTCCTAACTCGGGTAACACATTGTAATAATCAGAAAAGAACTGTGAAAGTTATTAGCAAGTTTTATGTGGCCACGTGTTTTTTGGTATTAGCCTAAGTGAAAGCATCAGTTCAGTGTATGTGGGATATTCAATCCGCGTCCTGGTAACGTTACAGATTTAGCCTGTTTAGCTAGAGATGCGCATGGGAATGGGAATCACATGGAAATGGGAACACAAATATGGCAAAAATGGAAACGGGAATGGGAAGAGTATACGTGACAATGATAATAGGAATGGCAAATTTTTCATGTATGCCAAAATTCCCATCAGTCGACTTGATGCGAATGCAATCCGATGTGTTGTAACGTGACATCTTTTTTGTGAACAATATAATTTTGAGTTGAGATTTTGAGGCCAAGACAGTTGAGTGTTTGCATTTTGAACACTTATCATCGTTTGATTATTCAAGTGATAAATGTCGTTCATTAGTCGGACGGGAATGGGAATGGGAGGGAATGGGAATGTTGTAAGCCATTCCCGCACATCTCTAGTTTAAACCTCTTCCTCCTCAATGTCTGACCCCCTTGACCTCTTAAACTGCAACAGGCTAGACCCGCCTTCGTCGAATAGTTTCAACTTTAGCCTTTTATCATCGCGCAACGCAATGCTAGTGTGGTATTGGTTGTCAAAATTTTGTCTACCCGTCCGTCCGTCTGCATGCGCGTGCTTTGGGACAAAATGAAAGAATCTATTTGATTATTCATCTATTCAACTTCAAAGTTGTGTTTGTTGCTTTGGCGAGTTTAACCGCGATTAAAAATTTTCATCGAGCGATTAATTTTGATTAAAATTTTTAATTGAAATGCGGGCCCACTAATAACGTATCAAAACAACTTCAGACCGACCACGACTGTGCCACGACCCTTTACGCTATTGCAGTTTGCAAAGCTAATTAATACAGTGTCAACAGTATAGGCCTACTTTGTTATCTTAATCTACCGTACTGTCCAGTCCAGATCACCCTCCTCTCGCTTATTAACTTCAACAATCCTCCCAGACCTCTTCCTCACTCAATCTTCTACACGTTCTTTTACGCCAAGGCCATTAATCGCAAAGCTTTCCGGTTCGCAGCTCCAACAGTTTCGAATTCTATTCCATAAAACATCAGGCTATTACCATCCATTGGTTCTTTTAAATGCAGTCTCAAAACTCGCCTCTTTTCCCTTCCCGGCTAGCCATGTTCCCCACATCGCTACACCAGCACCTCTGACTCAAGCTTGCTTGAATTTGTGCGCTCTATAAATATTGTAATAATAATAATAATAATAATAATAATAATAATAATAATAATAATAATAATAATATACTTTTACTGTGTACAATGTACATTATTGTGAAACATTAACATATAAGTGTCTGTCATTGCCGGTGTCTAATGAGTAGTGATGATCGTCATTGTCGGCGCCAACATCGCGTAGTTCAGTGTAGTCAGCATCAGCAACTGTAGGTTTATCATCATCACCATCACGATGATGTTCAGTCTGATGATCGCTACACATACAATCATATCAGTAACTACAAAGCTTTTTGACAATGAGCTGAATTAGCATAAACCGTGTCCGGAAAAAAGGTGCCATTATAATTTCGACTATAACTCTCGCATTTCTTGGTGAATTTTTTAATAATTTGTACCATTGGAAACAGGAATGAATACTCCACAATTAGATTTAATTACTTGCTTAATAGCGTGATGACGTCATAACGGTAACGGTTACACATCGCAAGTCACAACAGTTTATCTGTAGTTTACTTGTTAAAATTTAGTATATAATATATTTAATATTTAATATACTTGAGTTTGAAGATAAATCTGTGATAAAAAACCTGTAAGAATGTAAAAGATTTTCTGTCAGAAGACTGCTAAATGAATGTTCTAACAACTACGAAAGTTAGGAACAATCGGTTCAACATAACCCACAGCAGTAGACAGTCGGTTGTTTTTGTGCTGGTTTTCTAGTTTTACCGGATAGTATGAAGACATAGTTAAGTTGAAGTGAAACGGTGAGTACCTGCTTGGTAGAACATTCATTTCTGTTTCCAATGTTACAAAAATTATCGAAATCTATGAAGAAATACCATTGTTATTAACAAGTTTTATGAGGCCACGTTTTTTTCGTATTAGCCTATTATTGGCACATTTTCCGTTGTACTGAAGTTGTTACAGTGATTCGTTGATCGAATACCTCGCCCAGACAGATATTAATGAGCCTCATTTGTTTTCATTACTGCTTTTTGGCAGAAACAAAAACAGTCGATTCTTCCGCTTAATAGATTTCTGGTATGGTCGTATTTATTATCTTCATGGGTGCGATACCATTATGTTCGACGTCGATGATGACGTCAATTGATAGTTTCAAATTATTTAAATACTTGTCTCCTATTGGGTATCGTATTAATATTTTAAAATAACGAGAATACCCGACAATTGCCAATAGTATTTCAACAGTAAGGTATATTATTGGTAGCACTGATTAGAACAGACGATCAGAATAATAACAGTTCGCCGTCCTCTGATATCATGCATCTTGCTTGATGTAACTTCTTCGCTGCGTTTGCTGTTTTTAGCAAATTAAACTTTTATCTTCAATTTCCTGTTTTGTGACGCATGCAGTAACCAGGGGCTTCCATCCCTTTACCCAGTGGGCGCAGCTTGCGCCCGGTGAAAAATAGGGGGAAGAAAGTTTTGTTAATGAGGGTTATTTCTCAGGAAAGTCATTAAAATCGAAGATATCAGATGGTTTGACTTCAGCTCAAAATGTACCACAATGCGTTTGGCGGCCGGGCTCCGGCCAGACCCACTGGGGGAGCTCACAGCGCTCCCCCAGACCCCATAGCTGGATTCACGGGGTCCTACTTCTAAGGGGAAGAAAGGAGGGAATGCGCCGAATTTTGTATCCAGATTTGGACGATAGAAGCCCCTGACCAGTCATCTGTGCATTATTGTATCTTAGGCAAAACTTACAATACCTGGATGAACGGGCACGAGGACGTCTTAGCAGAACAACGACGATAACTACTAGAATGATGATTACAACGACAAGGGCGACTACGACACCAATGACAGTTGGTAAGTTAACACCATTGCCTACAACACAATACAACACAGTTGTGTTTTATTCACTCTGTAATTATCTCTCTTTACAAATTAATACAGCGTTCTCAAGAGCGACTGTAAACTTCGACAACAAGCACTGCTACATTAACTTGCGGTACAGAGTCACGCGCTTGTGTCAACACAACTAGTGATCAGCGATACTAATAGTATATAAGCAGAGTTGTAGGACTCAGAGTCGGACTCGAGTCCGATTTTTGAGGACTTCGACTTGGACTTAGACTCGAAGGCCAAGGACTTGGAATTGAAAGGTGAAGACTTGAAATTGGGACTCTGAATTACTTGAACTGCTGTGATAGTAAAACTTATGCAGTAGTTGTAACCTCACTAACCCGCAGATTAAATCTTTGGGTTCAGTGCATCACTAATTTATATGATGTAAGCTTCTGTGGCCAGTCTTCATTCTGGCATTAAAATGCTATTAAAGAACTGAATGATGTATGCTGTGTTGAGACATTGACATGATTGACTCCCGGGACTTGGACTTGGAATCGAAGACTTGGACTTGGACTTGGACTTGGTCTCGGACTCTGAGGACTTGAATACAAGTCTGTGGTGAAGTGGCCACACTTTACCGGTTAGAAACGAAACGGCGAGTTCTGCGTAACGCTAACAGGGATGGCTATAAGCTTATAAAAAGCATTAGCAGCAAGTGAGCCACTTAGCTGGTTTTACAAAGAACACAATATCAACCTGTTTTTGACACTGATGATGCGGAAGTCGTTTCCACTTGTGTTGTAGTTGTTAGCGTCGTTGTCAGCTCTAAACACACACACACACATGAAGTAGCCTATTATAATCCGTTGATGCTAGATTTATGTCTGCAATGTTTCAAAATAGTAAAGGAATTTGCAATAAAATATTTGTCATTTTTCCCACCACACCTTCACTATGTAGCCACACTACCTTGTAAAATGTAAAAAAAATCAAAAATGATAAAAGTCGCATTTTAAGTTTTACAAGGTAGTTTAGCTACCTAGTTAAGGTGTGGTGGAAAACATGACAAGTGTTTTATTGCAAATTTCTTGCTGAATTCAAAGGTGAAAAAATTTTGAAAATCAGCTAACATTTGGAAAAGTTATGAACGAAAAATTTCGTTGGTCTTTTTTTGATTCACAGTGTAGAATAATGGAATGTAGCCCTAAACAACCAACAACATTTTAACGTTTAGCTGATCGTTTTATGTTCTAAGCTAACTGTGTTTCACAACCTTGTTGTACTGCGTATGTCTGTTTTTGTTTGCTTAATATTAATAGATATGAACCGACAAGAGACAGTTAGTTGCAGTAGTCCTACCTGTGGGTATGTAGTGATCTGACTGACAGACAACAAGATGTTGTTCCTGATCACATCGAGCAACTTTCCATTGACCATCAGTTGTATCAACAACACAGTTGTAGTCTGTGTTTGGATGTTGAGGAGGATTGTCAGGTGGAGATGAAGAATCAACGTTGAACTTATTGTACAACACGTCAGTACCGTCTAACAGACAACAGTCAACTTGGATTAGAAAACAGAACATTGCAAAAAACACTGCACAGTTTATTTCAGATTCCTACTTTCATATTCCCACATCTGTAAGGTCACTTGAAGGATATAAACACGTTGATATTGTGATCATCTGGATGTACCACCACACAACCGCAGCACACTTGGCCGTCGGTCATTCTCTGTCGCCGGTTCTACCGTCTGGAATTTGCTTCCAAACGAGCTCTGGGATCAAGGCTGTACAGAAAGCACATTCAAACAGTCGCTGAAGACACCTTTTCGCGCAGCAGAGCGCGTTAGATATGCTTATGACGATGCGCTATACAAATTTACGTTTCATCATCATCATCATCTCGACCATCTTTAGAGATCTAGGATGAGTGATTTTGATCAGCCCTGATTTCTCAGATGACATCGACACATGCGCGCCTTCGAAATTTGTCATCAGACGTGGCAGACAAGAGTTAAGGCATGATAAAGCTACATTTTAGTGAAACTGCATAATCCTAATTTCAGCCGTTTCGTCACAATACACTCGCTTTACAGACGACAGGCAGACAGATAGATGACAGACAGACGACATATTATGATAATAGCCGGACATTGCAATGAAATTGCAACGTTCGACTAAAATCTCGGAGGCCCACCCAAGACGACTTACGAACAACAGTTCCTGCTATAATTTTAGAAAGCAGAAATATTCAAAGTACATATCTCAAAGACGCCATCAAGCTTGAAGCTGACCTGAACCTGTCCATGTCCACCATGATTTTATTAGTCCAATCCACGACTTGTCAGACAACAGAGAGCTGGGGAAATATCTGCGAAGGTCATAATCAAATACAGCCAGAGTGGCGCCGTTAGACAGACATCTGTTGACTGCTGTAAACCAAGGAACTGACTCTTTGTGAATCTTGTAACACCTCGAGTTGATTTAAAACGTGTTGTCGCATCTCTCGTCTGTAATATTTATATATTCAATGAAGAACATTCTGCAAATAAACAGTGTTGGGTAATAACTTGTTACAAGTAACAAAGTTACCGGTAACAAGTTACTTTTTCAGTAACTTGTAAATGTAACAAAAGCAACGAAGTTATGGATTTCGTTACTGGTTACAATTTCGCACACAAGAGCAATATTGTGAATGTTTCTGTAGGCCCCTACGTGATGCTCTGTATCAGCACCGATATACTCATACTCATACTTTTATTAAAATCACACATCAAACGTGCATAAATTAAAACATAAAAGAACACACAACAAAACAATAGTACACTTATTGTTAAGAGCTAGTATAGGGGGAGTATCTCTCAGTGCCGGGCAGTCTAGCAGATAATATATTAGCAGATAATATGTTGTCAGTTAAACTGCAAGGTGTTGAAGAGAAGCCATGTGAGTCGCAAGCACACGTTTATGACTTTTGAGTTCATGCAGGAGACTAGCAGCAGTCATGACACAGTCAACAGTGAAGTTGGCACATTCTTGAATGAGCCATATTGACAGGAACTGTTCAGACAGATAAAATACGGTACCCGACCATCAAACAGCTTTACCTGCAGTTTTACGCCGCTCTGTCATAAAGTGCCCCTGTGCAGCGTTTGTTTACTTTAGGTGTCCAGATATTTGTATCCCGCCATAATCATCTGTCACACTCAAACTTTGAGCATCAGTTACTGTTGCGTGCAAATAAAAGGTTCTTGTAACCTGTCACTGTTGGAATGATGGATTCTACCGACTGATTGTACTGTGTGCTCTTTGACACTCTTTATATTTAGTTGCAAAATGTTAACAAAGAATAACCGGAGCAGTGGGCTTTCGATTGCAACAAAAGTTGATGGCCTTGAATGACCTTGAACGTCAATTCACTCCTCTGTCATCAGAGTTATGCATGTTGTGACCAAACGGTTGAGGCTAGAATCACGCGGTTTTCGCTATAAAGTAGCACTCTACCTCAGCTACATGTATCTGCGTGCTAACTTCGAGTACGAAATTAAAGGGAATCGAAATATGCATGTTATATTGTATCTACAGTGTTTCAATTGTATGACCATAAATAAGAAGTTAGCTGGTCTATCAAAAGTAACTGAAAAGTAACAAGTTACTGTTTTAGTAACTTGCAACTGTAACAAGTTACAGTAGTAAAAAGGTAACAAAGTAACTGTAACAAGTTACTTTATTCAACATGTAACTTGTAACTGTAATAGATTACTTTTAAAAAGTAACTTCCCCATTACTGCGAATAAATAAGCCAACAAATCCGATAACGATGAATAATAATAACGACAAAAAGCAATACTATTGCGGTCATTTCATCGACACTTGTTCAACATCACATGCATAGATGACCAACAGGTGCGAGTTCATATGTTTGGCAAACATATAATTTTAGGCGCGTTTCTACATTGGGGCAGGCAGGGGACGGGGGCAATTGCACCCCCCCCCAAAAAAAAACATCAGCCTCGCCCCCCAAATGTGACATGAAACAATGACGAACTCAAAGTATCGGCGTTCTGTGGCCTTCAAAATACGCCAAAATGCGTTTTCGGTCGGGACCGCACTGGGGGAGCTCACGACGCTCCCCAGACCCCCTAGTCGACTGGGGGAGGGGTCACCTCTCACCATCACTCGCGCCTTCGGCGCCTCGATGCTCGATTCTCTCGCCTTCGGCGCCGACTGATTCAGATACTTGGGCCTTCGACGGCAAACGTTCATCAGTATTCTCTCGATATAACACGTTATGATAATCAAGAAAACGACGCTGTACATACTGTTATCCATAACTTCGCCAGATATAAGTGACTTTTTGCAGTTTTAATTAACAGACTCAGCAGTAAACATAAGATCCCACCTGAAATCATACGGGTAACTGCAGTTTTGGAAAAGACGCCGTGTTAATGAACTGAGGGCAGCAAACGTCACACAACGCAAGACTCGGAAACTCAAAACATTAGCTGAAATCCTCACAGACTGACCGACTGTACTCACTGTGGGCTCTAAAAATGCGACTAATCATGTTGAATAATGCAGGACAAAACTGCATTACGGAAAAACGGGACTAAAAATGAAAAAAATGGGAAATGCACGAACAGTAATGCCGTGATTAAAATATAGGACCTGAAAATGCAGGACCATTTTTTCTTACAAAGAGTTTTGTAATTTTGTAGACTTTTACGCTAAGCTTGTGTGTGTTCGCGTGTTTATGTGTGTGTACCATATCTGCTGTATTTTCGTTTAATAAAAAATGATTATGATAAAAGTGTAAGCTTAGTGTATGGGATACACTCTGTGAGTCTAAAAAGACCGACGATCGTTCATAACTTTGGAAAAATGTTGGCCGATTTTCACAATTCTTTCCCGTTTGGATTCAGCACGAAATTTACAATAAAATCGTTGTCATTTTTTCCCACAAGACTTTAAATATGATCGCTTTTTTTAAAGTTGCTGCTATCTTTGCTGGCGAAGTAAATCGGTAAATATTTGGCGATTGACATGGACATCTTTTTGACTCACAGTGTCTGTCTAGTATGTTAAGAGTTAACGCATACAGCAGGAAATGGTCCATATTCAAGCAGCTCATGAAAACTGTACAACTACATGATTCTGTCAAATAAAACTTGCTGACTTCACGTACCTGACTTAGAATTGCATGTCCTGACGATTTCAAACTGTGTGGCGGCATAACCAGGTTTACGTTCACTACGACTATCATGTATCCAGCAACCCTTGCCCCAGTCCACAGCAACACAGCTGGCTCTATCAACGCACGCTTGAAGACACTGCTGTAGTGTATTTGCTGAATGTTGCCGTTTGCCGCCGATTGAACTTGTTTTGACAATCCACCGACTGTTGACAGTTGGCGTTGATGCTTCGGTACTGACCTGTTGTATTGTGTCGGCTGAACCATGTCAATACACAAACAAATGCGAACATGTCTGTGGAACAGTCTACCACTTCATCTCCGTGACTGTGAACTATCACTTCTCGAGTTTCGCCAGTTACTGAAAACGCATTTGTTTGGCTGAAGATCGCGGCGCCTAGTGACTTGTTCTTGATATAGCGCGCTCTATAAATGTACTTACTTACTTACTTACATCGTACTGTGCTGTGACTTCTGCTATAAAGTAAACTTCTGATGGCACGAAAAACGGCTAAAATCCAGTTCACATCGCCGACACGGACCAGACAAGACTGTCTCCGTGTCAGCGGTGTGAACCAGAATTGGCGACAAGTCAAGACTGTTGGCGACAGAAAATCTGGAAACTGTTTTGTCCAGTCTCGAAATGCGGTGAGGACTACTGAAAACAGTCTTGACTTGTCGCCAATTCTGTTCACACCACCGACAAGACAAGACGGTCTTATTTTGTCAGTGGTGTGAACTAGGCATTATTCGACGAATAATGCATTATTCGACGAATAATGACGTAAGGGTGTGCCTTTTGGTACTTTTCTATAAATTTTTCCACCATCCCCATCCCCAAATGCAAAAATTTTCCATTATAAAATTCCGTTTTTTTGTCAAAAAATACCAGTGCAGTGGCAAAGCCAGTTTGTACAAAAATGGGAATTTTCCCATTTTGGTTGGTCCCAATTTTTTGGAATTCATTTATACTTTGGTAATTGATGAGGCTATGGCGACTCTGGCTTATATTTGCAAAACCCATCATAAAAACACATGGGGGTAAAGTGAACGTGGCTGTGGGTGTTCCTCAAAATATGTCGGTTCTCCTGTGTTTTATCCGCAACATGTGGATCTAGCGACTTCAAATTCGGCAGGCATACAGGGCCGTTATAAAAAGACACTTTAGAGGTAAACATGGACATGGCTGTTGGCTAGAGAAATTCCTCAAATTTCGGCGTTCCCGTTTATTGTTTCTACAGTGGCTGAAGTCAGCGACTTTAAATTTGGTATGCAGCTTGGATTTGTCAAATTTTACTTTAGAGATGCATTCGTTAACTCTGAGCTAGTTGATCACCCGAAAATGTTGACTTCCTACTTATAATATTTTGATCGGTGGTTACTGCGTTGACGGCTCAATCTGTGACTTTAAATTTCCCAAGGTAGTGCTAGCACATATTTGATTTGTTAAGTGTTTCTTCCAGGAGATGCCTACCAATTTTTATTGAAATCGGTTTATACTTGATAGACACAGCAAAACTATGTTGGCACAGTTTTTTTTAGACACGGTGTAGAAGGTTTGGTCTCGTTTCAAGGTCTCAGTCCTCTAGGTCTGTACTACCGTACGCGTATGTTAAACAAGAAGCTCCGCTAACGCTAAGAGGACAGCGCGGCCGTTGCAGAAATATTAAAGGGGATCTGCAAATATTTGGGAGCCTCCCTAGACCAAGGCTACGCCTACTTTTCCTCTGGGTGTGGTTTTTTGGTGGGTCTTGGCAAACCCAAGTTGTGCACCAAATTTGAAGTCGCTAGCTTCAGCCATTGTGTAAATATCGAAGGGAACCCCCAAAT
>Ga0209365_1000178_pt1 | contig 11409 bp, 6 predicted proteins | sample WorMetimpBELIZE2_FD_187389 | JGI IMG/M metagenome (GOLD analysis project Ga0209365, IMG submission 187389) | Marine gutless worms symbiont microbial communities from Max Planck institute for Marine Microbiology, Germany - Olavius imperfectus... | ecosystem: Host-associated > Annelida > Digestive...
ACACACTAGGATGGGCTTTTTCATGGACTAGTTCGCTGAGCCCTAGGCCTCCTGGTGGAATCCCTGCTAGCGAGGCCGCACAAGATGAATAACAAGGTGAGTAAAATGTGATTTCGTTACTTATTTTCTTGTTCGATTATTGGAAACAGGAAATTGATTCATTGTTTATTGAAAAATACTTGTTTACCAGTTTGTGTAGTAATTTGCATAGGTATACGTTAATTACGTATATATTGATATATTTTAATGCCAATATTAGTTACGATTGCTGTTACTGTTACTGGTAGGTTTATGGCAGTTTTTAACGGATAGAGAACTTAATTAATCCTGCCTTATCGTGAACATGAGATTCAGAAGGTGGAGAGGAAACATGATTGAAACTGAAGCTAGCGAAAAATGCTTAATTATAACTTATAGAAAGTCGACTATCAGCTTTCGAACGAGCTAATGATAAATCGCATAAGTTGCACTTAAGCCCCCCAAAATGGTGGCTCAGAAACGCTAATTCGCTGTTTTACGTGTAAAACTGACATTCTTTCTATCAAACTCTGCTACAAGGTTTTTGTGTTAAAAATTTCAGATAAAGCGCATACATTGCCCCTGATGCCCCCACAGGGTGGCCCAAAAATCCAATTTTGTGCATGACTTTGCGAAAACGCTGGACGTTAATCGAAAAAGTATCAAGCTTCGCGCGGTCTCTCTGCCATAGCTGAGCTACTTGTTATGGTGTATTTTAGATAGGCCTAGTAAGCTTTATATGGCTACAATCTATGACAGCAACTTTACTTGAGGCATCCGTGAATTTGGTGAATTCGACCCACATAGACAGCTAGGCCAATTGCTGCAATGCAGTGTTGAGCATGTGTCTGTCTGTTGGTCATGACATGGTCAACCACACAAAATGTCGCTGTTAACCACATATTATTAGTTGGGGTGCAACGTTCCGCTGATGTCAGATGTGTTGACTTGTTGTTATCATATCTCAAGTGAACATTTTGCTGAATTGCTAGTTGACGATGAGCAAGACAAAGAGCATGCAAACAAGTGTTATTCACAAAGTGATCATGGTCGGTAGTGGAGGCGTTGGCAAGTCTGCTCTTACACTGCAGTTCATGTATGATGAGGTATTTACTTAGTCGCTGTATACTTCTCACTGTATTAGACACACGTCATGCATGGCTTTTGTTTAGGTGTTATTATTTTATGCTTCATCACAATTAGTAGTAACTTAGCCATGCTGAGTGCATGATCGGGTGCTAAAGTATAGGATTCGTACCACAGACATTGCAGGTTCAATACCCACCCTGGTCCAATTGCAAGCAACTGTGAGCAGGTTGCTAACCTAGTGTGTACCCGGCCAAACTCAGCCTCCTATGCTCAGATGAATGGGAAATGACTACTCTGTGGCTGGGAAGTACAGACAGATATTGTGGCAGGTAAAACTGTGTAATCCCTTGCATAACATGTCATACCTGAGCACTTCAAAAGTATATCTACCATCAAGTGCTATTTTACTTACTGACATTGTGGTTGCAGTGCAGACTTGGAGTATAGATGAAAGATATATTGTTTAACATGCACGCATTGTGTTTACAAGTAAACTGCTGCTACTGTTGAACTGAGAGTGAAGTCTTGTTGTTGCAGTTCGTTGAAGACTATGAACCAACCAAGGCCGACTCTTACCGCAAGAAAGTAGTGCTGGATGGCGAAGAAGTTCAGATCGACATACTTGACACAGCTGGGCAGGAAGACTATGCTGCCATTAGAGACAATTACTTCCGCAGTGGAGAAGGATTTCTGTGTGTGTTCTCAATTATAGACCAGGAATCGTTTCAGTCTACAGCTGAGTTCAGGTGACACTGCTTGATTTGTTCATTTCTTAGTAGTAGATGCAATATCTTAGAAATGCAAATCAATATTTCTGGTTCAAAAATCTGTGCCAAATGTTTCTTGTATCCAATTGGTTTTTTTCACTTCTGGTTTTTACTGGAACAATTTTTTGACATATAATGCGACTTAGTATTAGTGACACACTGTACTGTTACCAGAACTGAATTATTGCAAGATGGTTGAGTGACTGTGGGTTGTGTTGAATAAAGAATTAATGGTCAGTGGTTATGTGTTGCTGGTGTGCGTGGTTGCAGAGAGCAGATACTTCGTGTGAAGAGTGACGAGCGCATCCCATTCCTGCTGGTAGGCAATAAGATGGATCTGGAAGAGAGGCGTCAAGTACCAGTTGACGTAGCTCAGAGTCGAGCGAGTCAATGGAGTGTACCGTATGTTGAGACATCAGCCAAGACACGTGCCAATGTTGACAAGGTCTGCACATCATCAGTGCTTCGTGAATGGTGATAAATTATCAGTTTATGTGTGAGTTAATGGACATGTGACATCCAAAAATTGGGCCAAGATAACATGTTGTTTTGCATCACGTCACAACTGCCATATTTTACACTACAATGTAATGCTTGTTGACTGTTACCAGTTCTGCATATCTAACTATCTTATTGTGATTAAAAACATGTAGAAATTTAGTTCAGATTAATTGAAAACATGGAAAATTTCAGGCTGAGCTGTTAGTACAATTTAGTGATTACTGCAGTTCATTGTGGCTATTTTCACTGACATGTACTTGTGTATTTTATCACTGAAACTTGATAACTTGATATGCTCTGCAATAATTATTTCTCAGTTGAGGCTCATGTCATGCAAGACAAACTGGGTGGTGATTGGGTGTCAGTCATATTATTCAGTAGTGACAGAAGACTCATCCATGATTTGTTGCATCACAGCATGTGAATGGTTTTTGTGTCATTGTTTTACATTCAGAAGTAATATTTCGCAAAGAAAAAGCTTAAAATTGCAAAAAATGTGCTGTTGTTTCTACCAGCAGTCTCTCGCAAATGTTAATGAACAAAATGTAGATCACTAGTGATGTATAATATGTTTAGTTTCATAAATCAGCTCCACTTCCCTACAACAATACACAAATGTCAAACTGAATACATGGTTCATCTAACAAAAGATGACTTAAAATGATGCGAGACCGCAGCATTGCTGCTGCTATACAATGACTGCAGCTGACAATTGACACAAGCTTTTGGGCACAGAGGACCTCTGTGACATAATTCAGCATAGCCACATTTCTTGTACCGTTAAAAGACACACTGTACATATATGTGCTGCTTATTTGTGATTTTAAGTTCTATACAGTATGATGTAGGAGTGTAATGTGGCAGTGACATTGCAGGTATTCTATGATCTCATGCGACTAGTGCGAGATAACAAGGACCGTGCAGCTGCTGTTGCTGCAGCAGGTGGCAGGAAGGCGAACCCGGCAACTAATGGACGTGAGCCCCGTCGCAAGAGGAAGTGCGTGATATTGTGAAGATTGTAGACCACTGACTAGACATCTTAGTTCATTTTGAAATACTTTCCGCGACTTGAGGCCAGAGAGCAATGTCTGCTATGTGTATTTCTTGATCAATGTGCTGATATGTACTTGTAGGCCATGAGTGCCATGGTGCTTGTAGAGTTGCATTAACACACCACATGGTCATCGTTATTTTATTTCAGTAAAATTCAGTTGTCATATCAAAGAAGAATACACAGCATCTACATACATGCCGATTGGTTGTGTACATTTACAGTTCTGTATTTGTAAATGCCATTCTGTTTCAAAGTTTAATTTGCCTTCATACGAATTTCATAATGCACTGTTGACATTATTCTACATATGCACGTAGTACTAATTCTTCATTCTGTTGAGCTGTGTGTTTGAGCATAAATGAATAGTTTGAGGTCTGACAGCAGCTGTTGATTCACTGTTGAATCTAAATAGCATCGTGATAGACAGACTCCAGCATATTGCAACAGGAATAACACTAATATTGCTCTCGTAAATAATACTACTGAAATGTGATAAAAATTACAGGTACTGGTAATAAGATATAAGAACGAAATGAATTGCCAAGAACCTACCGTGGAAGCGAATACATATAACTGAGAATTTGCAACTCTTCTGAGAACATGCTTGTTACATTTATTGGCTTTATCTATAGTACAGTCTTATGTGGAACTTAAGTTTCGATTTGTTTAGTAACAATTGGAGTTTTATGACATTGCAACACCACTGTACTGATATTGAGGTAATTAAGTCAGTGCTATAGGTTTAATGTGCTGATGTACTCCACAAGTGCTCGTCACTGTTTCGTTTTATTTTGCCAATCATTGTTTGACTTCATTCTGATTGCACTGTGCACAACTGCAATATTAGATGCATCATGTTGGTTCACTGATGTGTATTGTGTCATATCTTCCCACTTGTGTCAGTTTGTTGTGGTTAGTAACAACTAGTCTGTGTTTACGTAATACGAGTCTGTTAAGACTGTGTTTCTAAATTCTGTTATTACTGTAAATCTACAACGTAGATGGTGTTTGGTGATTATGATGACTTGGTCGCATTTGGCCAAAATTAAGTTAACCGGGCCATCAACTAACTGAGTATCAACTCAACCACAAGTTACATTCGATCAAATGTTTCATTAACTTATGTCCGGTTAAGTCAACTCTGAGTTAGCTGACAGATGGCTAAAATCTTACACGTGTTCTCATTGTCAGCAGTAGGTCTCGTGAGATCTGTCATTAGTTAATTACTATGGTAACACTGATTGTTTGTAGACATGTTGTTCGATCTGCCAATTCAACGCCATCTGAAAAAGGAGTTTCTGATAGAATTTGCATTGAACTAGAGGCATTATCTAAAATAAAAAGGGTGACGCGGTTACTGCCAGGCAGTGTGGAAGGCTGATTGCGGAGGAGTTGAGTGCTAGCTATTGGCCATTGTTATATTCCAGTTAACTGAGCGTTGATGGCTATTTATGTCAAGTCTGGTACGGTACTTTACTGCAGAATCATGAATATGACACGTTGGTAGAGGAACACTGTAGTCTTCGAGTGATACTGAATGCATGCTGCTAGCGGCCTGCTACAGTTGCTGTGTATTTTTTGTGCTGACTGTGCCTATACAAATCTTCGGTGATAATTACAAGGAGTATTTTCGTTGACTTGACGTTTTTCGTTCCGCTTGATCATTTGTTGGCAGGTCTGTTGTGTTGTGACGCTGATAACTGCTGACATCTTGCTGTGAATGCTTGCAATGAGAAGAATTGTTTCCAGACTTAGCTAATGTTGCCACATTTTGTAGTACAATAGTTTTGAGGGATTAATTTTGTTAGCATGTCGTGCGTGATTTGCAGATTTCAGTGCTGTCTTCTGCATGTTTTGTCACAGACTCAAACCATAAACCAATTTTGAGCTACTGTCACTGCGTACCACTGTTATAATTTCTCCACCCTACCCTCTGTACATCCGAGTTATGGCGATTGTCTGCAGGTTAAGAGGGAATATTATCAGAACTGCTCTGTGCTGGATTGTGTGACACAATGTTCACAATCAGCAGCACACTTATAGCAGTTCTTACAGGTCCGACAGATTGGGTTTGTCACATTGGGACCCTTACGCCATGCGTAGAGGCAGTTGCCTAGAGTTGTATTATTGTAACATGGTGGAGTGGTTCTTGTGGGATTCAAGCCTGATCTCGACGACTAACTGGTTTAATCGTCCCCAAAATGATCTGTAATGTGTTGAATGGGACTTCAAGCAACCGATCAGCCTGTGGTAATTGCCTCTATATCATTGTTACCAATATTATCCATTATTATAAATGTCCGGATGAGAATGATGCTACTGTGAAGTATGCAGATATGAACTGAAGACAGCAGTTGACTCAGTTATTGATGAGGCACGACCTGAACAGACATGAAGTTTTGAGGTCAATTCAGTCAGTAGGTCTGATAAGCAAACTGTTCCATGCTGATGGAACAGCAATTGGCAAAGCTGCTGGTGTACTCAGTTTCTTGCTAGCAAATGCTGTAAATTATTTGCCAGGATGAGGTATTGGAATTTCAGTTATTAGCTGTTAGTAGAGAGATTGGGTAGTCAATTGGTAATTTGATGTATACTGCCTCTGTATTAGATGTTTTTACGAATATTTGCTGGAGTTTCGATGCCAGCTGATGTATTGTAATGTAATGTACAGACTCGTGTATTGATTTATGATTGTGTAATGACGCTGATACATTTCACTCTCTCCTGTGTTTTCTACAGTTCAGTGGCTATGACTTGTACGTATGTACAAGAGCCCACATGTCTGCTATTTTCTGTGGTGGATTTGCTATCTTGTGTAGGAATGTGTACTAAATGTGGTTTGAGAGTAAACACTTTTTGTTGACCATATCCCTCGTATTTTGGAGCAGGTTTTTAATGGCTGGATTGTGACCAGACATGACTGGTCGTCATCTTCATCAGTGCATTTGACAACGTCCATTGACTGCTGCTATGTTAGCTGTGTGACTGCAGTACCAACAGGTCGATCTAACAACTAACAGAGGTACTAAGTTGTATTCAGGTAATGAGTGACGCTGTGATGCAGGTCTGATGCTCGATTAGCATCACACAGTAAGTAACAAGTCTTAATCTGCACTCAGATGACCACTCAATGGACTATAACTTCACTATGATGTTTCAGCTACTGCCTTACTAACCACTTTCTCCCAATCAACAGTTGCTCTACATTGGACCTCGCCAGCTGATGTCATTATAACAACTGAGATGGTAGATGTTTGTAGGCAGGTGAACTATTTGCATATATAATCAGCCACCAGGGTCAACTCAGCCTGGCCATCCATTTATGGGTAGGTAAAGCGAGTGCTAGTGAAATCCCACTAATGATGCACTATCTTGGGTTACTTGGTATGACTTTATGTAGGTTGATGTTTGACAGTGACTTATTGCTCAGTGCTGAGAACTGAAGCTCGTAGCCTGTGAGATATGCTGCATGAGTAATTTCATGAGGTATCCGAGTGATTTCTCAACAATGGCTGAAGATATATCCACAATATTTGGCAGACAGTTGTATGCTGTAATGTGAGAGTGATGACCGTAATGCTGTTTGGCATGCAATTTTAGTGTACAAAAATGTGGTTGAAAATGCAAAACATGGATTGTTCTTTATCAGTGCAATCAACAGTTAATGGGGCTTCAAGGTTAGTGAAGAAAAAGTGGATCACGGCTGACACTTAGTGTGATCATGATGCCCGTACTCTTTGTATCTGTGCGTTTAAAAATAAATTTACCCAAAGTGATGTCAAATTGAAAAAAAACAAGCTAACTTAATGAAAAAATAACTGAAAATGACTAGCGATATGGCAGCACTGCTGGACAGTGGCTGCAGCTGGTCAATAACACCTAACATAGTCACCGTTGTTGTGTGCAGTGTACAACCACTGCAATGTAACATTGACTGTTGTGTATTCATAAGGTAACGGTAATACAGAGTACTGTTATAACATCCATCAAGACAAAAGACATAATGCCACTATCGAATGTGGCTTATATAGCACCTAATCACAAGGTCCCTACACACTACAGTGTTGCTGTGAAGTTAGCAACAATTATTTGGATTATGTCAAAGATGTATCAATCTGACATGTTGTGACTAATGGCTTGAGCTAATGTTGTCGAGCCTGTCTGCCACTTTCTGAAATTGTGCATTTCTGTGAGTAATGGAAACTATGGGCTTTTTGAGTATGTATCGTGGTTAACAGCTGATGTAATTACATGAATGTTAGTGTTTGATGTTTGGTGACATATTTCTGTTTGCTGTTGTTAGCTGTTAACATGTCATTGTTGCTGTGGTTGAGATTGTTATGTAGCAGTTATTGTCTCAGAGTCTGTCTGTCCTGGTGTCAGACTGACTGACTGACACAGGTCGTATGAATGTTGTTAGGTAATTTGGGACTGAGTCAGTTTAATGGCATTGACAAAATGTCAAGTTGACATACAGTTAATCTTCTGTTCGTGTCATTATTATATTGCACTGAAGCAATATTTCTGACGTTTGCACTGGTTTAAGTCATTCAATATTATCATAGTTCTGATGAGTTCTTGTCTGTGTGGACTGCAGTACGAATTATCTGAAGATAAATGGTTAAGCTGACTGACTCTTAGGTTCAGTACCAACTCTCGTGCACTACTACGGTTTCAGGCTGGGAAGATGATGTTAGCTCTTATAAACGGAGGTGATGGCGTCATTGTTTGTAAATGTTGTCACACTGCTGCAGTTGACTTGATATCATCTTCGTGTTGTCAGTTTATTTCACGTTCAACAAACCATTGACTTGTTACCTGTATATAGCACAGCTGTTATTGTCTGCAGTTTAAACATCTTTTTGCCGCATAAAATGCAGATAATCATACATCCTTTCCTCCTTCTGGGAGGCTACATTGAGCGTTATACCCCAGTCAGTCTGTCAGTCAGGCATGTTGTTCATGCGAGAACAGAAAGGCAAAATTGACATGAAGGTGGTCATTTCACTTGAAGCTTGCTGACCATTATGAGATGAGAGGATTCAGCTACATGGTCAACCACCACACAGTGGTCGGTCACGAATGTGAGCAATAACTTCTGATCAAAAGACGAACTTTAGAGTGCTGTCGCTGTATTGCTGTGAAAACAGCAGTCAAAACTGCATACCACTCTCTGGTTTCTATGAGCCAAACAGAGCCATTGGAGCTTTTTGGAAAAAAACTGAATACATGTAACAGATAATTTGGGTTTTCTGTAGCAAGAGAAAATCAGACAGTCACCGAGCTTGTCTATGCAGTGTACTGATGGCACTGTTAACATTAATGCTACAAACGTGCATACACACACGAGGTCAGTATACTGGATAGCTGGGCAGCTACCATGTGAACTTGTAGTTTGAGGATGTGCAACTTAACAGTGCCAGTCTAACAGTTATTAAGACGTCCAACAGATGAGTATTGCATATGGTGTAGACCATCAAAGCCACACATCTTTGACCAGTTACACCACTGACATCTACACTATATAGCAACCACTTTGCTAATACTGTAATATAGAAGTAATTTGTGACAAAACAAAATGATCTAAAAATTAAATGATATTTGTTTTTCAGATCAGTTTTGATTTCATTGTGTAAAAATGTACAGTAGATGTAGTACAGTGTTGATTACGTTGTTAAGTGTGTGAATTAGTTGGTCATGTATAAAGCTTCGTGATTGTCGCTAACAATGCAGCGTACTATATGTTATCACAGCTTTGTAAGTTTGCTTCATTAAAATATGCTATGCTATCAATGTACACTCTAGTGTCTGTTCGTATTCACATCTGCTGTGAATGATACATGTGCTATTGAAGTGTAGTTTTCTGCCGAAGACTGTTGATACTGTACGCATGCTGCTGGCAGTATTACATTATGTGAAACCGTATATAATTCATGAAGCCTTTATAAAACCAGCGTTGATTGTGTAACTGGAGGTCGTATGTCAAGGTCACAAGGTGGCGTAATGCTCATGCAAGATATGTGCTATCAAGTCATTGTAAGGCGATTGAAACTTACAGTTGGTACAAGTACAGAGCAAGTGCATGGGCAGACAGCTGACAGGTCCAGTCAACGTCACACTGCTGTCCATCTGTGTGTGCCATCAGGACTTTCAGTTTAACTGTCATCTTCACATTCGTGAGATCAACATATGATATACTTGGCTGACAGGTTCGGTTGGGCAGTGGCCCCTACTCTACTCCCACCTTCTGATAGACCCTCAACGAACGTCTCTTGCAGCCGGGGGCTATGTATACATGCCGGACCATCCTGCGGACTGATCGATAGACTGTACATCTAGATCCATAGCTGGATTTGGGGGCCGGGAGGAAACGTGGCGGGAGGAAAAAGACGGGAGTTTAGTCCCATCCTGACAGAAATGCTAGAGTATTCATTCTTGTTACCAGTGTACAAAATAAATTGTCAAAATCTATCAAGAATTGCCATAGGTATAGTCGAAAATAATGTGGCACATTTTCCGTAGCCGTTATTGAAATGAAGTGGCTAAATCATGACGTGCGATGTCTCACAGTTATGACGTCATCAAGTAAGTAAATTACGTATAATTCTGCAGTATTTATTCACATCTCCAGTGGTACAGAAATTATAAAAATCGACCAAGAAATGCGAGAGTTACAGTAGAAAGTGGCACCCTTTCCGAACACTGTGTATAGGCCCTAATAAAGGATGATCGTGAATGCTGACATGCGCCCATACATGAAAGGGGGCGTGTGTTTGTAACTTTGTAACCATCTGAATAATGGTCGACACAGTGCGATGACGGCTGGCAATAGTGCTGCCAGTGAGTGTAAGGATGCCAGTTGCCAGCCGCATCAGTTGCAGAAGCAGGGCAGGTGTTTGCCACTAGCAAGGTTGTCTATGTATTGCAGAGTTACGGCCTGCAGTGCTAGCGTTGTGGGCGGCTGCTCGCTCGTCAGGTGGTTGGTGATATAAAGTAGCGCACACGCCAGTTGCTAGTTTACTGACCTGAGCTACTCGATCCTCTGAAAGGTAAGTTGGATTGGCTGCAAGTTCTGTTTGAGTACACGTAGTAGCCTGCGTAAAATGCTGCGTGTTCACATACCTGCTGTAGTCGTTCGCAAACGTTTAAATTACAACTTTATATAGGCCTACAACGGTGGAAGTGTTAAGCTTTCAAATTCAGTCTAATGATCACTTAGACGATGTGAACTGTCAACAGAACGTCAGAAGCATTGCTTGTCCGGTTTTTGAAGACGAATTGAATTATACAAAATTTAACTCACAAAAGTTTAACAAGCTGTGTACTAGACGTGGATTCAACTTTAATGCTCTGTCCTATCTGCAGTTGGCGTCTATTTCTAGAGGCAGCTGTAGCCCTGAAATTTTCGGGGCAATGCCCTCCTTTTCTCTTTTCCCCACAAGATGATGGCAATCATTGCCAGGCAATCCCGTTTTTGCATGATTCCAGTGGACAGATGGGTGGGCCAAAAATTGGCACCATTTATGTACGCCATAACTTTATCAAATAATAATTGATTTTCAAAATTATTCCACTACCAGAAGCAGGAGAAAATTTGTAACAATACTATCAGTAAAGATCCCATTACACCTCAAGTGTGTCGCTGCACTACCTTGTGAAATGTCGCAGCGTCGTTTCATTGTCATTGATCGCGTCATTGGTGGGTGGCCTCGCCGGCTTGAGTGCGTCGTCCAGCAGCAAGGCGGACACATTAAACATTTGACGTAAAAACTGCACGATGTGACAGTTACTTTATAAAATAACTGAGGCAATAAACACATCGTTTCCTGTTGTTATTTTTTTATAAATTTCAGAAGTCGTCTTGTTTTCAATTGTTGCTTTTAAGACACTTGACATTTCACAAGGTAGTGTAACGACACACTTGAGGTGTGATTTGATATTTACTGATAATATTATTACAGATTTTCTCCTGCTTCTGAC
>Ga0209365_1000179_pt1 | contig 11392 bp, 11 predicted proteins | sample WorMetimpBELIZE2_FD_187389 | JGI IMG/M metagenome (GOLD analysis project Ga0209365, IMG submission 187389) | Marine gutless worms symbiont microbial communities from Max Planck institute for Marine Microbiology, Germany - Olavius imperfectus... | ecosystem: Host-associated > Annelida > Digestive...
GCCCTGGCCGATCTAAAGGCCTCCGGCCTGGTCACCCTCTCCCAGCCCCGCACACAGCAGCCGGATGGCTCCTGGAAGGGCCTGGCCGCCATCAAGGCCATCTCCCGCCATCTGTTTGCCATCTTTGAACCGTGCCTCAGCCGCGCGCCGGCGCACATCGTTTCCGTAACAGTGCCCCATCTCTGGTCTCCTGAATCGCTTCGAGATGCAGAATCATAGGTTCGACCGCTTGGGAATCCCCTTTTACGATTTAGGAGGGTGGTAAAATTTAAAGTGATAAAGTATCTGCCGGAGTCACGTCGAACATCACACAAAGCTGCAAAGCCACCAAAAGAGACCAGGATGAAAGGGAAACGACCATGGTCTCTGCGCCTGCGATGACAAACGCATGGGTGATCGGCGAAGGCCTGGAAAAAAGCTTCGTGTCTTGGTGGCTTGGTGTGAGAAAAAACCTTGAATATCACTCATAGCTCACCAATAACCCGATTTAGATTTCTTTGAACGTGCTCTAGGTCCGAGGCCTGGCTAAATAAGCTGTTAGATCGTCGCTTTCCTGTGCTTCTCATCTTCTGAAGGACGCTTAGTTGAAGACGCCCTAATTGTGGAAAGTCTGGCCGCTTTATAAAAGTCGATCACCCGAGTCACCACCTATTGTGTGAGCTGTTGAGACAGTTCTACGATCTTGGATGGGTGACAGGAACTGGAGGTGGGATAGCTATCCGAGAGGGCAGGTCGGTTTTGCTGACGCCAAGCGAGGTATAAAAAGAGCGGATCAAATCAAGTGATATCTTTGTTCTCAGTTCTTAAAAGGCCGAAGTTCTGTTTCGTCCTGAGGATTTATCGCTGAAGGTAAACATCCGTCCTTGGTGACATTGATTACTCAAAAGCCTAGCTCCTAGAGTCCTACTATTGGGCTTGACGGGGAGCTCACAGGATGAGCTTGAGCATAGAGGAATTGACCGCTGGTTCACCGAAGAATGCAGAGTTAAAACGACTCTCCCAGCCATAAGAGAGGCAATCTTCGCATCCCCAATACGACGCCTGAGCAAGTGACAAAAAAGATGCTCTGTGGTGGAGCGAAGCCTAGGCTGGAGACCAAGAGGAGCGCCTGACCTCCTGAAGTAAGAGATCAGAATTCTATCTGTTGTACTGCCTGCTTGGGCAGCTAAGTATATAAATTCCATTTCGCGTCTAGTGTCCTATGGCCCTGGTGATTTCTTAGCCCAGGCATTAGAGACACTGGAGATACTTACTTACAAGCCTTGCATAGCATTACCCTCAATCGCAGCTAAAATCATTGATCGCCTTAGCGATCTCCCTAGCCCCCGCTCCATAGAGCATCGTGATATGGTTGCCGGGTACGGTTATATACTGACATACCTTCATTCTACCGACCGTCTCCTCGGCTAGCGCTTTAGGCAAGATTGGCGCCTCATCAGTATAGTTTTCCAGGGCATTGATGAGGATGGCCGGCTGTGTTATTTGGCTTACATACTCCAACCAGTCGATGCCATCTGCGAGTGCTCCCTGGATAGAGTCAGTAATATGTTCTAACGATGAGTTTGTGGTGTAACCACCGACGTCCGTCTTTTCTACCACATCCGCCCGATAATGACTCTCCATTTCGGGAAGCCATTTACCATTAAGATAGGGGGAGCTTTTAATCTCTTCCAGATAATCGGAAAAGGACGGCCATTTCTTACCCAAACGGCTTATCGAAGGCCCAACCATCTCAGCTGTATTGGGATGCATTCTGGCCGCCGCATCGACCATAACAATCTTTTCGACGCGGTCTGGATAATGGTAGGCCATATAGATGCTCAACAGTCCCCCGAAAGAGTGGCCTCCGATGATGGTACGCTCCATACCGAGCCGATCCAGCATACCGATGATATCGGAGGCATGGTCTTCCATGGTATAGCCATGCGTGGGTTTATCACTGAGTCCCCGTCCTCGTAAATCGACGGCCAACACCTGTCGTCGCACACCAGCATTCAGTATTGCATCAAAGGAATGTGCATTGGCAGTAAGGCCAGGCATAAGGATTAGGGGCGGTTCTAGTCCTTCATGAAGGATATAGTGGAGCCGGATATTGTTGACTTCCAAAAACAGCTCCATTGTTTTCTTGTCTGGGTTTGGATTGGCAGTGTTCATCGCAATACCATTAAGTTACATCATCGTGATTGTTCAATCCAACGGAGCGTCATGAAGATGCTACCGACCAAGCTATGAAGCTGGTATCCTTCAAGATAGCAGCCTTTAGCAGCTCGTAGGAACCCCTTTTCGCATTGTGCGTTTTCCCAATCAGCTAGCAACGCCACAGTGCTTTCTCTGAGTTCTCCGAGCTTATTGAGGATCGTTCCCACATTTTCCTAAATTGATGCACCGTTAGCTGCCGGTTCCCCCATGCCGGGTCTCTTAAGAAGTGGTCCTGTTCTAGGCACTGAAAATTCACAATTAGAGTTAAAATCGGGACCCGACTCCGGGTCGAGCATCCGGGTACCGCAACGCCAATCAGGAGATGCTGCTATGTTGAAAGGAGATAAGCTTCAGGAGGCGTTATTCAACGCCTTGTGTCAGGAACAAGTCCCGGTGACCGTGTCTCTGCGGAACGAGGCTAAATTGGAGGGCCAGATCGCATCGTTCGACCAGTATGCCATCTTGCTGAAAAGCCCGGCCCTTCATCTGGTCTACAAGCACGCCATCTCCACCCTCGACCCCCCTCATGACTTCAAGCTGCCGCCGGAGCTTGAACCCAAGCCTGAGCCTGCGCCCGAAAGCAAACCGAAAGCAGCGCGGAAAAGTGGTCCCAAACGTTGAGCCGGTTGTGCTCAACCTATTGCCCGGACTTACCTACTGCTCAGTAGCCGCTGTCCCGCTTCTTTTGGAGACCCGTCGCCGTTCAAATATTCGTATAGCGTCGTTCTCGTGATGTTTAGGTTTTGAGCAGCCACTGTCGGCTTGCTTTCCCGGCCGGCAAGCGCCGGCATTGCCATACGGTCAGATAGCGTTCGACGTGATCCAGAACGGCAGCGTCGATGCGCGCGCGCTCGCGAGCTGGGGTCGCGGCTTTCTTGCGAAAATCCACGTCCAGCAGCTTCACATACATCGGACTCATGAAATAGCGCACAGGCTCTCCGAGAGCCTTTGACAGGGCGATCAGCACCCCGGAACTCGGCATCATCTTGCCGCGCTCGTACTTCCCGATCGCCTGAGCCGATACCCGTTCCTCTCCTTCCAGCCGCGCCGATAAGTTTCGCAGGGACAGTCCCGCTTTCTTCCTCGCCAGTTTCAGTCTTTCTCCGAACATTTTTGATTCCTGTAGCTTACACAATTAAAATTGGGAGTTATATACTTGACTCCCAAGAAAACCAGGTATAATTACCACATAAACAGGGGGAGACAATACCATGAACGATAATCTTACTATATCAACCTTCGAGTTTTTTCAGATGTTCCCCGATGCTGAATCAGCCAGACTCTACTTTGAACAGCGCAGATGGGATGGCCATGTTGTTTGCCCGCATTGTGGCTCTGACCAAATCTCAGCCCGCACTGGAAAGCGTCTAGGATATTACCGATGCGGCAGTTGCAAAGAGGAATTTACCGTTCGCACTAAAACCATTTTCGAGCGTTCCCACGTTCCACTGAACAAGTGGCTTCTCGCCATGTACCTAGTTGTAACTGCCCGCAAAGGTATTTCATCGCTCCAGCTTTCAAAAGAGATCAGCGTGACGCAGAAAACGGCGCCGTCGTCTTTGCCAGTGCCTAATCCACGGCACGTAGCGCATCCGCGAACCGGGACACCGTATCCGCCATGCCGGTCGGGTGAAGTACCCGCAGGTTCTTCTTGGTCTTCAGCCGAACCTCGTGTCAGGTTGGGTTGTGGTTAGAGCCCTCGGGGTGGTCGCACACTCCGGGGGCTCGCCCGTTCAGGTATCTACCTGAACGAGTTCAGCGATTATAGGGGTTTTGCTCGGGAGTCAAGTATATAATTCCCTTAAAATTTATACAATTTTTGTAAACTAAAACAAACCCGGAGAAAAAGCCCCACGATCATGGCAGTACGAGATCATCGGCCCTCGCGGAGGAGGAAGCTCGCATCTACTCGGCCCTCGGCTCCGGGCGCAAGAATGACCGGCCAGGATTGGCGACCGTGTGCTAGACGGCTCAAGAATCTCAAACAGCTAGTAAGCGCAGGGATGCGCGCCAGGTTGGAATATAAGGCAACGGCGCGTGGCGGTCAGATTGCCGTTGCTGAAGACAAGCACGGGGTGGTAAAACCATAAAAAAACCTGTACACCTATGTCTTCAAAAGACCAAAGCTAAAAGGCACCTATGAAAAATAGGTATTTTCGCCAACCAAGCGACTCTAAGCTATTGATTAGCCAGGAGTGACACAGACGAAAATCGTATTTTCAAGGTGCCCTTAAAGATATTACCCATCAATTAGGGTGGAAATAACAGTGTATGTCGTTACATGCCTTTTCAATTCCCCACCAAACTATGAACTTATCCTTAATAGAACTCCAAAACTATTAGAATTTACCCCAACGGGTTGTGGGAATAGAATAAGATTATTTCAACGTAAACATTTCCTTTTCTCCACATCTTATGGTCCTAACATAGGTAGTGCTAATATCGAAATTAGTCCAGCGTACGTCGGTCCCCCATTTCCTGAACAGGATTTTTCAATTAATTATGGCGTTGCAGTTAACATAGGAAGTTCTAGTAATCCTATATTCGCCCGTTATCCCGGATTATGGGATGATCATCATATAGATACAACGACATACATGCCATTCAGGATTAGCCTTCCTAACACATACTTAGATCTTCAAAATAATACCAACTTGGCAATTGTAGCTAGCGTCTCCACCGATACCGCCGCCGACAAGGTTAAGTTCGTTCAATACGAGTTGTCCATCAGGATAGCTGCACACTAAGGTTTACAGGATGACAATGGAATAGATATTAGAGTATGGGTAATGTGTATCTAAGTTCTCGTTGAGAAATATTTTAATGACCAAGGAACTTTTCCTATGAAAAGGCATATAAGCAATACGTCTGGGATAATTGCCCGTACCATTATCCTAATTGTTTCCGCTTCTGCCTGGTCATCTGCACCTGCAAGCCAGTGCTTGTCTGGTGTAGTTGAAAGCATAGTGATAGGTTACACCAGCGGTGGTCAGATTTTCGATTCAGGTAACGGCCTTCGGGTAATACTGAAGGACAACCACTCACTAGATGCAGCACGGACTAGTAATATGAATGACACTATGGGATATGCTTTTCTGAGGTTGCTACTATATTCAAATTCAACCGGCTATCCAGTCAGTCTTCATGATAGTAAAGGAAAATGTGGCTCCTTCGATGGAGTAATGTTAGCAGCTCAATGGACGTCAGGGGTACCTAAATCTAACCGCCGTGCTGAGTAGGGCAAGGTAGCAGCGTAGCAGCTTAGAATCAATGTCGACGCGTTCAGGGGGATCCGATGCCAGCTACTTGGTCGGTCTTCTGGTGACGTTCCCGTAAGACAGACTACGGCGATTTTTGTCCGATATTCCCAGAGGGACTTTTGATAAGGTTTTATCGGACGTCGCGCCAGCCGCTACGCGGGCGGACTTTTTGGATAGTCCTGCCACACAGCGATGCGTTGTGTTCAAGGATTCTGCACCCTCAAAGGCGGCACCATGCGCCTCGCAGGCCAATGTCTGCGATATGCTTAAGCGATCGGGTGCACAAGGTCGGGATCGACAAGCGCGTGCATCCGCCCCTCTTCATTTTTTAGAGGATGTCTAAAAATCAACCCATTGATTTTTCTTTATATAGAGTGACCAAGCTCTATTGAAATAGAGCCCCTGCTCCCCCCTCGCACAATCCCTATCCCCCAGGGGGGCGAGGGAGCTAACCTGGCGAGTTCTTAGACAAGCCTCTTAATGGTACCCCCGCGTAAAGCCCTAGAATGGCTCCCACAGGGAGCTAAGGGGTAAAGGCGCTTTTTCCAAGTTCCATCCGGCCTTGTCCATCCCACTGTTCCGGCTGAACTTTGCCTTCCTTTTCATTTCATCCTTCCCCATGTATCGCTTTTGTTCATATTCTACAGAAAGCGATTATTGAGTCAAGTAAAAAACATCAACTTCATATCTTACCCGCTTGATTTTGATCTTTTTTATTCCTCATGTATCGCTTTTACGGAAAGCGAGTATTGAGAGGTAAGCGCAGGCCAAAGATGCCGGACCTACGGATCCGTAGGCCACCGGCCAATCGTAATTTCGTAGCGTGTAAAGCTACACCTAGAAACTACAAGTTACTATAAGTAACTATTCTTTTCGAGATGATGCGGCGCGGCGGCAGCGCATCCTTGCGCTTGGCCGATCCGTCAAGCCGCCAGCTTGATTCTATCCAGCTTGGCTCCCGTCAGGTCGGCCCAGCACGGGTTGGCACAGCACAGACAACACGCGGTCCCGCCCGTCACCTCAATAAGGTGGACGGCCACGAAAAATGACGCCGCAGGTTCTGCGGCTGGCGGCGGCGGCTTTGGAGGACCCGAAAACCAAGGTCGATGATCCGGCGAAAAGCCTGAACATGTCACGTGTCTCACTCTACCGGTACCTCAATGGTGATGGTTCCCTGAAAGAGCACGGCCAGCGCCTCCTGGACCGCGCCGGTTGAAGGTAATCCAGTGGATTCGGTCTTCAGGAAGGAAACAGTGAGAGGCCATTCGAGGCCAGAGGCCGACGGTAGAGAGGGCGGGACAAAACGGCCTCGTGGCTTCCATACTCCAGCCATCCTATGTCCCTATAGGCTTCGGCATCCTGCCTGCGCGCGCGTCCCTGCGCTTGCGTGGAGGCGCTCCGGTGCCATTCCGGTTCATCCCCGCTGGCGCGGGGAACACATCGTGTTCACGCCTGCGTTGGCATCCACAGGCTGCCTAGATCGAAGGGCACCGCATCGAACGGCGGTATGGCGGCCTGGACCGCACCTGTGTAACGACCCGCTTCCATCCATTCACCAACCTCTAGCCGGTAGGCTTCGACGAGACGCTCGATGGGCTCGACCAGCCAGGCATACGACACGCCATACCGCGCATACAGCGGCAGCTTGATTTCCCGGTCGATGCTTCGGGTGGACGGCGATAGGATTTCGCAGACCCAATCCGGCACCAGTTCGATTTTATGGCCGGTTGGGAACGTCAGCTTGCGCGCCCGCCGCCACCCGGCCAGGTCCGGCACGGCCACATCGGCATCCAGTTTGAAGTGAATTTCCGGTTCATCGAGGATGACCCACCCGCCGGGACCACCCGCCCCACGGTGGAACGGATTAATTAGTGCGCCGCCCACCAAAGATTGGGTGTATACATGCGGTGCGGCAGGACGCGACTGCGCGTGCAGCTGCCCATCGAACAGCTCGCCGATGGCGCGCGCAGGCAGGTTTTCCAAATCTCGGTACGCGGCGGTGGTGGCACTCATCACTGATATCTCCTGGACTAGGCGGTCACTGGTTTCAGGCCCTTCGATCTAGGCAGCCTGTGGATGCCAACGCAGGCGTGAACACGATGTGTTCCCCGTGCGTGCGGGGATGAACCGGAATGGCACCGGAGCGCCTCCACGCAAGCGCAGGGACACGCGCGCAGGCAGGATGCCGAAGCCTATAGGGATAGGATGGCTGGAGTATGGAAGCCACGAGGCCGTTTTGCCCCGCCCTCTCTGCTGTCAGCCTCTGGCCTCGAATGGCCTCTCACTGTTTCCTTCCTGAAGACCGAATCCACTGGATTAACCGTCTGCTGCGGTGGTTAAGACCCACTCCCTGGGCGCAGGCATCGGAGGATGCCTGCGCGGTTTTCCAGCACCAGCGTAAGGGGGGGCAGTGGGCGGGGGGTCCCCACCCGGCACGATCCATACCCTCTCCTAAGTGCCCCCTCCGATCGGGGAGGATGTTCAGATTTCCATTCCGATCCGAACCCGAGTTGCGTGACGGTCGCGTGAATCCATTGCGGGATAAATCCGGACCTGAGCGGTGGCAAGAAGAACTGCTCACCGCGCTTGGACAGCACATTCAACGCATTGGCGGCTTGACTTGTTCTAGTCTTGACCGGTTTTTATCCGAAAAATTTTTGGAGACACTCATAGTGCTGAATGACCCTGTCGATGGCCATGAACCTGCTAGGCTCCCTATTACCGGGACGCTGAATACGCCAGCGGGTGCCCAGAAGGATTGGTTCAATGCGTATCGCGACCCGCAGTTACGGAGATTTTCTGAAAGAACGTGGGTTTTCGTCAGCCGGGGATGCGCTGGCAAACTTTCACACGCTGGACAAAAGAGTTGGCGATGGCGGAGACTTTGTGCGGTTGCCGAAAGATGGCCGATTGACGCTCGACGAGCGGCGGGCGATCTATCGGCGGCTGGGCGCACCGGACATGCCGGATGGCTACGACCTCCAGATCCCGAAAGAACGGGCATCCGACCAGCATCTTCACGATTTCCGGGAAACCGCCCGTGCCATTTTCGCTGAACACGATGTTCCGCAAGATCTTGCGCAAGCGCTTTTCGCCGCGGTCATGAAAAGCGATACCGATTATGCGTAGAAATTGGCAACTGAATTGCAAGAGGAAAACGGTCGTGCCGTTGAACGGCTAAAGTCCGAATATGGACCGGACTTCCGGTCGTTCGTCAATCGCGGGAAGCGCGCGGCCCAGGCGTTGGGCCTCGATGCCGATACGCTCACCGGGCTCGAAAGCTCGATGAACGTGGCCTCCACAATGAAACTCCTAGCCGCAACCGGGAGCCGGCTCGGAGAAGGCCCAGCGCAATTAGGGGTTTTCGCTGGCGGGCAGAGCCCGGAGGTTCCAGTTGCTTCGCTCACGCCGGAACAAGCTCGACTCGAGATCGACCGGCACACGAAAGACGAGGACTTTATGAAGCTGGTCTTCGACGACACGCATCCCGGCCATGCCCGCGCGTGGCAGCGGTATTTGGAACTGCATGCCATGATATGAGTTTCACGGCACGCTTACCGTTGCCGTGTTAGTAGGGGAGCCGCTGCACCGGGGATCGAGACCGGCCCGAAATACCGCGAGTCGAAGGACGCCGGAGCATCGCCCAAAACCCAGACCTGACCGGCGGGCACGGTGCCGCCAGCGGGCCTCGGCATGGGCCGGCCAGCGCGGTCGGCCACTAACCGGGCGCTACGCTCGATCTGCTGGCCGTTGACCTGGATGCCGTCTTCCTGAACTGCCACCTGATCGCCCGGGAGCGCCAGCACGCGCTTGAGCAGCGGCGCAACCTCCCCATCACAGCCCCAGCCTGGGGCCAAATAGCCGCGCTCATGTGCCAGTTGTATTGCCGGATGGGTCGGGTCCGGGCAGACCGTCACGAACGCGCCCCGCCCGATTCCAGCCGCCGTGAGCCGGTAGAAGCCCAACGGCGGGGAACCTGAAAGATTGATCCTGGTTCCGGTGCTTCCCAGGAGCGCGATTCCCACCGTGAGGAACAATAGCCAGACGGCGAGCACGCGGCCAAGCGTGCTCCGGCCCGCTGGCCGGGTCAGGTGGGCATCCACAGACTGCCCAAGTCGAGTGGAACCGCGTCGAACGGCGGGATGGCGGCTTGGGCCGTGCCGCCGTAACGGCCAGCATCCACCCAGGCACCGTCCGCTAGCCGGTAGGCTTCGACGAGACGCTCGATGGGCTCGACCAGCCAGGCATACGACACGCCATACCGCGCATACAGCGGCAGCTTGATTTCCCGGTCGATGCTCCGGGTGGACGGCGACAGGATTTCGCAGACCCAATCCGGCACCAGCTCGATTTTATGGCCGGTTGGGAACGTCAGCTTGCGCGCCCGCCGCCACCCGGCCAAGTCCGGCACGGCCACATCGGCATCCAGTTTGAAGTGAATTTCCGGCTCATCGAGGATGACCCACCCGCCAGGCCCTCCGATCCCATTATTAAAGGGGTTGAATAGATTGCCGCCCACAAAAGATTGTGCGTATACATGCGGTGCGGCAGGACGCGACTGCGCGTGCAGCTGCCCATCGAACAGCTCGCCGATGGCGCGCGCAGGCAGGTTTTCCAAATCTCGGTACGCGGCGGTGGTGGCACTCATCACTGATTCTCCTGGACTAGGCGGTCACTGGTTTCAGGCGCTTCGATCCGCGCCCGCGGCCCGAAGGCCGGGTCTCGGAAATAGAGGATTTGCCGGCCATAAACCGGGGCCTGGCCGGCAACGAAAACCAGGAGATGGCCAGGCTCCAGGATTTTGCCGTGCGCATCCTTCCGGGCTCCTGGCAGGCGCATCACTTCATCGGGGGTGATGAGCGGTCGCTGGACTTCCTGCATCGATTCGCTGCGCTGGCCGCGGCTGCCGCCGCCAGGGCGCAAGCCCGAAATCGTGGTCTGTTTGCGCACCACCGTGGTCTGACCGGCCATGCGGGATAACAACTCGGCGGTTTCGATCTTATTCGGCGCGTAGGCAATGCGAATATGGCAGTTTCCGATCAGCCCTTCTTCGCGGCCATAAGCGCTGTAGATTTGCTGTAGATCCTGAACGATCAGATACGCTTTTATTCCGTAACCCGCCATGAAGGCCAGGGCCTCCTCGATCACGGTAAGGCGTTTCAGCGAGGCGAACTCATCGGGGAGTAACAGCAGGCGGTGCCGGTAATCGGCGACGCTCCGGCCATCCTCGAACCGCATCGTTTCCGTTAATCGGCGCACGGTCTGCGTCAGCATCAACCGGATCAAAGGCCGCAGGCGCTCGGCGTCGGCGGGCCGCACGACCAGGTACAGACTGACCGGATGCTCATGGTGCATGAGGTCCCGAATCCGGAAGCCGGATTGGCTGGTATTTGCCGCGACCACCGGGTCGCGGTACAGGCGGAGGAAGCTCAACGCGGAGGACACCACGCTGGAGAGTTCCTTCTCGCTGAGATTGAGCATGTTCCGGGCTACGCGCGCGGCCACCGGATGCGGCTGGCCATCCCGATGCCGGTACTCGAGCATCAAAGACCACTGTATTCTGAAAAATGGCCCAAAACCGCCCCCTCCACATCCTCACACCGACCGAAGTCCGCCAACTGATCACCCAATGCTCGACGCGAGCCCCGACGGGAATCCGCGATGCGGCCCTGATCGCGGTGCTCTACCGCGGCGGCCTGCGCCTGAGCGAGGCGCTGGCGTTGTATGCGCGCGATCTCAACGGCGAGTATGGCACGCTGCGCGTCCATCGCGGCAAAGGCTGCAAGCCGCGCACGGTGGGCCTCGATGTCACGGCTTTCGCCCTGATCGATCGCCGGCGGAGGAAAAAAGCCGAGCGCGGGCTGGACCCGCAGACGACGCCGTTGTTCTGCACGTTACGGGGTGACGCGATCGCGTCACCCAACCAGATTGGC
>Ga0209365_1000180_pt1 | contig 11330 bp, 8 predicted proteins | sample WorMetimpBELIZE2_FD_187389 | JGI IMG/M metagenome (GOLD analysis project Ga0209365, IMG submission 187389) | Marine gutless worms symbiont microbial communities from Max Planck institute for Marine Microbiology, Germany - Olavius imperfectus... | ecosystem: Host-associated > Annelida > Digestive...
CTTTTAAGCTTCGTCATAATTCTGTAAATTTGTAGGCAGAGTTTCTGAATGATTTAGTAATGTGTTTGTTGTTAGCTTAGCTATTTGTAGTTTGCTTCTTTGTTGTTAACTGAATTCAGGGAATTACTGGAAGGAACTCCATGTGAAAATCAAAATGGTGCTGTTCCAGCTCCAAAGCTGCTGAGGTCCATTATTGATCACAATCCAAATGTGTTTTTTTCTCCGACAAAACCAACAATTCGCCGTATGTTTAGTAAACTGTTATGTTAGATGTATGACGATTTTATGCAAGCGTTTTACCGCTGTATTCATATGTAACCTTGTTGTAGTTGTTAGTGTTACAGCGTAGAATGCACATTTAACAATTTAACAATGCATTAGGGATGTTAAATTCAGTATTTTAAACGTGCAGCTGGAGCATACATCAGGTCTACTTGCATGCAGGGGCTTACTTACTGCACAGTACGTGAGTTGCTTCCTAATGCAGTATCCAGTGACACATCAGTGCATCGTTTACAACCAGTGGTGATCGTTGTAAGCTTTGAAAACGAATATCGAGCACTCCAAAACTAAATTTCCGAATTGTTATTTCTGGTATTCGTTTAACATCTCTACAATGCATAACTTCACTGTACTATAAGCATGTTTGCCACTGGTCTATTGTGAATCACTACTGTTCGTTTACTATATATGTACAACGTAGTTGTGAATTGCTGTATTTTAAAGTCTTTACTTGTGTTATTTCTATGCAAAGTTAGCTTTACAGAGTGTTCTGATTTGCCTACATTATGCATAAAAATTGCCATCTGCTAAAACATTAATTACTGCTACAGGTTAAACACTGCAACTGTAAAGTAGGTTTTCTGTTTCATCAACTTTATGTTTGGATGTTTGTATTGTTGACTAGTTAAAAGACTTACCAGTTCGCCTCGGCAAAGTCGCACCAGTTGCGTTCCCAGCTCTGGATTGCCTACATGTGGTCAGAAACGTTTTTGTTAATTCTTTGAATTTTGTTGTAATGCAAGCAGACGTGCATCCTTGATGCATTCACAGTAGGACTAAGCAAGCAATCATGAAATCCAGTATTCAAAAACTTCAACAGTTTAATTGTCAAAATTCTGATGAGCATATGAGCATCAATGGAGCATATGTATTTTAATTGCTGTAGCATATGTTAGGGATGTTAAACGAAGTTCGAATTTTCGAACTTCGGTTTTAAAATTCAAATTCGAATTTGATTTGCATATATTTGGTATTTGAATCTCAGATTGAAATTTGTCCACTATTTTTACTTAGTAGAGATCTGCAACGCGTACAATAAATAATACATTGATGTTGTTTTTGTCGCAGTGCGACCTTGGCCCAAAATTGAGCACCATCACATGAGAGCCGTGTGGTATAAAATACTGCAGGCGTACAGTCAAAGTCAATACAAACTCACTGTACCATAGGCGTAAACGGAGTTCGAATAAAATTCGAATTTTACAAAGTTCGAATTTGGAAAAAAACGAATTCAACATCCCTAGCATATGTGATGTATTTTAACCAGTGTTGTAACAAGTGATGATGTTCAGTATTTAAGCAAAAGTACAAGTAACTGAGGATTTTTTTGCTTAAGTAAAGGTGGCAGTGAAAAGTAAAAGTACTTTGGAGAAAAATTATTCAACTAAAAGTAAAAGTATCGGAGTTTTCTCAGTACTTTTTAAGTAAAAAGTTAAAGTGATGAAACACATAAGTCAACACTAGGCCTAACATGTTGCGAAAGCACACATGCACACACACAAACCGTTGCTTTATGAAATATTATGTATTCAAGCTCAAACGGTTTACTAGACATGTCTTTTGAGCTAATATAGAATGAAACTGTTTGTTAATCATTGTTGTTTTGTAGTCAACATAAAACTCAAAAGCTGTATGTCAAGTCACTGCACTATTCTGGCATACACATCACTGTATGTAAAGTCAGACACAAAAATTGGCACGAACTGAGTCAGTTTGAGCCTCCTGTGTGCCGTGTCCAACGATTTGCGCCTTGTAATAAAACCGTTGCCATCGTGGAGTACCGGTACTTGTAACGCAGCTAGTTGCCAGCTTAAGTAGCGAAGTAAAAGTACTTAAATTGGTCAAAAAGTTGCTTTGTTACAAGTAAAAGTACTCGATTTCATTTTTACTTTGTTACTGCCCGAAAGTTAATGAAATTTACTTAAAGTAACACGTTACTTTTACTTTGCTGCTTTACAACACTGATCTTAACCAGTATTTTTTTGTAGTTTAACTCTATATTGTTTTATGACCAGTTACTAACATGACCTCCTTCGTTGCATTAGAAGTATTTGACGGTCCTTTACTCAGCCAGTGCTATAATCGCTTGTGGTAGCTGTACTTCTGTCACATCTTGATTACGGCAGCACTGCTTTTTGGTTTGCCACAACAGCTGGTTGACAAGCTCCAATCTGTTCAGTGGCACGACTGATATTTGTTGCCCATCATCGCGACCACATTAGCCCACTGCTGCAGGGTCTTCACTGGTTGTGGGTTGCTGATCATATTACATTTCGGCTGGCAGTACTCAGTTTTACTCACCTACCGCTGCCTTCACAGCTCATCACCCGAGCACCTGTCAAGACAACTGCAACGAGTCTCTGATGTTGACACACGTCAGCGACTACGCTCTTTGTCTTCCACTGCTGTGGTTACTTTGCGGACCTGAGCAGACACCATTGTTGGTAGATGTTTCTCGGCTGCTGCAACCTCGTTCCGGAATAACTTGCCAGAAGCAATCCATTCTTCAGCATCTCTGGCTCTGTTCAAGAATACATTGAAGGCGGAACTGTTCATGCAATCTTTTATATCGACTCCATAATTGTTTACACATTTGCTGACATAATTTTTTTGCTTTGTTTCTTTTGTCCTTTGTGTATTGTTTAGTAACAGATTTCTTTCTGTTGTATATTTTTTCTTTATGTTGCTTAGTCTCATGTAATATGTGAATGTTTATTAATTAGTGTTAGTATGTCTTGGTGATTTGTAGTTTTACTGTTGTTTTCATTACTTTGTACACATCTATATATGTGTATACTGCCAGATTTGTCTCCACTGCCAGCATCCACTGTTCCAACTCCAGCAAATCATGCTGCTGAAGCTGTGCCATCCACTGCAGCAACACAGAATATAAGTTCTAATACTGCTGTCGAAATTATCAGCACATCAAAGGTAAAGATGTATTGATGTATGTGTGACAATACCACATGTTTGAGAGTACACTTATTACTGATGTTTGACACCATTACTGCTGTTGAATTTACTTCTGTTTCACCTGATTGGAATTGTGTATGTTATTTTGACTAAATTGTGAAAAATTTCATTGTGTTGATTGCATTTTTTCGGTGTATTGTTTGCTTATGTTTTAGGCGATTACCGAAACTGATTCAACGGGTGAGTGATTTTTGTCTGTGTATTGTCGGACATTGATGTTGCTGATGTAATAATTTCTAGTTGTAGACTTTGTTGGCAAGATTGAAGACAGAATTTGCTGAATTTGCTTTCAGGAATGTCAACGAGAAAGCGGCGTGTTCGAAGGAGATTATCCCAGGATGTTGACACTACAGACCTCTCAGCATGCTTTGAAACTAATAGTGGAAATGCAGTCACACAGATTATACACAACGATGCTGATATATCAGCAAAACAGCAAGTTAAGCGGAATTTATCTCAAGCTGCCAACGTTACAGTCATTGGTACAATCCAACTGGAGTCAGAGTGCTCTGCAACGAATGTTGGAAATGCTGTTGTGCAGAAATCACATACAGATGCTGCTGAGGCCAATACTGTGACAAAACGACGTCGTACTTGCAGTTTGTGGCTGTCAAATGACAATTGCCAGTCAGTCGAAACATCTTCAGACTCTGTCACAACGATCACATTTACTGCTGACAGACGTGAGGTTGATGTCTCAGACAGTGGTGTGAACTCTAACAGTTCACATAGATTAGGAAAATCTTCCTGTGCTGAAACTGTTGTAGTTAGGAACTCCAGTTCTGTGCCAGTTGTAGAACACTTCACCAATGCTGATGCTGCTGCCACTGCTGCTATGGCTGCTTGTGATGTAGTTATACATAAGTTGTCATCTGCCAGTGCACTGTGTAAAGCTGGTGATAAGACACTAGTTGATGGACATAATGTGCAAGCTGGCACTAAATCACGTGGCAAGAGAAATAGATGTCGAGCTGCTGATAATGATGTTGAACCAGTTGAAGCTGCATCGACTGACAATCATTCTGCTTCCTGTAAGTATTAACATGTTTGTTTGATCATTTGGCAGAATGTCCAGCTTTCTTGGGGACGAGAGGAGGCTTTGTAAAAAAAGTTGGACATGGTTCAGCGCACAATGGATGGTGTGGAAATGGGCATCACCCTCTAACAAAGGGTTTTGTCTCAGTTGTTAAATTTATGAAATTTTGATGTGAGATGTTGCAGTTTGTACCAGTTGAAAAGCAGTCTGAGCCTTTTGAAGGTGTAAAATTTGGACTGTTTATGGATAATTTTTGCAGAAACTTTGAGCTATAACCATGCCTTTCCTTTTGCCTTATTAATACATTTATTTATTTATTTATTTATTTATTTATTTATTTATTTATTTATTTATTATGAAAGCGTACAAATGTACACATGAAAAGATTTAAAATAAAACTACAAGCTACAAACCTACAACACACACATGTAATTGATAATAAAATCAATGTCTGTAACGCACAAAGAAGAAATAACACCCAAACCACTCTTGGCCAATAGCAATTCATAAATGATACCAGCAGTAGACCTATAATTGTTCAAGTCTCTGAACACAGAACACCCAATCAACTCTGTTAATGCAGCTAAATCTGTACAATGACAAACTGTAACGTTCACAGCAAAGCTGGGTGTTCAAACCAATTGGCGAGTGCATCCTACTAAAATAAACACCATATGCAGCAGTTACAGACATTGAGCATTGCAGTCGTACTTGTGAAAATAAATGAGCAGTAGCATTGATTGAATAATCTTCATTGTTTGTTCACTGAACTACATATTGAGTTGTTGTGATTGAGTTTTTATAAACATTTCATTCTTTTGTTTATGCTCTGTGTAAGTAAACAAAACAAGATAGAGGTTAATAACACTAGCTGGTACATAGCCGTTTATTTATTTATTATTGACTCATATACGAAGTATAAGACAGCAGATCTCATTGCAGTGTTTGTCAACAAACATCATGGTATTCAGCGACGAGGACAAGATAGAAAGTTTGTATTTAAAGAGGTACACAGCAAAGAGGTTGACAGACGAATTTCTTGAAATAGCTGGCAAAGCATGGTGTTAATAAACTGTTGAAAAAGTTGTGGGACACAGGCACAGTTGACAGCCACGAAACGCAACCACACAACAACTGGTTTTTTTCAGAGCCACCCACATTTTACCAAAGAAACTAACTGCCTTTGAATGCTTAATATCTGAAATATTCTGGTAATACATAAATACACTCAGCATACACAGTTACATGCGTAGACGAATTAAATGCGGTGAACTTAAAATATTTCATCCATGTCTGCTGAGTATCTACTAAAATTTGACTTTTTAATTTTCCTAGGTAGTGTAGCAACATGTATAAGGTGAGGTGGGTAAAGTCATATGGGTTTTGTAGCAAATGTTATATGCTTTCCAGTAGTGCAAAAATTTTAAAAATCCGTTAAGATTTGACAAAGTCACAGAGAGTTTAATGGTGGGGACTTTTTTGAGACACAGTGTATTTGCGTGAACTCGCATAGATTTGTGTTACATGGCAATTGTGTTGTAAGCTGTTTGCACATATTATCATCTGATAACTAGTAATTGCTGGTTATTTCTTACGTAGCTCTTGCTGAGCCAAAGTCAAGCAAACATCGTCGTTCATCAAAGTCTGGCAGAGACAACTCTTCTGAATGTAAGCGGCTAATTGAAGTCATTGGTCACATACTTCGGTCTACAGAAGGTGTAGAATTCTCTGCCAGTGTGATAGGCACAGGTATGTCGTCACTAGAATTTTGTGTAACATCGCTGCTTTAATTTTGTGGGTGCCAGTTTTGTATTTCTACTGTTCAGGGTGAATTATCCAACTGTTGACATTTTTGGAATTGTAATATTGCAGTTAATTGCAGTGGACTACTGATAGTTACAATTGCTGTTATGACAGATTTGTCTGAAGTTTTTGAAATATGTAATTTCAGCACTTTGTAGACCTAACAAGTACAGTCTGAGCCAAATTTTCTGTTCATATTTGGTTGGCTTGGTAAAAAAGATGGCTCAAATTTTAGCCAGCCATAACATTGTTCGGCTAACATTATCATTGGTGATTTTTCATCTAGCTGAATTTTTAACAAATTGTTCATGGTACTTTAGTTAGTGTAGTGTAACATGCATCACAATAGTGTTTTTTTTCGTCGATGGCGACGAAAACGAGAATTTTCATTGACGAAAATGAAATAAATTTGTGATAATGATGACGACAATGACGAAAATTTGGTAGTTTTTGTCAACAAGACGAAAACTAAAACTAAAATCTGACTTATTGACAATGACGACGACTAAAGTTCAAACACTTTCGTCGACGAGACTAAAATTTTGTGTGTGAACTTGAATGCAGTGACTTTGACGCCTACTTGGTAGCAGTAGAGCAGTTAAATGTTGAGGATGGTGGAATAAACTTCTGGCTGAAAACTGTCTTCGTTTCCCTATTTTGCTCTGGGCTTTACCTGCTTCTGAAGCTTCCGCAGAACGGGTGTTCAGTCATTGTGGTGATCTGACGAGAGGCAAACGTAACAAGAAGCAGGTGACACTTGAGCGATCTGTGTTCTTGAAAGTGAACAGAAAGCTGTTTCAGAAAGTAGGAGTGATACAGTGAACAGATGGAACTTGTATGGAAGCACTGTAGTGACTAAATCAAGTCAACAGAAGTTATCACGTAACACTCGTTTGGTGACGTTTACTGTAAAGTGGATTTAAAGACGTGACATTATTTGAACTTTGAAGTTCAAACACAGTATTAAGTGAAATATTAAATACAAACAATATGACAAGTCTATTGTTCAGCTAACATAGAAGTGGTGACTTTTGAAATTCTAGTTGTAATTGCAGCGTTCACGCCTAACAATTGTTCAGACTCGAGTAAAATTACGACTAAAACTGGTGCAAGCCGTGACTAGAATAAAACTAAAATTCACGAATTTTTGTCGACTAGACTAATTCTATGACTAAAAATGGCAGCTGTGACAAAAACTAAAACTAAAACTCCGGACTTTTGGTTGACTAGACTAAGACTAAAACTGAAATTAAACATCCGACTAAAAACACTGCATCACATAGTCACTTGGTATTATCTGAGCTATTTGTTTTGTTTGAATAACAAACATCTATGACTGTGGTTTTAAGCATAGTCATAACAGACCAGTAAGACTAGTTGACTATTGCATTATGAGTTATTATCAGTTGGATGAGATGTGCTGTATTTATGCGGTAGGTTGGACATTTCTGTCAATTCTGTGATAACTGCTGGTCAGTGTTTTAGGCATACTTTGTCAAATTTGATTTCATATAGATTTGTTTGTAGATGACGGTGGCAGTGAAGTGGAATACCCCAAAAGTCCTATTTCATGTGTACAGCTGAGTGAACTACGAAATGAAACATTGAAGCTGAGATTAAGTGGAATGTTGCAGCAGGTAGAGTTTATAAAAATTTTTGCTATCATATGTATTGGTAGTTACTATTTACCACACATTATAGTGTGTAGTACAGTATATCTTATGGCTGTTCTTGCTGTTAAATTTGTGCATATTATAGCAGATGACAAGCTTGAATTACAGTAATATTACCTTCAGTTTGGACTTCTCTTAAGTGGCATATATTCTGTGTTTGGTGCAATGCAGTTGATAAACCTTACACTAGTTTATTGGTCTGCTGTATGAATGGATTTGTGAGAGAAGTGATGAAGTTTAAATATGTGCAGACTGGTTTAAATTAAACATGATTAAGTTTACTGTACACTTAAACTCTGCTTCATCTGTGATGTCACACAAAGATATGACATGAGATATGAAGAACTTTCTAAATTGTGTTGTGATATTGTGATAAAAGGTAGACATATTTTCTATGGAGTGCTTATGTGTAAACTTCAATATAGGAATTAGCTTAACCAACATCAATTGAATTATTATCAGATATGAATTCTTATGTTGAGACTTATTTTAAGTTGTAATATCTGACCATAATTAAACGTTCATTGTTATAAACATGTAATGTGGTTAGTAATGGTGCAGGGCATTAACTTGATTATTACAGAGTATTAATATAAAATTAGTGACCTTGAATATCTTAGATACTTGAAGTCAATAGAACAGAAACAAGGAAATTTAATATCAAGTGCATTTTCACTTTGTACTTTCTTGTTGTTGTAACGCAGTCTTCTCTGTCATTACCGAAATTCTAATTATATGAGCAATGTATGGTTTTGTGTAATCTTGTGGTAGTAAGTTATATTAGGTAACAGTGGCTGCAGTCTTTTTAATTGCCCCGGGAAGTAGTTGGCGAAAGTCGACATTGTCCGGACAAAACATGAAAAAGAATGATATTGCCCAGTATCTGGCAATTTTGATGAGAAGCTGGAAGTTGTTTGGTTGTGTATGTCATGCGAAAACGGCCGTTGAGAAATGTCATCATAAGATTTTGTACTGCGAGATGTAAGTTAGTAATTTACGGCACCTATAGAAATTGATAACATACAACTACCAAGTCCATCAAACGAATGCATCTTCGAGTATGAAAACATATCGCATTTTCAACAAAAAAATGCAAATAATGCACAAATGGAATGCAAATGTGCAGTGATAAGTTACATATAGCAACGCTGAGTTTGCCCAGGTAAATTTTTAGATGAGTCGATCAGGTCGACAGTGAAAAAGAATGGCTTGGAAAATGAAAAAGAACAGAATTGGGTGATGGTTGACAGAGTCTACTGTTGTCCATCCATAAAGAACGTGGTCAATGTGTTGCTGTTTAGGTACCTTGTCAGAAACTTGTCCAGCTGCTGAGAGTCCTTCCATGGAGCATCCGATATGGTTGTACACTGATTCCACAAATTGACCTGGTATTATCATTTAGACTGTCAGTTGTTAGCTGTTAATAGACAATTTAATTGTCGATGTATATCAGCCGTGACTTAGGATTTGATTTATTTCAGAACCTTATATGCTATCAGTAATGACATTCAGCTACAATATTTCCAATGATGCACATCCACTTTTCATGCAGGCATGCCATGCAATGCCGGAACTTTTGTCAAAGGAGAGTGCACAGTTTTGAAAAGCATTTTTCATTTAAATGTAATATGTTTGGTATTAATCGTGAAGTTTATCTAGTTAGCATAAACGAAATGCATTCTAATGCATATTACAGCATAGTGTTTATGTTTATAATGACGTTGGCAAAAAAGCACCTACATTGAAGTCACATTTTACAGTGATTGCTTCATTTACCTTTCACCAGTTTATTTCGATTATGATAATTAAAATAACAGAAATACTTAGTTGCTGCTGTATTGTTGCAAGGAATCTGACGAGAATGAAGATGATATGCAGCATTTCCTATCATTACTTGATGGTCAGGTAATCCCCGGGTTTGATGCAGTCTGTGCAGCTTTGTCCATCATGACAGCCGATGAGATGCCGAAAGAAGTGTTTGTCGAGGACACAATAGAGTGGATTGTAAAGCTGGTCAAATGGCATCTTCTTGCTATTGTCTATCCTCATTGTAGTATCTTTAAAGGTTTGTAATGCTGTCTGTCATTCTAGTAATATAATACGATAGCATTAGTTGCATTACGCGATTTTGCGCTATGTAAATGTACTTAATAATAATAATAATAATAGGTGGTCTGTAACACGCATGTCAGTATACTGGTAACATCGTATTCTGTCACTGATGATCTCATATTCACTTAAGTAATAATGTTTATATCTGTGGGTCGGCTTGTTCTGAGGGCTTGCGGTGCTGTTAAACATACATCTGATGAACTGGGTGAACTCTGGTAGTGGCTAAGCTTTGGTGACAGTATTATGAACTAGCTGTGTTGTTGTCATCGATGCATTAACTGTGAGATTGTTTCGTGTATGTTTGAAATCCAAAAACTCTTGATTATATCGTAAACAATTTCTGTGTTTGTGAAAGTATCAGATAAGGGACATAATGTGGCTGGTATGCAGGTGCTCGCAAGACAACACATTCGTCTGGTGCCAAGGACCGTGTGGTGCAGTTGTATTTTCGACTGACTGACATCATAGCATTGATTGCTGAGCTTGTTGAGCGTCAGAAACTGACAGATGATGTGATGCTGCAGGTAGAAACCATCAGTTGATACATCTTTGTTGCTTTGAGTATTAGTATTGTTACTATTCACTGGCAGGTTTGCCTCGACAGTGTTTTGTTTGGGCTGGAGTTTGTTTATGCAATGATGTTGACACAAGATTGATAAATCTACAGGCTGAATTTGTCAATGGTTGAATGGTAAGGTCCCGTCTGTGTCAGTTACATGACAGGAGTCCTCGGTTAGCTACCATCATCTGTCATACATCTCTGTATATATGTTTTTTGTGTAGATTTCATCGACCGCAGTGTCTCCATTCTTCATTGAAGACATTCATCATTTGCAGTTGAATTCTTTGAAACTGATCTCTGTGGTATACAGCGTTTTTTATGCTACTGCTGTAAAAGTACTGAAATGCATCGAGTTTCCAATTATTGTAAAAGGAAATTTATAATTTCAAAAGTTGCAAATCACAGATGCCTTATGACTGATTTTGTGCAAATAGTACATGGCATTGCTGAAGTACTATGTGTTTACAGTTTACGTATTTGTCATTAAATTTGTGTATCTAGTATGCAGTTTGAGATTTTTACTGTGTAAATTATGTTTGTGTTACCTGTTTAAAGTTTGTTTGCATGATTTGTTAGGTATTCTTAAACCAGTATTCTGTTTGTGAAATTTTATTATTTATTGTTGATTAATTGCTTGAGATCGGTGGATTGGAAATACACGGTGTTCCATAAAAAGGAAGCACTTATTTTCGACTATAACTCTAGCATTTCTTGGTGAATTTTCATAATTCTTGCGCCAATGGAAGCAGGAATGAATACTCCACAATATCATATAATTTACTTACTTAAGTAAGTAAGTAAGTCCATTTCTTAGGCGCACGTTCAGACTGGACTGTTTCTCAGACGCGCCTTCTGCTGTACGCACACTCAAATAGCCAGCTCTTAAGGT